>ENA-UOIY01001268-UOIY01001268.1-human-gut-metagenome-genome-assembly--contig:-P114-NODE-1268-length-28243-cov-12.090641_pt1 | contig 28243 bp, 20 predicted proteins | sample MGYA00242335_ERZ723882 | MGnify/ENA metagenome assembly ERZ723882
CTCCTTCCGCGTGCAGCTTTTTGGTGCTTCGCCTAAGCCCTTGTTTGCTCCCCCCAACTTTCCGTGATGAACCATTATGTGTGCGCTTTGTGGCATGAGAAATGCCCGGCTGGCGGTGGGGCGCAGTCGGGCGAAGGGTTGGCTTTATGAACTTGCTGGTTGTAACCGCAGATTTAATGGGATTTCCGGCGCACGCTCAAGCCTTTCGGGTCTGCACCTCTTCAATCATCTCCAGCACGCGCTTTGTGCCATCGGCGGGAGGGGCGTTTTTGACGGCGGCGGTCAATTTGTCGCGCTCCGCCCACGTCTGCATCAGCGCGTCGGTCAGGGTCTGCGGGGTCATGTTTTCCTGCAGAAGAACGTGGCAGAGTCCGCGTTTTTCAAGGCTTTGGGCGTTGAGAATCTGGTCGCCGCGGCTGGCGCCCTTGGGGTACGGGACAAGCAGCAGCGGACGGGCAAGCGCTTGGAACTCCATCAGGGCGTTGCTGCCCGCGCGGGAGAGCACAAGGTCGGCGGCGGCGAGCACATCCGGCAGTTCCTTATCGAGGAACTCCACCTGCGTATAACCGGGGGTTTTATCAAGCGTCGGGTCAAGGTTGCCCTTGCCGCAGATATGGGCGACGTCGAACGTGCCGGTGAGCATCGGCAGAGCGTCCCGCAGCGCCTTATTGACCGCCTGCGCGCCGAGCGACCCGCCCATCATCAGCAGAACGGGCTTCGTGCCGTCGAAGTGCAGGAAGGACAAGCCCTTGGCGCGGCTGCCGCGGAAAAGCTCCGGGCGCAGGGGCGTGCCAACCATCTCCGCCTTGGCGCCGAGCATCTGTGCGCATTCGGGGAAGGTGGTGGCGATTCGCTTGACGAACGGGCGGCTGAGCTTATTCGCCAAACCGGGGGTTAAATCGCTTTCGTGGCAGACGACGGGAACGTGATGCAGCCACGCACCGAACACGACCGGCACGGCGACGAATCCGCCCTTGCTGAAGCAAACATCCGGTTTAATTTTGCCCATGAGGTGCGCGGACTGGAATGCGCCCGCGGCGACGCGGAAGGGGTCAGTGAAATTCTTCCAGTCGAAGTAGCGGCGGAGCTTGCCGGTCTTCACCCCGTGGTAGATGACACCGGGGACGTTGCGGAGTTTCTCGGCTTCCATGCCGTTTTCCGTGCCGATGTAGTGGACTTCGTAGCCGGCAGCGAGGAGGTGCGGCAGGAGGGCGAGGTTGGGGGTCACATGACCCATCGTGCCCCCGCCGGTAAGGACGATTTTTCTCTTCATGGATGAAGCCTTCTTTCTGGCTGATAACTGCAAGTTACGCAGGCATGATTCCCCTGCAATGGTATGCGCATTGCGAATTGAAAAATTCTATGCTATACTAATCAAGAAAAATGCAACTTCCACGAGGAGGAAAAATCCGCATGAAAATTGTCATTCTTGATGCGCAGGGCGGCGGCATGGGGCGGCAGCTGGTCGAGGGGCTGAAGAAAGCGCTGCCGAATCAGCCGCTGATTGCGGTGGGGACGAACGCACTGGCGACGGCAGCGATGCTCCGCGCGGGGGCAGACCAAGTGGCGACGGGCGAAAACGCCGTCGTGGTATGCGCCGGGATGGCGGATTTGATTCTTTGCCCGATTGGCATGGTGCTGTGCGACGCGATGCTGGGCGAAGTGACCGCGAACATGGCGCTGGCGGTCGGGCGCAGCAAGGCGCACAAGATTCTGCTGCCGGTGAGCAGGTGTCAAGCAAGCGTTGCTGGCGCTCCGAAAATGTCGATGGCAGAGGTTGTCGCCAAGGCGGTGGAAGAAACCGTGGCGCGGGTTTCGGCGGCTTCCGTCTGAAGCGAATTGACCTTTTTGTTACGCAGGGATTTCGCCTCTGCGGAGGCGAGCAAAGGGCAATGAAAACAGACGAAGTCTGCGATCGCCCTTTGGAAACCTTCGGGTTCGCCTCCCATGTTACTGGTCGATGGCGATAGTTATTATTTTGTGTGCATTTTAGATATGATTACATATCCTTGATGCAGTCCTTGTTGCGGACGAAGTAGTCGATGCCGCTCCAGAGGGTGATGACGGCGACCCACAGCGTCAGCGCGGTGCTGATCCACCGCATCCACGGCGCGCCGAGGACGGTCGCGCTCACAACGTCCCACGCGGGGGCGGTCAGGGCGGGCTGGTGCGTAATCAGCACGAAGAGGAGCATCACCATCTGGCTGGCGGTCTTGATTTTGCCGAGTTTGCCCGCGGCAATCACGCGCCCCTGCCCCACGGCGACCATGCGCAGGCCGTCAACGGCGAGTTCGCGCGCCAAAATCAGCACGACGACCCAGCCCGGCAGCGTCCCGCGCTGAACGAGCATCATCATGGCGGAGAGGTTGAGCAGCTTGTCCGCGACGGGGTCGATGAACTTGCCGAAATCGGTAATCAGGTGGCGGGAGCGGGCGATATGGCCGTCAAAATAATCCGTCAGGGCAGCGACGGCGAACACGGCGGCGGCGAGCAAATCGCAAACGAGGGTCTGCGGGAGCATCAGCGCCACCATCACCGGAATCAGCGCGACGCGCAGGAGCGACAATTTGTTGGGCAGGTTCATGCAATCACCCCTGTCAGGTCGTAGGTGCTGGCTTTTTCAATGCGGACGTCCACGAAATCGCCGACGCTGGGCATTTTGCTTTCGCCCGCGGTGAAGATGATTTCGCCGTCGGTTTCGGGGGCTTCGCGCTGGCTTCTGCCGAGGATTTCGCCGTGCGCGTTGCGGTCGGTCACGAGGACTTTCTCCACCGTGCCCACGCGCGCCTGATTCTTCTTCCGCGCGATGGCGGCCTGCCGCTTCATCAGCCGGTCGAGCCGCTCCGCCTTGACCTCCTCCGGAATTTGGTCGGGCATTTTCGCGGCGGGCGTGCCCTCTTCGGGGGAGTAGGTGAACGCGCCGAGGCGGTCAAATTCGGCTTCGGGCAGGAAATCAAGCAATTCTTGGAACTGCTCTTCCGTCTCGCCGGGGAAGCCGACGATAATCGACGTGCGCAGGGTGATGCCGCGGTCGTGCGCGCCCTTGACAGCGCGGCGAATATCGGCGCTTGTGCCGCGGCGGTGCATCCTTTTCAGCACCGCGTCGTTGACGTGCTGAATCGGCAAATCAACATAGCTGCAAATATTGGACGTGTTCGCGATGATGTCCAGCAGCTGCTCGCTGGTTTCCTCCGGATAGCAGTAGAGGACGCGCAGCCAGTCCACGCCGTCGATTTTCGCCGCCTTCTGCATCAGCTCCGCCAGCTTCGATCCGCCGCCGAAGTCCATGCCGTAGCGCGACGTATCCTGCGCAACGAGGATGTGCTCCTTCACGCCCTGCTTGGCCAAACTTTCGATTTCGCGGAGGATGTCGGCTTCGGGGCGGGAGCGGTACGGGCCGCGGATTTTCGGAATCGCGCAGAACGTGCAGCAGTTCGAGCAGCCCTCGCCGATGCGGGTGTACGCGGTGTAGGACGGGGTGGTCAGCACGCGGTCGTGGGCGTAGTAGGTGTGGTCGTCCATGCAGTAGGACTTGCGCACGCCGCCAAGCGCCTTTTCCAGCGCGTCGGGCAGCTGCTGATACTGGTTGACGCCCATCAGCAGGTCGATTTCGGGAATCTCCTGCATCAAATCCTTCTCGTAGCGCTGGGCAAGGCAGCCCGTGACCACCAGCACCCGGCACTTGCCGATTTGCTTATACCGCGCCATGTCGAGAATCGCGTCGATGGACTCCTCCTTCGCCGACGCGATGAACCCGCAGGTGTTCACCATCAGCACATCCGCCTGCGCGGGGTCGTTCGTCAGCTCATACCCGTGCTCCCGCAGCAGCCCCAGCGCGGTCTCGCTATCCACGCGGTTCTTATTACATCCCAGCGAAATCATTCCAACCTTGAGTTTCGTCATTGCTTTCTCCTTACCATTGATGGGGGGAACCCAAGGGGCTTTGCCCCTTGACCCCACCAGAGGCTTTGCCTCTGGACTCCACAAGGGACTTCGTCCCTTGACCCTTTCGCGCGATTCAGTTGGTCGCACGTTCATGCTTTGCCCGCGTGTTGATTGGGGGGAACCCAAGGGGCTTTGCCCCTTGACCCTACCAGAGGCTTTGCCTCTGGACTCCACAAGGGACTTCGTCCCTTGACCCTTTTCGCGATTCAGTTGGTGACACGTTCAAACTTCTTCCGCGTGTTTATCCACAGTTCACCCACACTGTCCCCCGTATCCACAAGTTACGGCAAAGACCAGTAACAGGAATGTGCACTGCGAAGGTTTCCAAAGGGCGATCGCAAAGCCCTTTGGTCGCGTCCGCAGACGCGAAATCCCCGCATCGCGAAAAGAGGTTATGGGGAAAAATCGCAAATTCCCCTATCGTCCATTTTACCACGAAAATCCGCATTTGAAAAGCCCGAAAATTCCCCCAATTCCTTGCCATCCGCGTCATGGTGCATCAAAATAGGGCTGCAAAAGCGCATTTGGCACGCTTGCAGCCCTGCTGATTTTATTCCGCCACAATCGCAATGGCGCTGTAATTGTCTGCTTCCTCGTCGCAGCGCTGCGCAATCAGCGCGCACATGCCGTTCAGCCATTCCTGCGCGGTTTTGCCCCGTGCGCACACCACCATGTCCGCCTCCAGCACCCATTCCCAGAAGCCGTCGGTGCACAGCAGCAGACGGTCTCCGCGCCGGATTCTACCCGCGAAATGCTCCGCCGTCACGTCGTCCTTGTAGCCAAGCGCGCGCGTCAGCAGATTTCGGCTTTCATGCCCCCGAATCTGGTCGTAGTTGATTTCGCCGCACGTCACCATCATCTGCGGGATGCTGTGGTCTTTGCTCTGGTAGATGATTTCTCCGCCGCGAATCCAGTAGATGCGCGTGTCGCCGATGTACGCCAGCTGTGCGCGCGCGCCGCTCAAGCGCAGGAGCGCAAGGGTCGTCATCATCCGGCAGTGCTGCTCCTCCTGCTGGTCGCGGATGAGGCGGTTCGCTTCCCGCACACAGGCGTCCAGCGTGCGCCGGCCGATGGGCAGAAACCCGCTCATCCGCCGGATGGACACGTCCGTCGCCAGCTTCGACGCAAAATCGCCGCTTCCCTGTCCGCCCAGCCCGTCGCCCAGCGCGCACGCCAGATAGCATCGTCCGGCGCGCACCTCCAGCGCATCCTCGTTGATTTCGCGCTTGCCTACGTCCGACACCGCCGCATAGCTGTACTTCATTGCACCTCAAACCTTTCTTTCGGCGAACCGATGGCAAGCACATCGCCTTTGCTGATAGGGGTATCCTGTTCGCTCGTCAGCCGCTTGCCATTGAGCCATGTGCCGTTGGACGAGCCCAAATCGCGCACGATGATGCTGCCTTCCCGCAGGGTGAGCAGGCAGTGCACGCGGCTGACCCCCTCGCCGTGCAGGGTGATCATGTGCTTGCCCGTTTCGCGCCCGACGCGCAGTTCCTGCCCCTCGAGCAGCGTCACCACGCGGTTCGCATACGTTCCGCTGATGCCGATGAGCCGCCCCGTGCGCGCCTTGCGCCCGACCACCACGCCGCTGCCGACGGTGGGCGCCTGCGCGACGCACAGGCGAATCGTCCTGATGAGCGCCGCCATGCCGATTGCCAGCACGATGACGTGCTTCACCTCAATGGCATCCGTGCGCGTGAGGGCAATCAAATCCGCGTTCAGGAACGTCCAGCCGAAGGGGGATTTGGCGCTGTTCATCAGATAATTTTCGGCAAAGCCCAGCAGAATCAGGAGAATGACGCGAACATCCGCAAAATGGCGAATGTTGATTCTCTCGCCGCTCATGCGCAGCCCCAGCGCCCCCGCGACCGGCGCAAACCACAGCGCGTGATTGCCGAAGAGCATCGGCACGCTTGCGCTGATGGCGTTCGTCAGCCCGCTGAAATCACGTGCCAGCCCAGTGGGCGTTTCCACAATCGGCGTGTCCACGATGGATGCCATCAGCATGGTGAACAGCGCATATCCCGCGCCGATAGCCGCACCAAGCGCCAAGCCGCCCAGCCCATACATCCGCTTGCGGGTGCACACCAGCACGAGGATGAGCACGCCCAGCATCAAAACGCTGTCCTTCACATAGCCCCAAACCGGGGCAAAATAGCCGCTGATGATGCTGTTATCCACCGGTGTGCCGAACAGCACACAAACCACGCCGGAGAGCAGCGCCAGCCCCATCATCTCGAAAATCGAGATATTCACGAAGGGGTCAAGCTCCCAGAGGAACATTGCCAGCGTCAGCGGAAAAAGCGATCCGCACCAGAAGAAGGCGTAGATGTACGGCGCGGGCAGTGCGCCAATATCCAGCCAAATACAGGCAAGGCACACCGCCGCCATCAGCAGCAGGATGCCGAACAGGCGTAGGTACATCCACGGCATTTGCCATCGGCGGACGGCTTTTTGCGGGTTTTCCGGCTGGCGTGTCAGCGCGCGGAAGACTTCTCCCCGTGCGTGACGGCGGAAGGCGGATGCCCTCACATCCCGAAAGCTGATTTTCAATTCATGCTGCATTTAGGCTTTTTCCCCCTTTTTCATACTAATTCGATTCTAAAACATAGCATCGAGCATAGCAGATTTTTCGTTCCGGCAAAGCTGAGTGAAGCGAGGCGTACTGGAGGTACGCGCGAGCGGAACGAAGCAAAGCCGGGACGGAAAAGATGCTGTGCGAATGCCATGTTTTAGATGAGAATTAGTATCACTGAATGACGAAGCATTCGTCCTTCGAGCCGATTTCCACCCGGTCGCCGCGCTTCAGCGGAACATCCTGCTGTGGCGGAATCCGTGCGCCGTTGACCTTCGTGCCGTTGGCGGAGTTCAGGTCGCGGATAACCAGCCCCTCCGCCGTCAACCGCACCTCGCAGTGCTTCCGGCTGACCTGCTTGGATGCAAGCACCAGCTGGCAGGATGCCTCCCGCCCCATCGAAATCGGCTTGTTTCTCGGCACGCGCAGCTTTTGCCCGCTGAATGAACCAGATTGCCCACAAAGCACGGGCGTATCCGGCGCATCGGGCGCTTTCGGCGCGTCGATTTTGCCGTAATGTTCCATGTACGCCATTGTTTTGCCGCGCTCGCTCGCCGCCAAGGCTTGGCGGATGCCGCCGCGCAGCACAAGGAGCAGCGCTGTCCACTCGACAACCGCGACAATCAGTTGACTCATGAACAGCGGATAATCGCCAATGGTCAGTATCGTTACCGTGAGAAACCAGTAGGAAATCGGCAAGTACTCCTTGCTGGCATTATTGAGTGCGTGGCAGCCTATGCCAAGCGCAAGGCAGAGAATCACCCGCCAGTTCAGGAAATGGCGCAGTTTCAGGCGTTCCCCGTTCGCCGCCAGCCCCAGTGCGCCCAAAACCGGGGCTGTAAACAGCAGGTGATTAGAGAACAGCGTCCAGAAGTTCCGCGCTTCCATCGTGGTCAGCCCATGGACATAGCCATACTGCGTTGTTTCGATGAAGGCGAATCCGGATGCAACCGCCGCGCCAATCACCAGCCCATCCAGCGCGTTCAGTTTGCGCCTTGACAGCAGGATAAACAGAATGCAAATCAGGATTTTTGCGGGTTCTTCTGCTACCGCTGCCCACGAATCTGAGTAGTCTCCTTTCAGCGAAAACACATGCTCCATGAGCCGAAAAAACGGTGACGCGATGGCAATACTCACCAGCCCGCCGACAAGCAGCAGCCCCAGCAAATCAAAGATGGAGAGATTGCCATACATGTCCATCTCCCAGATAAACAGCACCATCGTCCACGGAATCACCGTACTGCCGACAATGTTGGCAATGACAGACAGCGGGAAATTAAACTCCATCTTGAGTTTAGGCGAAATATACACCATCGTCTCCGCCGCGAAAGTCAGCAGCACCGTCGCAATCAGCAGCATCACGAACAGGCGCAGGAACATCCACGGGCGCTGCCACGTTTCCAGCATTTCCGCCGTCAGCGCGGGGCGGCGCGTCAGGGAGCGGAACGCGTCACCCTTTTTATGGCGCTTGAGGGTCTGCGCGAAGATGTCCTTCACGCCCAGCCGCCCCTGCTGCACCTCCGCCAGAAACTGCGTGTTGCCGCCGAAATGCAGCGCCCTGCCGCACGCTGGGCAGACGGTGCTGAAGGGGATTTCCCGAAAACAATAGGGACACTTCAAGGCAATGCTCCTTTCTGATGCGGATTACAGGCGGCGCACCTCGAACACATTCTCTTTTCCGCCGAGCGTGAAGGCGTCGCCGGGATGAAGCGTCACGCCCTTGCCCGCCGTCAGCTGCTGCCCGCCCGCCATCGTGCCATACGTCGAGCCGAGGTCGATGAGGATGATTTGCCCGTCCGCCGTGGGTTCTGCCGCGCAGTGCACGCTGCTGATGCCATGGGCGTCCTTGGGGTAGATGATGGAACAGTGCTTCGGGTCACGCCCGATGACGACGCGCGAGGAAATGGGGAACGTCATGCCCTGCAATGCGCCGCCGATGCACGCCAGCGCGACGTGGGGCTGCGGCTTCTCCTCCACCGGCAGCTGCTGGGTGGGGGCATCCTTTTCTTCCGGCTGCTGGAAACGCTGTGTTTCAGCTTCCTCCTGCTGATTTTTGCCGCCTTTCTTCCTGCCGCGCGTGAGAACAAGGGCAACGACTGCCGCCGCGAGAACGCCGATGATGACGTAGAGTACGGTTTGCGTCTGGGATTCGGCTGCGGGGGATTCCGTCGGTGCGGCGGTGGGGGCAGCGGTCGGCACGTTCGTCGGGACTTCCGTCGGGACAGCGGTCGGCACATTCGTCGGGGGATTGTTCGGCGCGTCCGTCGATGCACCTGCCGGAACGGCTGTCGGGGCAGTCGTCGGGGCGCTTGTCGGGACGCTTGTCGGGACGCTTGTCGGGACAGCAGTCGGGGCGGCAGTGGAATTATTTGCCGCCGTAGTCAGTTCGTAATACGCGTACAAATCCAGATAGCGGTGGTTTTTGTCCGCAAGCCCTATAGTGACGCGCTCCTTATCATCTGTAAAGAAGAAAATCGGACTGCCCTGCATCAATTCGGCACCACTGTATGTACCAAACAGTTCTCCTTCTGCAGGGCGGGTCACCTGCACTTTTGTAATGCGAATGCTGTCTCCATCAATATAGTAGCTATATATACCGCCATTCGTACCAACGGTAGCTCCTGCCGGTATTCCGTTTGTCATGTATAACTTTTCAACGTCAGGCATTTCATCCAGCTTGAAAAATATCAGCGAATTTTCTTCACCGCTTATTTGTGCCGGATATCCGTTTCCCGTATTTAAGTCAAAGATCCTAAACGATGTCGCTGTCTTTATGTCTGAATTGCTCACAGCCACAATTGTATTGTAGTAGCGAACTGCCATTGAGACCACTGAGCCATCAGCAACGACCAGCAAATCGCCGCCCTCACTCCCCCATTCATCTGCTGATGATGCTGCATTCTGGCTCGCATCATTCAGCGCGTTCAGGGTGTAGGCAGCATCAAAATTCAGCGCGTTATCACTTAATTCCGCCGTTATCACGCTGTCCAGCAGCTCATTCACATCCACCAGCGTCGTCTCTTCCGCCCACGCATTGCCCACCAGCAGGCAGAGCATCATCAGCACCGCGAAAAACCTGCGCATCCACTGTTTCATGGTTTTCTCTCCTTTACGCTTGTATCCGGTTCAGTTTGCGTATGTTTGCAATCTCGATAATCACCGCTGTAAAGTTATCCTGATTCGCCTTTTTCCCCATCAGCACCGCATCTTCCAGCTTATGCGCCGCCTCCACCACGTTTGGGCTTCGGACAAGGACGCGTGTCAGCGTTTCGTCGTCCAGCGTGCCGAACACGCCGTCGGACATCAGCACGATTTTGTCCCCGCTGTTCAGCGGAATCGCCTCGGCGGGGAAATCCATCGCCGGGTCATCCGCCAGCCCCAGATAGCTCGTCAGCGCGCGGCAACGCGGATTCTCCGTCACCTCCCGCCACGGAATCAGCCCCAAAGCCGCCTGATGGCGCAGCGTCGCGGCGTAGTTGTGCTCGCGGTTGAGCGTCAGCAGCGCACCATCCCGCAGGAGGGCAATGCGGCTGTCCCCGATGGTGAGGAAGTCGAGCTTGCCGTCGCGGATGTTCGCCAGCACCAGCGTTGACCCTGACCCTGAACCCGTGAAGCGCTTCTGCACCATGTCCAGCACGCTGTGCGCGACGCTCGCCAGCGTTTCGCCCGTGCCGCCGGGGGCTTGCGGGAAACTGCGCAGTGCCGCCAAAACTGCTGCTTGGCTCAGTTCGCCGCTGTTCGTCATGCCGCCCATGCCGTCCGCCAGCACTGCCAGCACACCTCTTGAATGCCGCAATTTCTCGTCCTGCAGGGGCGACACGCCGAACGCGTCCTGCTGATAATTCCGTTTGCCGATGTTGTGTACGTTGCCAACCTCCGTCACATCAAGGATTGGCGGCTCGCCGGGCATATCCATGACGGCAATCGTCTGTCCGCCCTGCGCCGTCTCCGCCGTCCGCTTTCTCCTCCCCGACCGCGCAAGCAGCGCAATCAGCACCACGAGCACAATCACCGCCAGCGCAAGGAGCACCATCAGCCCATACTGCTGAACAAAAAAACCCAGCTGCCCCGACACGTCCACAGGTGTTTCCACACCGGGTTCAGCGCCCGACGTGGGCGCGGGCGTGTCAGACCGCTGGGTGGGTACCGCAGAGCTTGCAGGCGGCTCTGCGGTACTGGTGGTTTGTGAGGGCTGATTGGTCGTTTCGGCAAGCACCGCCTGAATCGGGAAAAGCGTAAAGAGCATCAGCATCATTGCCAGAAGGATGGAAAACAACTTTTTCGCCCTCATGCTGTGTTCCTCCCCTTACTCCTGCGTCCAGTCCCAATCGAAGGCATCGCTGCTGAAGGGAACGAACATCAGCTTCGTTTTGCCCAGCTCGATGATGTCGCCGTGCTTGAGCTGCGTGGTGGAAAGCAGGGGCATCCCATTCAGGCGGACGATGGAGCGGCCGCCCATGAATCCGCAGTAGAAGCTGCGGCTGTTCGCGTCGTAGGTGACGACCATCGGGCTGTCGCGGGAGATGGTGGCATCGCCGGCGATGTAGATGTCCATCTGCACCGAGCGGCCGAGGTAGTTGTTTTCCTTGTGGATTTCGTAGGAGCGGCCGCGATCGGGGCCCTCGATGCACACCAGCCAGCCAACGACCGGGCGCACCTCCTTGGACATATCCAGCCCGATTGTCTCGCCGCCGCCAAATCCCGTGGTCGGATTCACGGGAACGGTCGGTTCAAGCCCGTTGTCCACCGGAATCACGTTCGGCTGGGTGTGCACCTTGTCCTCGTTCGTGCCGCAGTAGGGGCAGCTGTCGTAGCGTTCTGCGTCGTAGAAATGGCCGACGCTGCACTGCTTCATAATCATATAGATTTTCCTCCTTCTACCGTGCTCCGCTTTGGTCGGCGGGGCTTGCTTTCACTGGGAATTATAGCACTTGATGATGGCGGGTTTTCCCGCTCATTTCCGCGCGCACCAATTCGGAATGCGGAATGCGAAATGCGGAATTTTGCTGCCGTACAGGGCGGATTCCAGTGCGGCGAAGTCAGCCGGACGTGCGGCGGAATCCAGCGAAAGCCCTGCCATCAGCGCATCCGCCTGTTTTCGCGGCAGCTTCGGGCACAGCGTGCGGATGGGAACAAGCGGGTCATCCTTGCCAGATTTTTCGGCGCACAGGCGCATCATGGCATCCAGCGGTCTGTGGGCGGTCAGGGCGTAGTACATCGTCGCACAGAGGGCGTACACGTCCGTCCAGCTGCCTTGTTTGCCTTGGCAGGTTTGCTCCGGCGGAAAGCACCCCCACCCCCGCAAGCTCGCGCAGCGCGTCAGCGGTCCATCGCTATCCGGGCGCGCACCGCCGAAATCCAGCAGCATCGGCGGATTTTCCCCGCGCAGGAGGATATTTTCGGGCATGATGGCGCGGTGGATGATTTGCCGCCGGTGGAGCGCCGCCAAATCGTGCAGAAACGGGCGCATCATCCGCATCAGCGCCCGCGGCGGAATTGCCCCGTGCGCCTTCACCCGCTGCAAAAGCGTTTCGCCCTCGATGTACGCCATCACCACATACGCCGTGCCGTTCTGCTCGAACAAATCCAGCAGGGGCACAAGCGCCGGGCAGTTCGCCTTTGCGCGCAGGACGCGGTATCCATGCACGAACTGCGCGCAGTACAGGGCAAAATCCGCCGCACCTTTGGGCATGGGCTGCACGCTGCCGTCAGCCGCCCGGACAGCAAGGGCGCGCGGAAAAAACTCCTTCACGGCGACCACCCTGCCGCGCGCGGGGGCATCCAGCTGCACGGCGCGGTAGGTGATGCCGAGCGCGCCGCCGCCGAGCGTGTCGCCCAGCAGATAGTGGGCGTGCAGGACGGTTTGCGGCGGCAGAGCAAAATCAGGCTTTGCGGAAGCCATTGGTCAGCAGGCGGAAGATAACGCCGCTGCCCTGCAAAAGCTGCTGGAGGTTCTCTGCCTGCTGCGCGATGCTGCCCAAGCGGCTGATGCGGTCGATTTCGCGCAGGATGCCCTCGTACTTCTGCGGCGCAAAGCGCTTGAGCAGATTCCCGGCGCGCTTGGCAGCAAGCAGGGTGCGGGTCGTCTGCACGCTGTCGATGATGGGCGCGGGCTTCGGCGCATCCGGTTTGCTTTCGCTGAAGAGCGCCGTTTCCAGCTTCGTGAAGGACGACGGGCGCTCGCCGGACTCCATTGCAAGCCCCGCCATCAGCGCATCCGCCCACTGGCTTTTCAGCCTCGGGCACAGCTTCTGGATGGGCACAAGCGGGTCGCTGCCCTTCACCTTGATGGCGTACTTGCGCTCCAGCGCGTCGGCGGGTTCTTGGGCGGTCAGGGCGAAGTACATCGTCGCGCACAGACCATAGACGTCCGTCCAGTTGCCTTGCAGGCTGTTCTCCTCGTACTGCTCCGGCGGCGCGTAGCCTTTGCTGATGAGGATGGTCTTGCGCAAATCGGGGTCGTTGGGGCGTGCGCTGCCAAAATCCAGCAGAATCGGGGTATCGCCGCCCTTGAGGATGATGTTGGCGGGCTTTATATCCCGGTGGATGATTTTCTTCTCGTGCAGCATCCGCAGATTCTCGATGAACGGCTTCATCATCCGCATCAGCTCCTCCGGCGGGATTGCGCCCTGTTCGCGCACCCGATGCGCCAGCGTTTCGCCCTCGACGTACGCCATCACCAGATACGCGGTATTGTTTTCCTCGAACAAATCCAGCACCTGCACCACCGACGGGCAGCGCGAGGCTTCCAGCAGCATGTTGTATTCCGTCACGAACTTATCGCGCCAGTTGGTGAACAGCTTGGCATCATTGCGCTGCGGGACGACCCTGCCGTCATCGCTTCGGGCGGCAATGCTGTGCGGAAAGTACTCCTTCACCGCCACCATTTCGCCGCGCACGGGATCGACGCTCTCCAGCTTCAAGGCGCGGTAGGTCGTGCCGAATCCCCCGCCGCCCAGCGCCGCGCCAAGCAGATACTGCCCATGCAGGATGGTCTGCGGCGGCAGCGCATCGCGAATCCGCTGTGCGTTCTCTGTTTTCGCCCCGCACACCGGGCAGACGGCTTCCTCCGTCGGCATCATGCAGCGCGTGCAGGCATAGGGCATCGTCATGTGGCATCCCCTCCCAGAGCGTCATTCTCTTCCGTCTCCCGCAGGACAGCCTGCAGGCGCTCATTGCCGTTCAGCTCGCCGTGGTCGTACATGCAGTAGAGCATCAGCCAGTCAAACACGTTGCGCGGGTCAAGCTGGCTGTATCCGCAGTCATCCAGCATTTGGTTCACGCGGCGGTAGCGGTCGTCAAACAGCACGCGCGCATCGTCGCTGACGGCGGCATCGTTCACATACAAGCTGTTTTCCGCCCCGTCGGTAATCAGGAACAGCAGAATCAGCACTTTTCGCGGCACATCCTGCCGCCGGTTGGCAATCTGCGAGAGCGTTTTTTCATCCGGCCAGTGGGCGCGCAGGGTTTTGCCAAGCACGCTGTATGCGCGCTCCGGTAGGTGCGGGAAGCTGTCCGGCGGCTTGGTGAGCACCTCCATGTACTCCTGAAAATACTCGTAGGCGGTGTTGTGCAGCTCCCCCAGATTCATCCGCTGCTGCCTGATGAAATCCACAAATTCATCTTCCCCGCGGATTTTGGTGAACTCGTTCTCCAGCACCTCGGTTTTGCCCTGTCCGCCGATGGCGATATGGCGGATGCGCTCGATGAGGTGGCACGCCTCGTTGTAGCCCAGGCGGCTGCGCAGCGCGTAGAGGTACGCCAACTCGATAGGATTGCGCTGATGCAGGCAGCCGCCGCCCGCGCACGCCAGAAAATTCTGCGCCTGCTCGTCGCTCATGTCCAGCGCGAACACGATGCGCACCAGCTGACCGCGGTTTTCCGGCGCGGTTTTGCCCGTGAACCAGATGGACACTTTGCGGCGGATTGACGCGGTGTTCGGCTCGCCAATCATGCCCTGCAGGCGGGTGCACAGCTTCTCCCGCAGCGCCGAAGCATCGGTGACGCCGGAATATTCCGCGAGGATTTCCGGGAACGTCGGCACGCGGATGCCCTTTTCCAGATACGCGCGGGCAAATTCCGCGTTGCGCGACAGGCGGATAATCCGCTCCACTTCGCTTTCCGCCAGGATCATCGGTGCGGACATAGCCAGTCTCCCTTCCTATTATATAGTCGCTTTAGTAAGCAGCGTTCTGCCAATCCTGCCCGTACACGGTGATCGCCGTGCCGTCAAACATCGAGAAGTCGCTGATGGCGTTGCCGTCGAGGGCGATTTCCTTCAGCTGCGGCAGCGTCGATAAATCCAGTTCATCCAGCGTGCGCAGGAAGTTCCGCTCCAGATTGATTTCGGTCGTCAGCGGATGCCCATTGAGAGCAGTCAGCTTGGCGGAGGTCATGCCGCAGTTCTGCAGGTTAATGCAAATCAAGCCGCTCATGCTGCTGATGGCTTCCACGTTATCCAGCTTTGCGCCGAAGATATGCAGGTACTTCAGGTGCGTTAAACCGGACAGCGGGGCTAAATCCAGCGAAATGCGATGGCTGTTCCAGTCGTCGCCGATGCGCAGGTGATCCAGATTCTCCATGCCGCCGACGGGGGTCAAATCCACCGCCAAACCCGCCATGTCCAGATTCACCAGCGTCTCCCGCATTCCTTGCGCCAGCGGCTCAATGCTCGTGATGGCGGGATTCCAGCTGATATTCAGCGAATGGATACGCGTCAGGTCGCTTAGCGGGGACAAATCGCTGATGCTGTTGCGCTGCACCAGCAAGACGTTCAGTGTCGCCAGCCGCTCCATGCCCGACAAATCCGTGATGTTGTTGTCCCCCAAATTCAAGGCGTACAGCTCATTGAAGCGGTCGCCGTCATCCACGTTGATGGCGGTGATGTACGGCATATCCGCGTCGGTCAAGCCGCAGTTAGACAAAATCAGCCAGTGAATCGGCAGCTTCGGCAGCACCCATGTGCCTTCCGCCTGCTGGTTGCGCAGCTGGAAGTAGTGCAGGTGGCGGAAATACTGCAACTCGCTCAGGTCAAACGAATCGGGATTCATGGTTGGCAGGTCAGCGTCTGTCGGGTTGGGCATCAAAAACAGCGGATCACCCCAGTTGTCGCTGTACTTGTCGACGTACTTGCCCCAGTTGTTGACTTCCCGCTCGCGGCGCTGCCAAGCATCGTGATTCTTCTGCTCTTCGTAGAACACCCACTCGATTTCGCCGTCGCGCACGGTCACGCCGATGACGTTATCCAGCATTTTCTGCGTGATGAACGCCTTGGGCGGCAGATTCAGCGCCTCCCGCAGCGACGTACCAAGCCATCCCATCAGCATATCCGGGCTGTGCTGGTCGGTAATCCACGTTTCCGTGGCGGTGCACTGCTCCAGCGGCGAGAAGTCGGTGATGAAATTGGCGTGCAGGCTGATGTATTCCAGCTTCTGCAAGCGCTCAAGGTGGAGTTCCTCCAGGCTGGTGATGCGGTTGCCGCCAAAGTCGATGTACGCAAGGGTTTCGGGCAGGGTCGCCTCGCCAATCATCATGCTTGTCAGGTTGCTCGTGGCAATCAGCAGATAGCGCAGATTGGGCAGGCTGCTCACGAAATTGATGTCCTGCACGCCGACATGGCCAACGTCCAGCCACACAAGGTTTTGCGCGTTCGCCAGCGGAGACAAATCCAGCACAAGCGATTTGTCGGTGCTTTCGTCGCCGTTGATGGTGACTTCCTCCAGCTGCGGCATTTCGCCCAGCAGGTCGTATCCGTCCGTGACAATCGGGCAATTCCATTGCCGGATGCACTTTGCCAGCCGCGTGCCGCGCAGTTCGTTAATGGACACAATGGCGGTATTTTCGGTCATCAGCTGCCGGATAGTCAGGTTTGCCAGCGGGGTCAGCGTCGTTACGCCGGTGTTGCTGATCATCAGGCGCTCCAGCTTCGTCAGGCTTGCCAGCGCCGCAACGCTCGTGATGCTGCTGTTGCTGATGTTCAGGGTCGTCAGCAGCGGCGCGTGCTGCGCGATGGTCAGCAGGTCGCTTTCCGTCAAGCCGCAGTGGTCGAGCACGAGCGTCGTCAGGCGCGGCAATTTCGACAGCGCGTCGAGGTTCGTCACCCGCTTATCCCACACGCCCAGATACTGCAAATTCGGGAAGCAGGCGAAATCCGACAGGTTAATTTCCGTCGTCAGCGCTTCGCCGCGGACATCGGGGGTTTGCGGATCATCGCGCCGCCACGGGTTCATGTAGAAGGAATCGCGATATTCCAGCTCGCCCTCGTCCGTCAGGAAGGTGAAGTCGATATTGCCCTCCAGCAGCCGCACACCGCCGATTCGCGCCAGCGCATCCGCCGGGATGTCCTCATCCGCCGCAATCGCGCAGCCGTTGGCATTCAGGAAATCGCGCAGCGCCGTTTCCACGGCGGACGGCACGGGCGTGGCGGTCGGTGCTTCGGTCGGAATCGCCGTCGGGGCTTCCGTCGCCACGTCCGTCGGCGCTTCGGTTGGCGCTTCCGTCGGCGCGTCTGTCGGAATCTCCATCGGAGCAGGTCCTACCAGAACGGATTGGCTGTCGCGCCCAAGCAGCACGCCCACGCCCACCATAATCAGCACCAGCAGCGCCGCAATGCCAATCATCAGCCGCTTTTGATGCTGGCTCGGCGCGGGCGCGGGGGCATTCTTGCCGTATAGCCCGTCAAAGAACTCCTCCATCGTCTGATAGCGGCTCTTCACCTGCACCGCCATGCCCTTGAGCAGCGCCGCTTCCTGCGCGTGGGAAATGTCCTTCACGCCCAGCGCGGAGGGCGGCACAAGCGGGTCATTATCCAGCCGGTCGGTGGCGGGCGGCGGCGTAACCCCGGTAATCAGCTTGTAAATTGTCGCCGCCATCGAGTAAACATCGGAGTACGGGCCGTCCTCGCCGGTGCTGGAATACATTTCCACAGGCGAATAGCCCGCGCGAATCATCAGCACGCGCGTTTTCTTCTCGCGGTCGCTCTCCATCGCCGAGCCGAAGTCAATCAGCTTTACTTTGCCATCCTTGGTAAGCATCAGGTTTTCCGGGCTGATGTCGCGGTGCCACGTTGACGCGCGGTGCAGCTCCTCCAAGGTCAAAATCGGCGTGCGGAGGAGTTTCAGCGTTTCGGTGAAGGTCAGCTTGCCGCCGTGCAGCTCCGCGTACGCGCCCAGATTGATGCCGGAGATGTACTCCATGATGATATACGCCGTTCCGTTTTCCAAAAAGCAGTTTTTGACGGACACAACGCCGACGTTGTTGTCGAATTTCGCGACCTTCTGCGCCTCGCGGAAGAAGCTGCTGCGCCCCTGCAGGAAGGATTCTTCATCCTTCCCCGCGAACACGCTGACCGTGTGCTGTCCCTGATCGCGAATGACGACGCCGGAGGGAAAATATTCCTTAATCGCAACCGGAATATGCAGGAACATATCCCAGCCGATGTAAGTGATGCCGAAGCCGCCCTCGCCCAGCGCACACCCCACCAGATACTGCCCCTTGAGGATGGTGTGGGGCTGAAGATGATGCTTCTCCGGCACAAAGTCCTTCTCGCTGAATCCGCACGCCGGGCAAGTCTCCTGCTGCGAATCCTTCTGGCCCATGCACCGCATACACCGATTCTGATCGTCCATGATACCGCTCCCCCTTGTCCGCCTCTGTTTTGAAGTACCTTGATTATAACACAGGCGCTATGCTTCGTTTTCCAAACCTTTCTCATGTGACCGATTGATTTTGCTGATTTTCCGCGCCTTTTGCGGCTGTTCCACGGCGGCGGGAGCAGCGTGTGTTTCGCCGTGCGGAGGAGCGTGCGGGGATTAGTTGTCGCTAACTGCCGGTCAGGCGGAGGCACGCGCGGGCAGGCAAAAATCCGCCGATTTCGGAAAATTTCGTTCGCCGTCCGGCTTGTGCTTACGCGGTGCGGGTGGTATCATCAAGGTTAGCATCTTCTAACTACCAGATGAAGGGGGATTTCCTATGAATTTGATGCGATTTCAGCGGGACTGCCCGCGAGAGAGAGACGGGGCGACAAAAAACATGCTGCCGCGCTGAATGACGGCGCTGTGCGTTTGGATGCCGGAAAACGCGGTCAGGACTCGTCAGCATATCCTTCCACATACCCTGTCGCCACGCCCTCATACGCGTTCGTTGCCGGATCGGAGGATTTGCGCGCCTGCACCGTCAGGCAAGTGCCCGTGAAGTGCAGCAGCATGTCCACGCCGCAGGGGGCATCGTCGATGATTTGGCAGCGGACGCGCAGCAGATTCCCGTTTTCATCCGCCGACACCCAGCCGCCGGAGGATAGCATTGTGCGCCCCCACGCGTGCGCCGACCGCCCCGTCTCCGGGTCTGACCACTGCTGCGCGCGGGATTCGTCCCACCCGTGGTGATTCAGCCGCGTTTTCAGCTCATAGGTGTGTTCATACGCCAATTGCAGCTGCTTCGCCGCGTCGCGGATACCCGCATCGCGGATACCCGCCGCATCGTCCTCCGCCATCAGGCAGTATTCCACATAGAACGGCGCGGACATATGCAGCCCATCCAGCCACATTTGGTAGGGGTAGCACTTTTTGTGCCAGAATCCCCCGTCGGATGTGCGCGGCTGCCGGCGCAGCTGGTCGCGCAGCACGTCTGCCGCCCGCAGGTACTTTTCATCCCCCGTCGCCTTGTAGAGATACAGCAGCTGCCGCCCGTTGCAAATGTAGTCCAGATTGAACTCATCCAGCGTGTAGTCGCGAATCGCGCCGCTTTCATCCGTCACGAACGTGTCCATTGCGTCCTTGATGTAATCGAAATACTTCTTTTCGCCCGTCATGGCGTACAGCGCCTCCATGCCGCGCCACGCCACGCCGTAGTCATAGCTCCAGCGGCTGGTCAGCAGGCCATAACGCTTCATCAGGCAATCCGCCATTTTCGCGGCGGATTTCGGCAGAAACTCCTTCATTGCGCTTCCTCCAGCAATGTCTGTGCAATCCGCACGGCGCGTCATTTTCCCTTCATTATCATATCATGAACACAGCGATAGATAAAGGGCTTTCCGGCAAATTTCCGCCAACGCCGTTGCCCGTTCCTGTCCTTTGTACGGTGTTCCCTTAATTTGTGCTGTTTTCTTTGTAGATTCCGCAAAAAGTGCAGCAAACCGTTGCCGTTGTGATATGATGCGAATCGAAGGCGATGTGGTTGAAAAATCGCCAAATAAGAATGGAGGAATTCCCATGAAGAAGCTGCTTTCCATCGCTCTGTCCCTGTGCCTGCTCCTGTCCGTCGCGCTGGCGGACGTCACCCTGACCAAGGTCTACAAGACTGAAGACCTCGTGTCCAACACCTTCCACAACGGCTTTGTGACCGCTATCGGCATGACCGGCGAGAACACCGTCGTCCTCAAGGATGACGGCACCTACGAGTACACCAAGCGCCTGATGAAGACCGCGGAAGACGGCACCGTGGCGGCGGATCTCGTTTACACCTTCACCGGCACTTACACGAAGGATGGCGACACGGTCGTTTTGATGTTCCCGACGGCTGGCACCGCGTCTGAAAACTGGGGTCCTCTGGCGGGCTCCTACTTCCAGAACACGGAAAACGCTTCCTTCGCGGACAGCGACTACGCGGCGGGCGTTGTGCAGTGCAAGGAAGCGGAAAGCCATCTGATCGCCGACCTGTTTGAAGGCCCGTATCTGCTGGACAGCCTGACCACCTCCGACGCGGCGTTTGACGCGGAGGAATGCACCGTGACCATCACCATCAGCGGCGACACCTTTGACTATGTGATTACCAATTCCGACGACGACTAATCCTTATCCCCAAAGTGTTAGTAAGTCCGGAAAATCCTCGCGGGGAGGGCGATGCGCCTTCCCCATTTTCTTTCGCATGAAAAGGAGAAAATCATGAGTGCTGCGAAGAAGGGTATGAAAAAAAGTACCTATTTAATTATCTGGACGCTGGTGATTGCGCTGCTGGGCAGTGCCGTCGGCGTCGTCAACTACGAAGCGCTGTACTGGGATTCCGCCCTGACACTGTACTTCGGCGAAGTCGGCGTGAAGAACGTTTCCACCGTGACGTTTGACACGGACGACCATGCGCAGGTGGCGAACCTGATTGTCGCCGAAGGCGCGGTGCTGCTGAAGAACGAAAAGAACGCGCTGCCCATGAAGGGCGGCAAAATCAGCCTCTTTGGCATCGACAACAAGAACGGCGTTTTGCAGAAGGTGCTGGAAGATGAGGGCTTCACGGTCAACCCCACGCTGGCTGCCTTCTATGCCGCGTCCAGCCACTCCTCCGGCGCGGGCAGCCTGTCGGCAGGCAACGGCTCCGAAACCGGCGGCTGGGTGATTGACGAAGTGCCGCAGAGCGAATATACGGCGGACGTCAAGGCCTCCTACAAGGATTACAACGATGCTGCCGTCGTCGTGCTGATGCGCACGGGCGCGGAAGGCAACGACCTGCCGTATGACATGTCCCGCTACGGCGGTTCGGCAGATGAAAACTATCTGGAGCTGAATAAGGACGAAAAGGAACTGCTTGCCGAGGTGCATAAATCCTTCGACAAGGTGATTGTGCTCATCAGCTCCGCCAACGCCATGCAGATGGACTTTGTGGACAAGGCGGAATACGGCATTGACGCGGTGCTGTGGTATGCCCGTCCGGCGGGCGGCATCGGCTCGATTGCCAAGATTTTGTCTGGCGCCATCAACCCCTCCGGCCGTCTGGTGGACACCTATGTGCACGACAACCTGTCCTCTGCCGCCATGCAGAACTTCGGCGACTACCGCTATGTGAACGAGGATGGCTCCCTCTCCGGCTATTCCTATGTGAACTATGCCGAAGGCATCTATGTCGGCTACAAGTACTATGAAACCCGCTATGAGGATGCTGTGCTCAAGCAGGGCAACGCGGGCGACTACGATTACGCCGCCACCGTCGCCTATCCTTTCGGCTATGGTCTGAGCTACACTGATTTTGAATGGTCTGACCTGAAGGTGGACTGGGACGGCGACCTCTGCACCGCGTCGGTCACGGTGAAGAACACCGGCTTCACCTCCGGCAAGGATGTTGTGGAATTCTACGTCCAGTCGCCCTACATCCCCGGCGGCGTGGAAAAGGCGGCTGTGGCGCTGGCGCAGTATGTCAAGACATCTGAGCTTGCCCCCGGCGAGTCGCAGCGCGTGTCCGTCACCTTCTCCAAGCAGGACATTGCCAGCTACGATGCAAAGGACGCCAAGACCTATGTGATTGACGCGGGCGACTGGTATGTGACCGCTGCCCACGATGCGCACGAGGCCGTGAACAACGTGCTTGCCGCAAAGGGCAAGACCACGGCGGACGGCATGACCGCAAACGGCAACACGGCGATGGCAGCCAAGTACACCGTTTCCGAGCGGGAACTGCTGAACAAGGACGCTGTTTCCGGCGCGGAAGTGACCAACCAGCTTGATGATATCGTCTATGCGGACGACACGGTGTATCTCTCCCGCTCTGACTGGTCTGTGATGGACAATAACGGCCTGGAATACGCCACCGGTGTTGCGAAGGGCGTATCCAACGTCGGCAACATTTCCGGCGACGTGCCGACCTATGTGATTTCCGACGACCTGCGGGCGAAATTTGAACTGAAGGGCTTTGCGGCTTCTCTGAACCCGACAGACCCGACGGATGCTGCCCTGTATCCCGGCAAGGAAGCCTACACCTACGGCGCGAAGAACAATTTGAAGCTGATCGACATGGTGGGGCTGGACTACAACGACCCGAAGTGGGATCTGCTGCTGGATGAACTCAAGCTCTCCGAGATGCACCAGCTGTTCAACAAGTCCGGCTGGGGCTCTCTGGCGGTGGAATCCGTTGGCAAGCCCAAGACGTATGAGTATGACGCGCCGCACGGCATTGCGAACTTCCTGACGGACGCGGTCATCTACTCCTACCCCTGCGCAACAATGACGGCGGCGACGTGGAGTCAGGACGTTCAGCGCATCTACGGCAACGCCATCGGCGAAGACGCGATTGCGTCCAACACCGAGGGCTGGTACGCGCCCGGCATCAACATCCACCGCACCCCCTTCGGCGCGCGCAACTACGAATACTACTCCGAGGATGCTGTGCTGACCGGTCTTTGCTCCGCGGCGGTCTGCGCGGGCGTTGAAGCGCACGGTATGCACGCCTACATCAAGCACTTTGTCATGAACGACGCCGACACCAACCGCGCCGCCAACGGCTGTGTGGCTGTGTGGGGCACGGAACAGGCTACCCGTGAAATCTACCTCAAGCCCTTTCAGTATTCCATCCAGAAGGGCGGCGCACAGGGCATCATGCTGACCATGTGCCGCGTCGGCTGGCAGTTCACCTTCGGCTCCTATCCGCTGATGAGCGCCATCTGCCGCAACGAATGGGGCTGGCACGGCTGCTACATCACCGACTACACGACCACCATGAAGGGCGCTGGCGCTGACCAGTATCTGGCGGCAGGCGGCACGCTCATTCACGCGACCGCGGAACAGTCGCTCAGCGACGTTAAATCCGGCTGGTGCCGCAAGCTGATTCGCGAAGCCGTGCATCAGATTCTCTACAACACGGCAAACTCGCTGGCGGTTGACCCCTCCTACGCGGCAATGCTGAATCAGGCGGATGATGCTGCGGAAGAAACGACTGCCCCGGCGGTTGAGGAGCAGAAGGGCTTCCTGCACGGCATGGCGTGGTACAAGGTTGTGCTGTACGGCTTTGACATTCTGATGGCGCTTGTGCTGGTGTTCATGGCAATTCGCGTATACAGCAAAGTGCCGATGACCGAGGAGCAGTTCCAGAATCGCAAGCGGATGAGCAAGAAGGGCAAGCGCATCATGTGGATTGTGATTGCCGTCGCCGTCATCGCGATTGCAGTTGTCTTCTACCTCTGGGCTTGGCCGCTGCTTGTCAAGGCGTTCAAGATTTAATCCCGTTTTCCGGGGCTTCGGAGTGTTCCGGAGCCCCATTTTGTACAAGAAAGCGTTGCAAGGAGGACATTATGCTGTCTGGGAAGAAAATCTTGTCGGCGCTGCTCTCTGCCGCCCTGCTGCTGCCTGCCGCCTCGGCGCTGGCGGAGGACGACGCGTTTGCGGCGGAAATCGAGCGCCGCTATACCGCGCCCAGCATCGACAGCCGCAGCGAGGTACGCTGGTGGATGGCGGAAGCAGGGCATACGGACGAGACCATCCGCGCGGAAATTCAGGCGATGTACGACGGCGGCTTCCGCGGCGTGGAGCTGTGCGCGCAGGGCGAAGACGAAATCAGCGAAGCGGACTACGGCTACGGCTCTGCGCAGTGGGATCACGACTTGAAGCTGGCAATGAACACGGCGCTGGACTTGGGGATGACCGTCTCCCTCACCTCCGGCACAAACTGGGCGACCGCCAACGTCCCCGGTCTTGACCCGCACAGTCAGGGCGCAAGCCAGATTGTCGTGGACATTGTGGAATACATCAAAGCAGGGGCGAGCCGAAGCGGGGCAATCCCCATGCAGAAGAAAGTCGGCAGCAAGGTCTACCCCATTGAGCCGACGGCAAAGCTGATTGGCGTTTTTGCCGTGCCGCAGACGAGCGGCAACAAGGCAAAGCCCATCGTGACGGACGGAACGGGCATCATCGAGCTGACCGACAAGCTGGTCTGGGAAGCGGACGGCACGATTACGCTGGACTGGACGCCGGAAAACGCCGAATCGAAGTACCGCCTGTTCTACTACTGGCAGCAGGGCGCAATGCAGGAATCTCACCCCGCCGCTGAAACCGCGTACTGCATCAACTATTTTGATGAAGCGGGCATTGAAGCGCTGAAGGAATACTGGCTGGCGCACATCCTGGACGACGAAGCGCTGAATGCCAAGATTCAGGCGGGCGACGTGCAGCTGTTCATGGATTCGCTGGAAATCAGCACCGAATACGGCTGCGCGTTCTGGTGCGACGACATGGCGGAAGAATTTCTGGCGCGCAAGGGCTATGACATTCGTCCGTACCTGTACCTGACCATCGGTCTGCCGGATCTGTTCTACTGGGATGCCGTGGACTACGGCAGCTATGATTTGGCGGACAAAACCATGCGCGAAAAGGTGCTCAACGACCTCTTTGACGTGCAGACGCAGCTCTACCGCGAACGGATGCTGGAGCCGCTGCGCGCGTGGCTGCACGAATACGGCATCAAGACCCGCGCGCAAATCAGCTATGGGCAGCGGCTGGAAATCTCCGAGCCGATTATGAGCGTGGATTACCCGGAGGCGGAAATCCTCAACCAGAACAATCAGGTGGATATGTACCGCCTGTGGACGGGCGGCGCGAAGCTGCAGAACAAGGTGCTCTCCTCCGAAACGGGCGCTTACGGCGGCTATGCCTATACCGAGCAGGATCACCTGATGGAGGCGTACAACCTCTTTGCAGCGGGCTTCAATCGCATTGTGTGGCACATCTGGTCTGCGCAGTACGGGCCGGGAACGGATAATCGCTGGCCGCATTATACCGCCAGCGGCGCGGTGTATGCCAGCTTCTACGCCTTCGGGCCGCATGAGCCGTCCAGCGTGGATTATCCGTCGTTCAACGACCATCTGGGGCGCATCTGCCAGCTGCTCCGCGAGGGCGTGTCCCGCACGGATGTCGGCATGATTTACATGAGCTATCAGCAGCCCATGCCAACCAGCGGCAACCACGGCGGCGAAAACTGGCTGCTTGACCACACGACCGGCTTTTTCCCGTCCACGACCTTGCAGGACAACGGCTATACCTACGACTACTTCAGCCCGGATTTCCTGACGGCGGACGGCGTGTACTATCATGCCGAAACCGGCACGCTGGAGCAGGCGGGGTATCAGGCGATTGTGCTGTGGCAGGAGCAGCTGGCGCTGGACGGCGCGAAAGCCCTGCTGGATTTGGCAAAACAGGGCATGAAGGTGGTTGTGGTGGATGGCGCCGCCGTTCAGACGCCGTACAATGATGGCGGCGAGGCAGCGCTGGCGGATGTGATGGCGGAAATGAAGGCGCTTCCCAACGTCTATTCCGCAAAGGACGCGGACGACGCTGCCCGCGTGCTGCAAAGCGCCGGGGTGAAGCCTTACGCGGGCTTTGCCGAGCCGAACCGCCAGCTGCTGACGCAGACGCGCCGCGACGGCGACACCGAGTACCTGTATGTGTACAACTACTGCGACGGCAGCTATGTTTCCGTGTGGTCGCAGGGGGAAAAGCAGGATACGCACGGCGATACCATCACGACGGAGATGGTGGTGGACGGCACTTGGATTCCGTATCAGCTGGATGCGTGGACGGGCGAAACGAAGCGCGTGGGCGTTTATCGCCATGAAAACGGCAGCACAATTTTCCCGCTGACGCTGGATTACGGCAACGTGGCGCTGTTTGTATTCCGTGCGTGCGAGGCGGACAGCGAGCTCCACGCGGTCGAAACGAACGCGGCGGATGTTTGCAGCGATGGCAGCAGCCTGTCTGCCAAGGTCACAGCGTCCGGCGAATATCAGGCGCAGCTCAGCAGCGGCGAAACGCGGCAATTCGCGGCGCAGGTGCCGGATGCGTTTGAAATCACCGACTGGAATGTTACCGTCATGAAGCGCACGGCGTCTGAGCAGGTGAACGAGCGCACGGAAACGCTCTTCGGGCAGACCATCACCGAAACGCAGGTGGCGACGGACATTACCCCCGTCACACTCCATCTGGATGCCCTGAAAACATGGAACGAAATTCCGGAGCTTGGCGAGCGCACGGTCGGTCAGGCGACGTACAAGGCGGTTTTCCAGTGGGATGGCACGGCGGACGGCGCGTATATCGACTTTGGCCCGATGAGCGAAAGTATGCAGGTTTTCATCAACGGCGAAAAAACGGGCAACCTGAGCATGACGAATGCCGTCATGGACATCACGCCGTGGCTGAAAAGCGGCGAAAACACCATTGCGCTGCTGTATTCATCGAGCTTGGCGAATGCAGGCGGCGGCGCGGGCGGCGGCGACTGGTACGGCTACCGCTACGGCTTGCAGGCATACGGCCCTGCGCAGGCGGTTGTTCACCCCTACTGCCTGATTCCGCTGGACTGATGCCTTCTCCCTTGCCTTTTGTCCTGTACTGCGGGGCAAAAGGCAGGGTTGCGGCAGGCAGGATGCGTATGCTATAATGGCACCGAAATGAAGGAGGGAAAATGAGCGATGATTGCATTCCTCGCGCAGTGGCTGGGAGAAAGCTATTCTTACCAAATGGGCCTTTCCGTTATAGCCTTTCTGGAAACACTGTCCGGTGTTGCTGTTTTCATTTTCCCGCTGAAGCACAAGCCGCAGTATGTCGTTCGCGCGGCAGCGGGGCTTGCCCTGATGGCGGCGATTATGATCATCCGAGCCATCCTCCGCACGCATTTAGAAACGCTGCTCTGGTCACGGTTCATTTCCAACATGCTGGAGTACCTCTCCATGCTGCCGCTGCTGTTCCTGGCGCATGAAGGCACATGGTGTGAGCGGCTGAAAACGTGGTGCGCCGGATGTGCCGCCGTCCAGATTGCCGACAGCCTGTACGCGCTCGTGCTGTCCTTTACGGGCGCGGACGATACGCAGACAATGACCCTGTTTCCGCAAATTACCAATGCGGATGTGACACTTCTCATCTGGTTTGTGTTCCACCTGGCCGTCTGCTATCTGCTTCGGCTGCTGTTCATCCATCCGTCTGTGCAGTACCATGAAGATCGGAAATCGCAGATTCAGACGACGTGGCTGTGCATCCTGTTCTTGTTAGCCAGTGTGCTGATTAACGCCGTGATGAGCGAATACCGCGCCGATTCCCGGCCGCTCTATGAAATGCTGCGCTGCTGCCTGGTGTTCATGTGCATTTCTGTTTTGGCGCTGCACCACGACATTGTGCTGTTTTCGCAGAATCGGGCGGAAATCGAGGTGATGGATCAGGTGCTGGCGGAGAATCGGCGGCAGTACGAGACGATGAAGGCCAACATCGACCTTGTGAATCTGCGCTGCCATGACCTGCGCCATCAGCTGGACAAGCTGCAAAGCCGCCTGACCGAATCCGAAATTTCCGCCCTGCGGGAAGCAATCGACCTCTACGACAGCAATGTGAAAACGGGCAACGAGGTGCTGGATGTTGTGCTGTACAGCACGATGCTCAAGTGCATGGAGAGCGGCATCTCCTTCACCAGCATGGCGGATGGCGAGTGCCTGTCGTTCATGCGGACGCGCCACATTTACGCGCTGTTCAGCAATGCGCTGGATAACGCGGTGGAAGCGGTGATGCGCGTCAGCAACCCTGAAAAGCGGGTGATCAGCCTGCATGTCCGGCGGCTGAGCGGCGCGGTGGAAATTGCCGTGATGAACTACTACGAGGGCGAAATCAAGTTCAAAAACGACTTGCCGCAGACGAGAAAGCCCGACGGACGGCGCCACGGCTTTGGCACATCCAGTATGCAGTACATTGTCACCCAATACGGCGGCACGATGAAAATCTCCGCCAAGGACAGCGTTTACCTGCTGGAAATCCGGCTGAACATCCCGGAAAAGGCGGAAAAAACGAAGGGAAACTAAAAAAGACTCTTCACGGAATCTTTGGGGAGCAACCAAGGGCTTCGGCGAAGCCCCGAAAAGCTGCACGCGGAAGGAGCATGAAAGTGCGCCCAACTCAATCGCGCGGAGGGGTCAAGGGGGGACTTCGTCCCTTTTCGTCTGCCCCTTGCAGGGTCAAGGGACAGCGTCCCTTGTGGGGTTTGGGGCAACGCCCC
>ENA-UOIY01001274-UOIY01001274.1-human-gut-metagenome-genome-assembly--contig:-P114-NODE-1274-length-28168-cov-8.551560_pt1 | contig 28168 bp, 33 predicted proteins | sample MGYA00242335_ERZ723882 | MGnify/ENA metagenome assembly ERZ723882
CGTGGTAAATAGCTGTGGCCGCTGCGGCAATCTGCGTCCAATGGGCGGCTATCTGAAATACCGCAAAAGCCCCCGCCAACGCTAACACAATCGGCCCTATAATGGAAATGTTGTTTGCAAGCCAGTTAATGGCGGATAATACCGGCGCCAGCACTTGTATGGCAATATTGCCCATCATCGTCCACACTTGCCCCCACGTCATAGGAATTTGGGCAAAGCGGGTTTCTATTTCGTCCGCAGACGAAAAAAGTGCGGCCTTGATAACGTCCGAGGTCAAAAGTCCCTCCGCCGCCCAGTCTTTCATGGTGCCGGTTGCCCCTTGCACGTTGCGCATATATTCCTCAATGCTGTTTGCAAGCAGCGGAGCGTTTTCAATAATGGATCGGTATTCGTCGCCTTGCAGCCGCCCGGACGCCATAGCCTGCGTAAGCTGATACATTGCGCTGGACTGCTCCGTGGCAGACGCGCCCGCAATGATAAAATTCTGGTTCATAAGCTGGGCAAACCGGATCATTTCATCGTTGCCGGTGAATGCGTCCGATGCGGTCAGCCCCAGCTTGCCCACGGTGTCCATAGTGTCCAGGTATGCGCCCCGGCTTGCCTGCGCGGATGCAAATATTTTCTTTTGCAGGCTTTCCACGCTGTTCTGATCGTCCACAATCAGGGACAGGCGGGCGGTAGCTCCTGCCATCCGATCAGATGTATCAAACAACGCCCCTACGCCGGATGCGGCGGCAAAGGTAGCTACACCACCTTTGACCTTGCTCAACATACTGTCAAGCAAGGAATTGCCAGCCTGCACAGAGGCATTAAATCCGTTCTGCGCATTTCTCATGTTCCGAATGGATGAAGTTCCGGCAGCAACTGCGTCATTAAAACCGTACTGTGCTGTTGTCGCACCGTTGATCTCTGCCGTTACCATACCAAGCTCGTCAAAGATCTGATTAAGACCGCTTACGGCCGCTTGCATATTTTGTGTGGCAATCGGGTTTGCGCTGACCTGTTGCATCTGAATAAAACTGCCCGTCAGCGTTTGCAGGTTCTGGTTTATCCTGCGCAGGATAGGCGACATCCCATCGCGCACGGTAAGCTGGGATTGTATGGTTGCCATAGCCTTGCGCCTCCTTTCTGGGTATAATAAAAAGCCGCCTCCTCTCGGAGCGGCTTTCAAGTCAATAGGCTTAAAACATACCTTTTACAAGTAGCTTGTATATTTTATCATCAATTTCGATCAAACTGTTCTTTCCGTCCTTAAAACGAATTGCCACGACAACAGTGCTTTTGTTTTTTGCGGAAAGCCCAGCAAGCAACCCTACAGGGCCAAGTAACGCGGCTCCCACGGCCCCTCTCGCAATCCCGCTGGCGGCACTTTTGCGAGTATCTTCAGTAATAATCTCGTATGTGTCTATTTCAAACTTATCAAGTAGCACATAATTTTTACGGTCAAGGAATATCTGTGCAGTACCGCCTACACCTGTGACTGGTTTCCCTAAATAGTCACCCGCAATCACCATGTTTTTTGCGCTCATTTCTTTCTCCTCCTAACTGCAATAGATCGGGTTTCGATATTATAAAACACTTCAAACAGAGAGGTGTTCGTATTCATAGTTAAGGCTGGAGCAGGTCAGCCCACTCGTCATTGACCAGCCGCGCATACTGCGCCCACTGTTCAATGACAAGCAGGCATTGCTCCTGCGTGGGGTTGTCCACGTCTGTGTAATCTTGCAGGCCGGTCATATACTGCAAGCTGTGTATGTTTTTCCCCGGCCGGTATTCGATCTGATATTCGGGGCGGGCGGCAACCATTTGCCGCGCCGCGATCTCATTGTCAAACACGCGGGTTGCTCTGGTTGTTCCAGGCTTTTTAACTGCCCATTTGTCGGGCGTAACACAGCGATAATACCGGCCTAAATAGATGGTCTGGTATCGCACTGTAAAACCGCTGTCGCCGTGCAGGTCAATGCGGATAAGATCAGGGTCAAGCCCCTGCGCCTGAAAAGCCTTGCGTAAAGGGTTTTGCAGTTCATCGTCAAGCACCGCTATGCCCTCGCCCGTGTCGGGCGGCGGGGGAGGTGGTGATCCGGGGAACACCTTAACTGCTGTATTCTCGTCTTGCTGCTCCAGCTGATCCAAAGTAGCGTTTACACGCGCCAACGCGGCACGGGCAGTGTTAATGTCAGCAGGTGTAACGGCGGGGGAGCCGTTCTGCTGCTTTTTACGTTTCGGCCACGCCAGAACGCCCAGCACAGTGAAAACAGCGGAAACGATAAGCAGCGCAATTTTTGTGCTGCTGGTAGTATCCCCGAAAAACACTGTATAAAGATATACAGCTACCCCCATAAAGCAGAAAATTGCCAGGGCCTTGCGTGTGCGGTTTGCTGTCTTTCGTTTCATCAGAGCCGCCTCCATTCGCAAAAGAAAAAAGGGTGAACACTTAAAATTATACCCCCCCCCCCCCCTATTTGTCAAGGCTTAAAAAGTGAACATTTTGTTAATTTTGCCGTGACGGGCGGGCAGAGCCGCAGACACGCGCCGGTCGCGGTTTCGCTTACGGCGCGCGTCAGCCTTTTGCCTTTTTCGCGGCTTTCTTTTCTGCCTCAATGCGCAGGTCAACAGCGGCAATGATAAATGCCTGCTCCTCTGGGGAAAAGGCAAGGAAAACGGACGGCGCCCAGTGGAATTTGTGCAGGCAGTAGTAGGCGTAATATGCCTCCGGGTCGCCGCCCTCTATCAGTTTTTTGCCTCGTCAACCAGATCCTGCACATTCTGAAAACCGTTGACCTCCAGCACCTTTGCGCTGTAGTCCTCAAACTCGCCGGGGGTCAGCATGGTGGTGATCAGCTTTTCAGCGCCCATCGCCTTGTAGCTGTCCTGCAAAGCGGCGTCGTTCAGGTCGGGGAACACGGTGCAGCGCACCGCGATCTTTGCCTGGTAGGCATTGCCGTCAAACTCCTGCGTAAACTGCCCCTTGCGCCCGCCGGGGGCGGGGATGGTTTTCATGCAGGACTTTCTGATCTGCGCGTTTTCGCTTGCGGAAATTGCGCAGATTTCCCACATCATCGGCTCCCCGGTTTCGGGGTCTTTAATACGGGTGGACGCAGGATAAAGGACGTTTTCCACCTTTTCCACAGCGTCAGCCATAAATGCACTAAGCGATCTTGCCATTGTTCTTGTCCTCCTTTATGGGTGTTGGTTGGTGTTAGTTCATACCGGGCAGCAGCGCGAACACTTCCGGCAGGTCGAAGTCCTCAAAGGTGCCCTCGATGTCCTCCTCCAGCGTGTCCTCGCTTGCGTCAAACTTTGCCAGAATGCCGCCTTTGATCAGGCACTGGTAAAAGATCGCCGTCTGCCTGCCCGCCGCGCTGGCGGGGTCGTCGTTCGCGATCTGCATATCGAATGCGGGCAGCTTGCCGGTGTTCTTATACTGGAGCATCATCTGGCGCAGCACGGACTGGTTGTAATGCGCCGTGCCGGAAAAGGTGCCTTTCCAGCCGGTGGAGCGGTTGCCCTTGCCGGTCTTGCCCAGAATAGGCAACTCTTTGGAGGTGATGTCCATTTTCACCTCCATTTTGTAAATCTGCATGAAGTTATAACGCCGGCCGTCCTCGGTGGTCAGAAAGCACTCTGCCATCGATCCCTGCAATGCGTCCAGCGCGTTCATTACAGCGTTTGCCATAGGTCGATCCCTCCCTTACATGATAATGACGCTCATATACAGCTGCGCCATAGCGTTTACGATGTTCAGGTTTTGCAGGGTAGCGACAACCGCCTTTTTGGTGTCGCCCTGTTCCACGGTCAGGGTGGACGTGTCGAAGTCCTCCACAGCGCGGAGGCGTTCCAGTTCCTGAATGAGCTTGCAGATGTCAGCCCACAGGCTCATGCGCCCGCTGGCGTCGTTCGGCACAACGCCCAGGTAGCGGGTGTTGAACAACACCGCCGTGTCGTTTGCGATCTGGTCGCAGACGCGGATGGTCTGGTTTGCCTGGAACACCTCGCCCTTTGTGTCGGTCAGGGTCAGCAGCGTGTTGATGTCGTCCAGAATGCGTACCGCGCCGTTGGCGTTGTGCAAAATCAGCTTACCGCCCTTGATTGCGTCCTCCAGCTGTTTCTGGGTGTAATCCGTGTTTACGGTCAGCTCGCCGTCATACTGCTTATTGGTGCAGGAACGGTTGACCTCGCAGCCCGCCTCCGCGCCGGTCATCCAGTAGACCAGCCCAAAGGCGCCCATGCCCAGAACGCTGTCCGGGTAGCCGCTGACATCATTTTCTACGGAAATAACACCCTCATAGTCGGCGTTGGGGATTTTATGCCCCACAAGCTGGAATTTCGCGCCCACCTCATCGCGCATACGCTTTGTATACTGGACAAACAGCCCTTTGGTGGTTTCGTCGTCCGTAGGGCAGCCCAGCGTGTTAAAGCTGTACGCCTCGAACGCATCCAGCGCAGCCTGCCACGCCGTGCCGCTGATCGTGCCGTCGCCGCCGCCCGTGAAGTTTACGCCGGCCGTGACTTCAAGGGTCGCATCCGGGTTGAACGTGGCAAAGTTGGAATTGACCAGATCGGCCGCAGTAGCAACGCCGATCTGCTCGTCCACCAGCGCGTCCCCCATGTAGATTTTCACGTCAAACGCGCTGGGGGTGTCCACGTTTGCGCTGATAACCAGCCTCATGGCGTTGCCCCTGCTGCCGCCGTACTTTGCCGTGGCAAAAGTCGCACTGCCCAGCTGGGCAACGGCCTTTGTGGTGGTGCCGGTCAGGCGGTACAGGTACGCGGTTCTGGCGTACAGGAAAAGCTCGCGCAGCGGGAGCATGGCATCGTCCATATAGGAATAGCCGAAAATATCCATGCTGTTCTTTTGCAGGTCGCCGTTTGTAACTTCAAACACCGTACCCTCCGGGCCCCATGCCAGCGGCAGGGGAATAGCGGCAACGCCGCGATCCGACAGGGTAGCGGATGCTTTAGATACGCTGGTAAAATTGATATACGCACCGGGCAAAACCTTGTTCTGGGTCAGCCAGGTGCCGCCGCCGTATGCCATATTTACATCTCCTTTTCATCGTAGTCTTTGATCAGCTTGTCTACGCCTTTAATGGTGTAGGTCTTTCCGTCCACCAGCAGGGCGCCGATCAAGTCCCGCCTGTGGGCGTAACGGTGGGAGGTCAAAAGCTGCTGTTTGCTGTATTCCGGCTCTGCCGCAGCGGCAGCGGCCTGTTTGACCTCATCCGGGGTTTTGGTTGCCATTGCTTAACGTCCCTCCTCCTGAAAATCCAAAGTTTCCATTGTGATCTGCTCGTTCGGGCGGATCACGTTGTGGTTGTAACTGACAAGGAAGTGCAGCACAAAGTCCTCAATGCTCCACGTCATGCCGCTGCCGTGCAGAATATCCCCGCCCGGTGTGGTGATGGTGTCCAGCACCGTGCAAAGGTTATCTGCCACGGCGGCGCACTCGGCGTTGCTGTTATCCGAAAAATACAGCACGTCAAACTGCGGCGTTCGGTGGAAACGGTGGGGGTTCAGCTGTGACTGCCCCGCGTTCGTCAGGTTTACAAGGATTGCGCCGGGGCGTATGCCCTGCGGTGCCTCCTCGTTGTCGATCACTGCGTCCGGGTATTCCGTCCGCAGCTTTAAGGTTAAGGCGTCGATGATCGCCTGTGTGTCAATTTGTGCCATTGAACACCTCCCGTAAAAATGCGTCCAGCCGTTTCTCAAGCAGTCCCGGCGCGATGGTCTGCAAGTCCTTTTCCGACAGGGTAAGCATATATTTCCCCGGCACCCAGCCGCGTTTGAGCCGTTTTCCGATCTGCGGCACATACCGCCCAGGTTTCTGCCGGTGTCCAAACTCTACGTAGCTGGCGTATTTGACCGGGTTTATTACGGTGATCTGGTACACGCCGCCCGCCTTTGTGACAGGCAGCGTCTGGGCGTAGGCTTTGGCGGTCATGCCCCCTCCGGGCTTTGCCGCAGCCTCCTCGTTCTTTGCCGTCCAGCCGCGCCGCAAAGTGCCGCCCATGTAGCCAGACCAGTATTGTTGCAGGATCGCGCCCTCACGCGACAAAAAGGATCGCGTCCTCAATCTGCCCTGCGCGTCCCGCAGTTTCGTTTTAACGGTTGCTTTTGCCTCTTTGCCGCCCAGCTGTTCAAGGGTTGGCTTGCGCCCCACGGGTGTGCGCGGTATGACAAGGGCAAGCAGCCGCGCCGCAAGTTCGCGGGACACGTCCGTACAAAACTTGTCCATGTCCGCGCCTTGCAGCTTTGCGAGGTTTTCCCGCAGCCGTTCCAGTTGCCGGTAGTCGGCGCTGCCCCATGTAGCCATATCAAGCCCACCTTTCAAACAGTTCCAGCGGCACCTCTTTGTGGTTGGAATACACCGCCGCCTCGCCGCTCTGGACGTATTCGCCCGTCACGCCGTTCTGCGTGACGGTCAGCTTGCTGCCGGCCGGCAGCGGCACGGCGGGATCAAGAAACAGCTTGACGGACTGCGTGACCTTTGCCGCGCTGCTTTCGTCCTGTGTTTCCGACAGGGTTTCAAATGACAGGCGGCACGGCACAGCCTCCGCAACCGCCTCCACAGCCCACACGGTGCGCCCTGTGGCAGGATCGGGGGTGGGGGAGGGTACACGGACGTACACCGTACAAACGCCCGTCCAGAGGCTTTGCAGTGCCTTACGATATGCGTTCACCATTTCATCCTCCTGTATGCCGCCAGTTCGTCCTGCGGCGGGTTGATCATGCGCGCCAGCAGCGCGTCAAAACGTGCCTCCGGCGTGACCGCCCCATCGCTGGCGCCGGCAAAAGTTACGGACGTGTCGCCCTCGCTGATAGACTTTGCAGGCGCGGAAAAGTCAAAGCCCTCGCCCAGCTTTCCCGCAGCCTTGCAGTCGTAAAGGAACAGCCCCGCCGCCATATCCACCCACACACCGAAAAGTCCCTCCGGCACTTCCGGCAGGTTGGTGTTGTTCTTGATATACCGCTCCGCGCGGCTGATCTGATACTGCACGGCGGGCTGGTCTGCGTCTGTGACCTCGTACCCCAGCATGGCCAGGCGGATCACAACATCGTCATAAACAGCCATATTGCGCCCTCCTTTCACGCCCATGCCGCTTTACTGCCCCTGCGCCTGTTTCTTTTTGGCAGGGGGCGTTTCGGTTTCCCCGGCGCTGCTGACAAGCCGCTTGAGCAGGTCTTTTTCAGCCTGCGCCAGTTTGTCGGTGTTGTCCACAAGCGCGGTTTGGTCGGCGGTCAGCGCGTTATACGATACGCGCGCGCCCACCACGCTTACAGCGTCCGGGTTTTCGGTATCGATGGCGGCAATCAGCCTGCTGGCGGCGCCTGCGGCGGCTCTGTCGGCTTTTTCCTTTGCCGCTTGTTTTTTCTGCGCCTCCTTGTCAGCGATAGCCGCCTCCCGCGCCCGCTGTTCGCGGACGCGGTTAAAAGCGGAAAGTCCCATAATGCTTACCTCCTATCAGGTTCCGGGGCTGGGATCAACCGCCGCAGGCGCAATTCTGTGCTTGAGCAGCGCAAGACCGATGGCCTTGTCCTCATACACCTTTGCCCAGTTGGCGGCAGTCGCAAGCTCCGCGTTGGTAGGCGTTGCGCCGGTCACGGTGGTGTTGGTAAACTTCACGCCGAACGGGTGCAGCACAAAGGCGCGGCGGTTGATCAGGATGTCGTCCGAGGCAAGGCTGTCGCGGTCGGTTTCCACAGGGGTAAGATCAACCGGTACGCCGTCGCCGCGTCCAAAACTGCCCGCGCCGAAAAGATAGGTGCTGTACACGCCGTCGCTGACCGGGCATCCGTCGTCCACAATAACGCGGTAGCCCAGATAAGTGGGGAAGTCCACCTCGCCCCTCGCGTTAGGGATAAAAGCGATCAGGTTCTGTTTCTGGAGGGTGGTGTACACTGCGCTGTGCATAGCGATAGCGGTAAACTGATCCGCCGCGTCGCCAAGCAGCTGCTTTGTGTCGAGGATCGCGTTGCCGTTGATAACAGCCGCATCCCCGGTACCCTTGCTGATGTCGTTCACGTGGGTGGTAGCCAGCGCGGAGCCGAAAATGCCGTTAAGGATAGAGATCAACACCGCCTGCTCCTTGCGCGCCCACCAACCGGCAACCTGTGCGCCGATAGCCGCCATAGGAGAGCTGCCAGCAAGGGCGCCGGCAAGCTCGTTTGCGCTCCACGCCTTGCCGCGAATAAGCAGGGCGGCAACGTCCTGCGATGCGGTGATCTTTGCCGGGGTCAGCGCGGCGCTGTCGGACAGCACCTCATCGTCCCCGGTAATAGGCGCCCAGAACGGCATATTGATCAGCTTGCCGCCCTGGGTTACAAGGTCGTCCAGCTTGTCGTTCTGCACCGCGATGCCGCTCTGGATCAGCGCGGACAGTTCTTTGGTCTGCTTAATGACGTAAGCCGCGAAAATCTCCGGCACGATCACGTCAGCAATACTGGTTTTTGCCATAGTAAATTACCTCACTTTCAAGTTATACGAATTTTACGCCGGCCTGTCTTGCAAGCGCACGGGCAGCATCCGGGTTTTCGCGGAACAGCTTGCCCTGCGCCTCAAGGTCAAAAGTCTTTGCGGCAAAGGGGTTGACCTCGCCCCCATACCCGGCGCCATCGCCGGCCTCGCCGGGTTTCATGCCCTTAATTACCGCGCCTTTGGTGTTGTCGAACAGGAAAGACGTGCTTTCACCTTTGGCAAGGGTTTCAATTTCTGCCGCCAGCCCCTTTACAGAGCCGTCCTCGCCCACTTTGGCGTCTTTCAGGAACGCCGCAAGCAGCGCCTTTACGGCAATGTTGTTGCGCGCCCCGCTTTCGGTGAGCGCCTTATCCACAGCCGCGTCCAGCCGGATACGGGCAACCTCTGCCTCGTGTGCCTGTTTATCTTTTCTGTTCTGTTCCTGCAAGGCGGCGATCTGCGCGGTCAGCTCCTCCGCCGTGCCGGTGGCCTTTTTCAGTTCTTCCAGCTGGGTATCACGGGTTTTCAGATCATCCTCCAGCTTTTTCTGCTGGGTCTTGACTGCGTTAAAATCGGCTTTGGAAACAAAGCCTTTGCCGATTTCCTGCGCGATCTTGCTTTCGATGTCCTCCGTGTACCCATCGCCCAAGATTGTTTTCAGCCATTCCAGTGCCATAATGTCCTCCTTTTCTGCCGCTGTCCTTTTTTCGCTGGCCAGTCCCAGCACTGCGGCGCACCTGCTTGTATTCCGCTGTGCCTGCGGTATTTTGGGTATGAAAAAACACCGCGCCGCATAGGGCGTGGTGCCTGATCAACAATGCTGTTATTCTGTTACAACCTTGCCTGCGTTCAGCAGTTCCAGGTTTTCCAGCGGCGGGATAGTAAGCCAGCCCACCTCGCCGGTTTCCTTGTTCACCGTTACCGTAGGAATACCGGGGAGCGGGGGATCGCCGCTGTCGAAAGAAAACGCCCAGCGGTTGCCGATGTCCAGAATTTCCGCAATCGGGTATTCACTGTATGTATCTGCGGCAAGTTTCTTTGCTTGTGCAACTGTTATCATGGTTGTTTCACCTCCATTGTTGCCTGCAAAATGCTTTCGTCTGCGGTAATGTCCAAGTTATCCATGCGTAGGTAGCCAAACTGTCCGGGGCGCCCCAGCGCAAAGTAGCCGGACGCATCCAGCCTGCCGGGCTGCGGGTCGATATAACGCACCACGCCGCCCTGCTTTTCAGCGATAAAGACGTGCGCGCCCCTGTTGCGCCCTTTCCAGGCAACGTATATGCCGTACCGTGCGCCGTCCGGGGCGTTTTTCAGTTCGCGTTTTACCGCCGTCTCCGTCTGGTTCATCGTGTAGGAAACAGGATTGCCCGCGCTGTCTGCAAAAGGCTCCGATCCCCACAAAACCGTATTGTTGGCGGTCGGTTTCGGCTTTGCGATCACGTCATAGCCGCGCCTGCGCATTTCGTAGGTTGGTACGCACCGCTGGCAATTCACGTGGTACGGGGCGCCGCCCGTGGTGTAGTTCGGGTTTGCGCCCTGTACGGCCGTTTGCAGGTCGAGGGGAGTTCCTTTCTTTGCCCCCGTGGCACGTTCCACTATATCCGTTATTGTAGCAGGATTTTGTGAATTATTCAACGCGCCGCCGCTCTGTGCAGCAGGTGCAGTCTGTACCGCCTGCGCCATCCAGCTTTTGTATGTCGTATCGCGCGGCACGTAAAACGTCTGGTTGTTCCCGTCCCTTGCCGCGCGAGCGCCGAGGTTTTGCATATCCTCGTACCACGGGGCGGTGCAGCAGCGGCACCACGGGTGAAACGGCGGGGCGGTCAGCCCCTCCTCGTATTCGCTCATCTTGAACACTTTGCCGTCCATATCGCCGCAGATGTCGCAGGTGTCTTTGTCCAGGGTAGCGACAACTGCATACCGCTCCACGCCCAGCGCGTTGAAACAGTCCTTTTGCGCAGCGGAGGAAAAGTACGCGCTTTCCGTCATAACCAGCCGCCCCGCCTTGCTTTTGGATACGTTCATGTCATGGGCAAGGGTGTCTATGGTTTTCCGTGCGCTTTCGCCGCGTATGATCATCTGGGTCAGGTGCTGGTTGACGCTGTTTAATAGCGCGGTCTTATTTGTCCATACCCGATCCCGGAATGTCTGCCCGTCCGTCGTCCACGGTCGGGACAGCACTTTGGCAATCGCGTCCTCGTTCAGTGCGTGGAGCGTCCAGCCCACGCCTGCGCCGCGCTGGATTTCAAAGGCGGTCTTGTAATACCCCTCGGTATATATGCGCCTTGCAAGCGCGTCTATGCCGTCCAGCTGCCCGCCCGCAAGCCGTTCAACCTGCTGTTGCAGTTCCAGTTTCAGGGCGTCAAGGCGGGATATATGCACCTTTGCGGATGCGTTTTCCAGCTGCCTGATCCATTGCCCGGACAGTTCATTGTCCTGGGCGTACTGGATATATTCCTCAACCGTCCAGTGCAGCTCTTGCAGTTCGTCAGCAGTCAGCCACTTGCGCGCCTGGGCGTAGGTGATGCCGTTGTTATCGGCAAAACGCTGATACCATGCGGCGGTTTCCTTTTCGATCTGGGCAATGGCGCGGTCAAACTGCTTTTCAAGGTTCTGCACGTAGTCAAAGCCCTGATCGGCAAGTGCCTCCTCCAGCAGTTTCATGCGTTGCGCCCAGTATTCTGCGTTATTCGTCGCCATCCGGTTCACCGCCCTCCGTGCCGGCGCCGGTTACAGCCGTGCGGTTGTTCACAAAGGCGGCGCGGTATGGGTCAGCGGCAACGGCGTCCTGTTCCTCCTGCTTTAACCGTTCCAGTTCTTTCTGCGGATCGTCCACCCACGGGTGCGCCTTAACAACCGTTTCTTTGGACAGGATGCCCTCCGATTTCACGCAGTTGTCAATGGCCTCGCTTTCGTTGATCAAAATGTCGCGATCAAAGATAACGGACACGTCCTCCGTGTCAAACACGCCCGCGCCTGTGTTGGCAAGATACTGGTTGACAAACCACAAAAGCTCCTCAAACGCCGCCTGAAATTCCGTTTCCATTTCGTTGGCGTCCAGGTCGATGTCACTGTACATACTTTGGATATTCAGCTGGTTGGGGGAGCCGTTCAGCCGTTCGTCCTTTGCGTCAAACCCGCGCGCGTTTTCAATGATCGCGTTTTTCAGCAGATCAAGCACGGTTTTGAAGTTTTCCGCGTTGACAGCGATCTCCAGCGTTTCCACGCTGCCGTCCCTGCCGTCATAGCTGCGCACCTTAATGGCGCCGTAGGTGGCAAGGTTGCGCCGAAACTCGCCTAAATCCTCGCCATCGTAGTTGTGGATTACCAACACTGTGTTGCGCACGTCCTCCTCCATGCTGTTTACAAAGTTGGACAGCATAAGGTTTAGCGCGTCCTGCAAGCACTTCACGCGGCGCAGGAGGGGCGTTTCGCGGTGGTTTGCCTTAAAGCATACCAGCGGCATACGCTCCCAGTTGTAGGGCTTTTCTTTGCCGTCTACCACTACAACCGCATGGCTGGTGGGCGGTGCGTCCGGGTCGGGGGACAGGATACCGTCCTCCCACACAAAACGGTCAATGCCGCCGCCGTGGAACACCTCCACCTTGTTGACCACCTGCGCCTCGCCGGTGGCGTCGTAGACGGTCACGGGATAAAGGCGCACGGCGCAGTCCAGATCGGTGTGTTCGTTGTCTGCCCAGAACGGCAGCACCTCGTAGGCGGGGAAGTGGGTAAACGCCAGTTTGCCCTGCTGGTCGTAGTAGGGGTACACCCACGCCTTGCCGCCTGTGTAGGCGTTTTCGCCCACAATGCGGATCATGCGTTTTACCTTGCGGGTAAACACGCTGGAAAGCGCCTCGCCGTAGGCGTCGCTTTCGGTGTCGAATGAAAACGGCTTGCCCAGCAGGTAGTTTGTTTTCTGATCCACCATTTTGGCAAACTGGTTATCAATCAAGCGGTTGTTTGGCAGATGCTCCACAGCCTTGAGTTTGCCGTTTTCGTCAATGACGGTACGCTGGCGGCGCAGAATGTCCTGCACACCCTCGTAGTACGCCTCGCCCGCAATCTGGCGGGCGCGTTCGTCAGAGGCAAGCCATCTGCCGATTTCCTGCTCCAAAAAACGCTTGTCGGTCATGCGCCCGGCCGCGCCCCGTGTCGGCAGGTCGTCCACGGGAAAATATAACGTCTGCAAGTATGCTCACCTCCCTAAAAGCTGAAACGCGGCGGTGCAAACGCCGTATGCACAAAATAACGTAAATCGTCCATGCTGTGATCGTCTGTCTTGAGGGGCTTGTCGCTTGCCGCCTTTTCGTCCCAGCGGTAAAGCCCAAACTCCCGTATGCAGTCCCGGCAGCAGTCGTTTATGAACAGGTTGCCTTGCTGCAACTGCGTGGACACGTCCCGGATGCCGTCCAGTACCGCGTTTGACGCAGGCTCCACACGAAAACGCCCGCCGCGCCGTATCGTTTCAATGAACGATGCAGCGGACGGGTCAACGATTACAGCGTGTATTTTGCGATCCCCAGCCAGCTTGCACAGCTGCTCGTAGTATTCGGCATCTGTCTGCTGGCGTTTTTCGCGGCGGCTGTCAAAGTAGTACTCTGCGATCCTGTACCACTTGCCGCCCACGCGGCCCCACAGCCCCATGCTGGTGGGGTTTATAGTGCCGTAGTCGCAGGAGATATAATACTTGTCGTATGCCCGCTCCTGCGCCGGGACAACGTGCAATTTCGGATTGAAACAGGTATAAATAAGGCCCTCCGCGACAACCCACAGCCCCCGGATGTACCGGTCGTAAAACACGCCGCTGTACATTCCCTCGTACCGGCGTTTGATTGACGCGGACAGGCTCAAATTGTCGTCCATCGTGAAATGCAGGTGCAAAACGTGCCGTTCTGCGGCTTTCTGCACCCATTCCGTGTAAAACCAGTGGCCGGGCCCCTCTGGGTTGCAGTTAAACCAAAACTTGCTGCCCTCCACGCTGCAACGCGCCAGTGCCTGCTCCACAAAGGAACGGGGCATAAGGGCAACCTCGTCAAACAGCACCCCGGCAAGGGTAATGCCCTGGATCAGCGTGTAGCTGCTTTCATCGCGCCCGCCGAACAGGTAAAAGCTGTTTGTCCTGCCGTTCACCGTGACCAGCAGCTTGTTTTCATTGCGGCGTTCCTTAATGGCCACAATGCCCTCCAGCCATGTGGGGAGCTGCACAATCACGTTGCGCCGCAGGCTTTCTATGGTCTTGCCGCAGATAGCGAACACGGCGCCGTCAAACCGCGCCATCGCCCACAGAACAAAGCCCACTGACATGGACACGGTTTTGCCGGAACGGATAGAGCCATCGCATATAATGCCGTCAAACTTCTGAAACTTCGGCCGGTTCCACCACGTCATCGCAAGCAGCTGCCGCTTGCTCAACTTCTGGTAGATCATCCGTATCCAGCACCTCCTCCATACTGCCCACGATAGCGTCAAACAGGTTGTTTTCCTGTTCTGGCGGCGTTTCGCGGCTGTCGAACATACCCAGCATCTTGCCCAGCATTTCCAGCGCCCGCACCTTGTCGTGGGTTTTTACTTCAATGCCGTTTGTGCCCTGTTTAATGGACGCAATGGCGGTTTTCTTATCCTCCGGCAGCTGATCGGTGTCAGCGATCCGCACTGTCTGGCAGATACCGCCCGGAATGGTCACGGGTTCCCCGGTCAGCGGGTGAATGATCATGCGCGGAGCCGGTTCGGTTTCCACGCTCACATAGTCCGTTGCTTTGGCAAACGCAATCTCCGCCAATTCCTGCGCAATTCGTTCCCGTGTGATTTCCAGTTTCTGCACGGTCGCGCTTTCGATCCGCTTGATTTCGGCATCAATTTGAGGTTTTTTTAAGTTTTCAGCGCCTATTGCGCCTGCCGTTTTAGGGCTGTACCCAGCACGGATCGCGGCCTGTGTCGCATTATGGTCTATTGTAAACTCCTGCGTAAACCGCCGCTGTTTTGGCGTCAACTTATCTGCCAAGATCACCACCTCATAACAAAAATAAGATAAAGCAGGGCGGTGCGCCTTTGAACGCGCACCGCCCCATGCCACAAAGGAGGAATAATCAAGCCTAATTCCACCTATGCCATTATAGCACATCTAAACCGGACAAAACGGACAACTTTAATTTTCTGCGTCCTGTTCCTGCAAAAACCGCTGGCAGGCCTTGCGCACACTGTCCTCCGTATTGCCCCCGCCGATACTGTGCGCAACCTGCCGCCAGGTCAGCCCGTTCACAAACCGCAGGGACAGGATCATGCGCATTTGCGCGTCGTCCACGTTCTCAATAAAGCGGTTCAGCCGGTTCAATTCGTAAAAGCACCGCTGGATGTTCGCCTCAATGATGCCCCGCAGATCGGCAATTTCGGCGGCGTACTTGCCCACCTTGTCCGTTACGCCGGGGACGTGTGGCATCCCCGTTATAGTCTGAGTGCAGCCAGTGGCTTTAGAATACAGCTCGTCAAGCCGCGCCTTGTCGCGTTCAATTTCCCGGTTCAGATAGTACAACTGGGAAAGCTCCTTTAACGTCATATTTCCTTTTCCCCTGTCCAAACCGGCCGGCAGTTTCCCTCGCCCATCATGCACTTTTTGGCGCACACCTTGCAGGGGTCGCCGCCAGCCATAACAAAATGCAGGTCGTTCACCGCCTTTTTCAGCAGACTTTTGTAATGCCGCAGATCGTCCGCGCTTTCCCGTGCGTAGGAATGCACCTCCAGACTGGCAATATTCGCCGCCTGATCCTCAATCTGCTGTTCCAGTTCCGCGATCCGCACACGGAAAGCCTCCTGCATAACGGTCAGCCTCGCGTTTTCCCGGATCAGTTCGTCCAGATATACCTGATCGCCGTTCAGCATAACGGCGGGATTTACTTTTTCACTCATACCGCAGTTTCCCTCGCTTTCTTAATCCTTGCTTTCAATGCGTCCATCAACGCCTCCTGCGTGTCGCCTTTTGCCCGCAGGCTTTCTATTACGTCCTCGTCCATGCCGCCCTGCACCACAAGATGGTGGACGATGACCGGGTGCCGCTGTCCCTGCCGGTGCAGCCGCTTATTTGCCTGTTCGTACTGCTCCAGTGACCAGGTAAGACCAAACCACACAATGTGATGCCCGCCATTCTGGAGGTTCAGTCCGTAGGCGCAGCTTGCGGGGTGTGCCAGCAGCACGTCAACTTCCCCGGCGTTCCATGCGTCCTCGTCTGCGGCGCTCTGGTACACCCGCACACGCAGCCCCAGCGGTTCAAGCGCCGCAAGCAGGCGGTCGCGGTCATGCTGGAAGTTATAAAATACCAGGCAGTGCTGCCCGTTCAGCTGTTCCAGCACCTCAAGAAACGCCTCCACCTTGCAGTTGTGGATCGCAAGCGGCCGTTTCTCACTGTCATACACCGCCCCGTTGCAAAGCTGCAACAGCTTGCCGGTCAGCACCCCGGCCGAGGCGGCGGTAATCTGTCCCTCGTCCAGTTCCAGCAGCAGGTCGCGCTCCAGCTGCCGGTAGGCTTTCCGCGCTTTATCGTCCAGCACCACGGGTACGTCGTCAAACATCCGATCCGGCAGGTTCAAATAGTCCTCGGCTTTCATGCTTACGCATATATCCCCGATGGCCTGCTGTATGTACTCCATGCTGCCGTCCTTTGGCGTGTAGGAAAAAATCTGTGTGCGGCTCCGCTTGTCCGGGTCGAAAAACCGCTCACGGTACTGCCCCAGCGTCCTGCCCAGCCTTGCGCCGCCGTCCAGCAGGTATATCTGCGCCCACAGGTCGATCAGCCCGTTAGAGGCGGGGGTGCCGGTCAGTTCCACCAGACGGTTGATCCGGCTCCGTACCAGCTTTAACGCCTTAAACCGCTTGCTCTGGCTGTTCTTAAAGCTGCTGCTTTCGTCCAGCACCACCATGTCGAACGGCCACGCATTTTTGAAATAATCCACAAGCCACGCCACATTATCCCGGTTGATCACGTAAATGTCTGCCGGGGTGGCAAGCGCCCGCAGCCGTTTCTGCTGACTGCCCAGCACCGCCGATATGCGCAGGTGCCGCAGGTGTTCCCACTTCTGCGCCTCCTTTGTCCAGGTTCCCTCGGCAACCTTTTTGGGGGCTATGATCAGCACCCGCTGCACCGCCCAGCGGTCATACCGCAGAGTGTTGATCGCGTCCAGTGTGATCACGGTCTTGCCCAGCCCCATATCTAAAAACAGCCCCACGGCGGCGTCCGCTACAATCCGCGCCGCGCAATACTGCTGGTACGGATACGGTTCATAAATCATTCAGCATCCCTCACTTCATGTACCTGTCGCGGCAGGCTTGTAAAAACTCGTCTACGTCCCCGGCGTCCCACACTACAAAAACGTGCGCCCCCATCTGGGTCAGCTCCCGCATTTGCAACCGCTGGTTGGGGGACAGCCGGCCGTCCGGGGCTTTGACTTCCACAAACAGGACTACGCCTCCCGGCAGAACAACCAGCCGGTCAGGCACACCAACGTTGCCGGGGCTGACAAACTTATACGCCCTGCCGCCCAGCTTTTTCACCCCTTGCACAAGGCGGCGTTCAATATCGCTTTCCCGCATATTCCTACCTCCAAAATCAATCAAAAACAGGGGTGTTACATTAGTTACATCGCGCGCGTAATATGCGCGGATCAGGCGGATTAGGCGTATAAAATACTCTCTATTTTCTCTAATCTCTCTATTTTAGTACTTAATACAAATGAATGTAACAATGTAACAGACAGCCCTCAAAGCCAGTGTTTACAAGGGTTTTGCCCGTTACATTCAATGTAACACCAATGTAACGATGTAACGGGTGCCTGTTACATTCAAAGGAGATGTAACACCCAGATGTAACAGGCAATGTAACGGCTAAAAGCACCGTGTAAAACCGCGTTGCAGCCCGCAGTATCCGCAGCGGATGCCATTCCTGGATCGCACCCAGCCCTTTGCCGTTTCAAGTATCCCGTTGATCTCTGTGGTGTCGGTGTACTTCATTTCTTTCTGCGATCCGTTGAACGCCTCGCACCACACCTCAAGGGCGCAGACCTTATCACGCGGCACAAGTTTCAGCTCCCCGGTGATACTGCCCGCCCAGAACATCCGGCGCTTGTCCAGCGGCCAGCTTTGCCAGTCCTCCGGCACTTCGCGTTCCAGGAAGTCCAGAACGATGCCCTCGCGGGTGCTGATCTCCCGGTGCTGTTCCTGCCGGGTCTTTGCGGTTTCTTCCACTTCGCCGGTAAGGAACAGCGCCTCGCCGGCCCGCCAGCGCATAGTTGCCTCCGCCCATAGCTGATCGATGTCATCGTCCAGGTCGCGCCAGACGCTTTTTTTCGGCTCCTGCTGCCCTACGTCCACAGGCCAAAAGCGGCGGTTTCCGGTGCGGTCTTGCAGATATTCCGTTGTGTTGGTCGTGCCGAAAAAGACACAGCAGCGCGGCAGTTCTTTGACGTGCCGGCCGTAAGCAGCGCGGAAACGATCCGCCCGCAGGGAAAGAAACTGTTTGATCCGCGCAACGTCTGTGCGCCGGAATGCGTCCAGTTCGCCCACTTCCACGATCCACACCCCTTGCAGCAGTTCGCTTGCCTCCTTGCCCTCAAAGGTGCGGATGCTGTCGTTAAACCAGCCCCGGCTCATTTTATCCAGCAGGGTGCTTTTGCCGATGCCCTGCGGGCCGGACAGAATAACCATCGTGTCATACTTGCAACCGGGGGTCATGGCGCGGCTCACGGCGGCGGTAAACGCCTTGCGCGTCACAGTACGGATATACGGCTCGTCAGCCGCCCCCAGATAGTCAATAAAAAGGGTGTCAAGGCGCGGCGTACCGTCCCACTGCAAACTGTTCAGGTAGTCGCGCACCTCGTTGAAACTGTGCTTGACGCTGTGCAGGGACAGCGCCCCGTCAATTTTTCCGTTGCCGGTAATGTTGTAATATTTTTCCATATACCAGTACAGCCCCTGGTTGTCGTTATCGTCCCACAGGCGGCGTTTACTGCGCTTTTCCCACGGCAGGGCGCCCAGCACCTCGCCGCGTCCGGCAAACTCGTTGAGGGCAAACTTGCCCTTTAGGTTCGGGTCGTTTTCAAGGATCAGCCAAACGTTGTCGATGGTAGCCTTAATTACGCCCGTCTGCTTGTTTACGGTCAGCTGGGCAACCCAGTCCATGCTGGGCTGTGTCTCGCCGTCTGCGGGCGCGTCTGCGCCCTCTGCGGCGCCTGTGCTTCCCACGTCCGCAAAGTCGCTTGCCGCCGCCTGTACGCGCTCCTGCGCCATAAGGGCAGACACGCCGGCGTCCGCTACGGCAAGCTCGCACATAGCCGTGTAGGACGGCAGGCGGTTGGTAGGGGTTCCGGGTACGGCGTCGTCGTCCAGCCCCTCAAACTTGTGCAGGCGCACAAGGTCAAAGGCGTTGACCAGCCGCCCGCTGCACGGGTCGGTGGCATGATGACTGTAAAGAAATTTGCCGTCATCGTATACCACTGCGCCGCCTGTGGTGCTGCCGCCCAGATAGGTGTACCGTCCCGGCATGGTGTCCACAGCCTCGTAAATATGGGGCAGGAATACGTCCATTGCGCGGTAGATGTCATAAGTGCGGCAGAATGCGCCTACAACGCCGTTTTTGGCAAGGGGATCGCCCTGCCGCATGGCAAGTTTGGCGTGGTTCTTTTCGCCCACAGCCTGCGGCCATTCGGTGACATCGTGCCAGTCTTTATACGTTGCCAGCACCCCGTCCACGGACAGCATCCCTTTGTCCTGATAGGTGTAAATATACTCGCCGTCTGCGCAGCAGCTGGGCCAGTACATAAGCCGCGTTACTTCAAACGTGGTGGGATCGGCAAATTCCATGCCGATATATTCAGCCATGCGGCGGGCTATGGGTTCGTATTCGTCTGCGGTTGCCGTGCGGTCAAGCGGGATCAGAACGCGCAGGCGCGGGGCGGCAGGGGAGTGCTTGCGGGTGCTGTATATGCAGTAACCGCACCCCAGCCCCTCCACGCGCCGCAGAACGTCCTCCGTGCCGCCTGGGGGTACGGTGTCAAGGTCAAGCGTTACAACGTCCCTGCCGGTCACTGCGCCCGCCTTGCGGCGCGTTCCTGCAAGGGAGCCGGCCACATACCCGCCCACGTCTTTGCGGTCGTCCTGTTCGGACTTGCGCAGTGCGAGGTATTCCTGCATGGTTTCCGTTCCCCGCGCCGGTACGCGGAGTTTTTCGTACAATTCGGACAGCAGCAGGGTCTGCGGCTGCCAGTTTACACTGCGCCGATGGTTGCCCACAGATATGATTATTTTTCTGTCGTTAATCATCATAGCGGAACACCCCATTTATTGGAGCCTCTTTGCCCCAGCAGTCCCAGCCGGGTGCCGCCTCGCGGGCAAACAGCTCTATGCGCGGCAAGTCCCCCAGCAACTCCACGATGCGGTCGCGTACTTCGTCCGGCTTGCGGCTGTGTTCGCGGATTGGTGACATAATGAGCTGACTGACGGCGTTTGACGCGCGTTTGGGTTTGCCCTTGACTGCCAGCAGGCACGGCTCCGTATTGCCCCGCGTCCAGCGTCCCAGTCCGAAAAAGTAACCGTTGCCGCTCCTGTTTTGTTTTACCCATTGAAACGCGATGCTTTTGTAGGTAAACCCCCATGCGTCTATCAGGAACAACGCCTCCCGCATCATGGGATACGTTGCCCACATAAGCAGCACACAGTTGTCTGCGGCAATTCCGGGTGATCCCCCCCCGTTACCTGAAACGGGCAGGCGGCAGAGGTCTTTGAACGTCATCGTTTCGTAGTGATCCTCTGCATTGCCGATACAGCTCCGATCAGAATACCTCCACGGGGGATCGGCATAAATTATGTTGTATTTCTTTTGCGGGAACGGTAAAAACTCACTCATTCCGATGTACACCTCCCAGTAATACTTGCGCCCTGCCGCCAAAGTTCCACGCTGTAACGGCAATGGGGTAGGGTTCAATTTCCGACGCCCACAGGGTTTCTATGCCGTCCAAAAGGCCGGCAAGGGGAAAGCCTCCGGAGCCGTCAAACAAGCTGCCCATTGTCTTTGCGCCCAGCTGCGCCATACCGTGCAGAGGGATACGCACCACGGGCAGGGCAACGCCGTTGCCCCACATTTTGTACTCTGCGCTGTCGGTGTGTAGCTTGTTGTACCACTTAACCATCTGCCGCTTGCTTACGGGCTTATAGGTCTTGCCGTTGATTGCGGCGTGGGTCGCGCGCACTTCCTGCCAGAACGAAAACGCCTCATCGGTCATATCTTCAAGCTGCGGCAGGTCTGCCCACCAGTCTGGAAAGCCTTGCAGGCGGGCGCATTCGGTGGGCGTCAGACGGCGCACTGTGTATGTCGTGTTCAGTGTAAAACTCACGTCCTCGTTTACGCCGTTGCCCTGCGGGCCGTTTCTGTCGGCGCGTCCGATCATGGAGCCTTGCAGGCAGATTGCCGCATCATGCCTCGCGCTTAACAGGGTAGGGGCAGTGTTGGCCGCTGCCGCAACGCTGCCTGCGGAGCTGCTGGCTTTGTAAGCAAAGCCTATTGGTTCGCCTGCATAATCAGCGCGGACAGCAGCGGCTCCGGCAGGGGTTTGCCCCTTACAAACGCCCTCCGCAGGATACCCCGGCAGGCCGCTGGGCTTAAAGAGTAGCTGTCCGGCACATTGTCCTGCAAAATCGCAGACAAGGATGATCCTACGGCGGCGTTGGGGTACTCCGTGAAATTGAGCGTCAAGGGTTCGCCAGGCAATGCTGCCGCCGCCCACGTCAGTGAGGCATCCGGCGTTTGGCCAGCCGCCTTTAGGGACAGCAATAGCGGGGGCTTTTGGTTCTGTGACGCGGCACAGTTCAAGTAGGACGATCTGGAAGTCTGCGCCTTTGTTGCTGCTGAACGCGCCGGGGACGTTTTCCCAGACGGCAAAGCGGGGTTGTTTTCCATTGGTCTTTTTCCTCATTTCCTTAATAATCCGCACCGCCTCAATGAAAAGCCCGGAGCGGGTCTTTTCAATTTCCGTGCCGCACATGGGGCAGGACGCGGCGCCGGCAGTGATCGCAAACTCTACGCCGCAGGCGGGGCAAACGTATTTCATGCCTTTTTGACCGCCCGCCACGGACAAGTCCTGACACGGGGAGCCAAAGGTGATCACGTCCACGGGTGCAATATCGCCGCCATGTACTTTTGTTATGTCGCCCAGGTGTTTCAAAGCTCCCGCCCCGCTTTCCGGCATTCGGCTATGTAGGCGGGATCGTTTGCCAGCTTTACGCTGTTCCATTGTTCATACGGGATGCCCAGCGTGTTGTAAACTTTAATGGGGATGCCCAGTTCCTTTGCGCGGGCAAGCTCTGCCGCCATGCCCTCGGTAATGGTTTTGCCCCACTGCCAGACTTCATCGCACACAGCGAGGAACGCCAGCCCCGCAGCGTGCCGGCCGCGCGTTCGGCGGGTTCGTTATCGTCCAGACAGCGGGGCAGGTAGAGGTGGGGCGCAATCGGCGCATAGCCTTTGCTGATTGCCACAGAACAGGCGTACAATGCGCTGTCCACAGCCTCCTCTACAGTGTGAGTTGCATCCGCGCGGTAGCGGGAACAGATATATACTAATTTCATAAGTCGATGCCTCCTTTCAGCAGGCGCGTTTTCAGTGCGTCCTGCACTTTCTTTTGCGCAATGCGGCAGTATTCGGGATCAATCTCCACGCCGATATACTGCCTGCCGGTCAGTGCTGCCGCCGCCAGTGTGGAGCCGCTGCCTGCAAACGGATCAAGCACCAGCGCACCCGGTTTTGTGGTCGCCTCCACCAGTTGCCGCATAAGGGCGGCGGGCTTTTCATTCGGGTGCAGCAGTTCCGCGCCGTTCAGGCGCTGACACTGGATCACATCGTCAGGACGGCCGTTTGGCAGGATATACCGCCCTTTGGCGGCAAAGATACAGGTATCATACCGAGGGGCAAAGCTGCCTTTCAGATCGCCCATGCCGTGGTGGACGCGATCCCATACGATTACGGACTTGACGGAAAAGCCTGCGATTTTCAGCGCGTCTATAAACGTCTGCTGTACATCCCAGCGGCTGAAACACAGTACTCCCCCCCCCTCTTTCAAGACGCGGTAAGCGTCATATATCCACCAGATAAAGGGGCGTTTATCGCCCGCGATCTTGTCCTTGCGGTTTTCTTTTGCGGCGCGGGTGCTTTGGTAGTCCACGCCATACGGGGGATCGGTTATAACCATGTCCACGCTGCCGGCGTCCATTTGCCGCAGAACGGTGAGGCAGTCCGCGTTTATGATTGCACCGGGTCTGATATCGTACATTGCGCCGCCTCCCGTTTCCGTTTTTCAATTTCGTGGTTCAGATACCAGACTGCCTTTTGCAAGTCCTCAATGGTTTTAGCCGGGTCTTTCTTGCCTGCGCGGGAAATGTATTTGACCGCGTTGCCAAGGCAGTAAGACAGCTGTTTATCGTCTATAAAGTCAATGACCTCGATCTGCCCGTCCGTGTAATGGGCGGGGTGGTTTACCGGGTCGTGCATTGCGATACCTCCTCAATCCTTTTTGTAGAACGCGCCCACCCAGCCGTCTGCGCCCAGCGGCAGGTCTGGCGCCCATGATACGGGTTGCCCCATAATGGCGGCTATGTCGTCCAGGCTGGCGCGTTCTGCGGCGCATTCCACTACAACCTCGTCATGGACGTGGAAAACAACGGGGTAGTTCGCCGCCTCCAGTCGTTCAATAGCCTCTGCCAGACAGTCGCGGGCAATGGCCTGCACACAGTTCTCCACCAGCTTGCCGCCGTAGGTTTCGATCAGTTTCCATTTCTTTGTGGTCTGATCCATGCCCATGTAGGTGATTGACGGCTTGCCCCACTGGTTTTGCCCCAGCGAGGGGTGCGCGTAATACAGCTTGCGCCCGCTGGGCAGGCGTATGGTCAGAAAGTCCAGATTATTGCCGGCGTCCATTTCACGCGCCAGCACCAGACTGCGCAGTCCTACGGGTTGCCCTGTCTGTATAACCTGCACCGCAGCCGCCTCCATGCTGTACCAAAGATCGCGTATGCGCTTGTTTGCGTCACGCCAGCGGTTTACAATGTCCGGCAATTCTGCCTCGGTCAGCCCCATGTCCAGGGCGCCCATTTTGATCAGTGCGCCGGTGCTGCCCTGGTACCCCAGCGCAAGCTCCGCAACCTTGCCTTTCTGCCGGAGGGCGTATTCGGGGTTGCCCTTTTTAATCCGTTCCAGCGGTACGCCGAACATCTGCGATGCAGACGCCTCGTAAATTTTGCCGTGCGTTCTGAATACATCAAGCCGCCAGCTTTCGCCGGCCAGCCACGATATGACGCGCGCCTCAATGGCTGAAAAATCCGCGTCCACCAGCGCATTGCCGTGTTCGGCAATAAACGAGGTGCGGATCAGCTGTGAGAGGGTGTCAGGCACAGAGCCGAACAACGCCCGCAGTGACGCGGTTTCTCGGCGCTTTACAAGGTCGCGCGCCAGCGGCAGCGGTTCCACGTAGGTGCGGGGCAGGTTCTGCACCTGTACAAGCCTGCCGGCCCAGCGTCCTGTACGGTTGGCGCCGTAGAATTGCAAGAGGCCACGGACGCGTCCATCGGCGCAGACAGCCGCCTCAATGGCGTTGTACTTCTTTGTGCTGGTCTTGCCCAGCTCCTGCCGGATTTCCAGCATACGGCGGGCGGTGTCGTTCGTCAGGTTGCCGTTTAACAGGCGGCTTACGGTGTCTTTGCGCAAGTCGGTGAGTTCCTCGTCCAGTTCTTCCTCCAGCCATTGCATGAGCTGTTTTACGCTGTTGGGGTTATCCAGCCCGGACAGCGTAACCGCCTCATCGGTCAGCTGATCGCGGGTGGTTTCCCCGATCCACAGCGCGCCGCGCACCATATCCATGTCAACCGCCACGCCACGGGCGTTTATCAGCACATCCGTCTGCCACTGCTTTTCAAGCTCTGGCGGCACGGGGAAGTTTTCCAGCCGGTGCAGTATTTCCATTTCGGTGGTAACGTCCCCGATGCAGTATTCTTTGAACAGCGCCCATTTCGCCGGATCGTGGCGCGGGTAGTTGCGGGTACGCCCGCCGTTGGTCTTTGTAGGGGCGCAGGGGACGCAGAAATAGCGGATCAGTGCCTTGCCGGTGGACAGCTTTTGTTTGTCTGCCGGTAAGCCCAGGGCTTTGCCGGTAGCGTCCAGCCCCGCCGTATAGCCGCAGTAAAGACCGTGGAACATGGTACAACGCCACTGGTCAATGGGCAGCGTTCCCATGAATTTGGACAGACAGCCCCACTCAAACGAGGCATTGTATGCGTGTTTGATATACTGGGGGTCGGACAGGGCAGAGGCAAGCCACTGCGGCAGCAGTTCGCCCTGCGCCAGATCAATGATCTGCACGTCCCCGCCCTCCATGCAGTAAGCAAAAAATAAGATTTCAAAATCCGGGCTTTGGATATATTTCTGCGCGCCGGCCTTTGCAATCGGCACACTGCTGTATGTTTCAAGGTCAATGCTTAAATGGTGCATACGCCCGCCTCCTTTTTCAAAAATAGCACTGGGGTGCGGCTGTTGACGTACAACCGCCCAGAAACGGCACCCTGCGGTTTCGCGGATGGTGCTGCCGCCGTGAGGATAACCACATAACCTCAAAGCACTAACGGGATCGCGCTTTGATAGCATCGCGTTGCGCACCGCGCCCGTGCTGACACTGGGGTGCGGCTGTTATCGTACAACCGCCCAGAAACGCCCCAAACGGGGAAATAAGAGGGTTAAACGCCCATAGGCTGGCCGGTGAGCGGGTTAATCTGCAAGGGAGCTGCGCCAGCAGGTACGCCGCCGTAGTTGGGCGCGGCAGGTGCAGCCGGGGCGGCAACCGTATTGCCTACGGATGCAAAGTCAGACGCGGCAGACGCGCCGCCCGCCAGGGGTTCGCCGTCCCGTGTTTTCATCACGTTGCCCAGTCCGCAGCCAACGCCCTTTTTGCCGTTGCTCATGTAGCCAAAGAAATTGATGGTTACGCGGGCGTACATACCGCTGTAAATGTCCTGCGGCGCCAGTTCGGTGTTGACGTCAGACTGGTGGACAACCTGCGGCTTGTTTTTGGTGCTGGCGGTCATTACCCAGCAGCCTTTGCACTCCGGGCCGTAAGGGGTGCCGTTCTCGCGGACGCCGTCGCCGTCATGCAACGGGGTGGGCAGCACAGGCGGGCGGATGCCGCTCCACAGCTTGCCCTGCGCGTCCTGCGCGGCCGCCTCGATGCTGGCGTCAATGTTCGCCTTTGTAGCGGTATCCGTTTTGGGGATCAGCAGGGTTACGGAGTACTTTGCATCCTGCCCCTGCTGAACGGCGCGGGGGGTGGTCAGGTTGGCGTAGGACAGGCGCACTTCGCCGGTCAACACTTTGGTGGGGATATTCTGATACATAAAAATGCCTCCTTATATTTTGGCTTTTGCAGCCATGTCATCGAAAATAGCTTGTAGCTTTTGCACTTTTTCCCGTCTGGCTTTGCAGTTCGTCAGATGTCTTTGTGCGTCCCTTACTGCGCGGTCTGCCAGTTTGGGCGCGTCCCTGTGCTGGATCGCGCTGTCAAGGTTGTGGGTGATCTTGTCTATTACAGATGCCGTCGCCTTTTTCGCCTTTGCGTTTTTCAGCATCCGTTTCAGGTCGGTAACGGTCTTTTGCCAGTAGCCATCGCCCATTGCGGCGTTTTCACTGTGGCGTGCAGCAGCGGCAGTCTTTGCGTCTTTCAGGGCGTTTTCTGCAAGCTGTATATCCTCTGCCGCATTTTCAGCAGCGCGGGGCAGCCAGCTCCGCACCTGTTCAATGGATTTCTCATTTTCCCATGCGGCTGAAAGCATGATTTTCCACAGCTTGCGGACGTTCGCAAGGGGTAAATCCAGCAGGCTGTTTATGTCGTACAGCTGGGCGTGAAAAGAGCCTTGTACAACGTCAAATGGTTCCAGTTCTTTGCGGGGCGCCGGTTCGCCGTGCAGGTAGGTAATATTCATCGCCCCACCCCCGTAAAGTCAGCTGCCGCACCGTGGATTTCGTTGTAACAGCCCGGGCAGTAAGTCATCCACTCCGATCCGCGTTTCACGTTGCGCCAGCCTGCGGCTCTGACAGCGGCAAGCGCATCGTAAAAGTCGTACTCCGTTGCAAGTTCCTCGCCGCAGCAGTCGCAAACAGGGATATAGGCGCCGCCGAGGCGTTCAATGCTCATAGTGCTTTCACCTCCGAAAAATCAGCTGCCGCGCCGTTGTATGCGGGGCGTTTATCGCTTTCAGCAGCAAGCGCAGGCTTGCCGGGGGATTTTATGATCATGCCGCCCACCAGTTCGCCAAACCGCTGTTTGCCGATGACCTTTTCCAGCTGCGCCAGCGTTTTAGGTACGCGGTCGTAAATAATCGCCTCCTCCACGCCTCCAGCCATAAGAGCATCCAGCGCGGCGTCCTGGTCTGTCCAGGCGCGTGTACTGCGCCCCTCTACGGCTTTCCAGCCGGGGATGGTCTTGCCGTTCAAACAGGCAGCGAGGGCGTATTCTTTCAGGTCGTTATACCATGCCACAAGCCCCTCGGCTCTGACCAGCAAGGCGCCGATCTCCTCGTCTGTCAGGCAGTTGGACGGCTTAAACCCTGTGGCGTCGTACTCTGCCTGCATCGGAATGGATCGCCCCAGCGGGATACAGTCCTTAAAATCTTCCAGCGCGGTGTTTTGGTTTGCGCGGGCGCGGCACTTTGCTTTTGCGCGGCAGAAACGGCACCATTCGCCGGGTGCAAATTCACCGGTTCCCATGAACGCGGCGGCAGCTTTGGGCTTAATGCTTTCGCCCCATGCAAGCAGTTCCTCCACGGTCATGGATGCGCCGTCATAGCTGCCCAGCCGGGGCTGGTCAATGTAAGTACTGACGCGGCGGATCATATCGCCGTAAATAGGGCGGTACAGCTTGAGGGCGCCCAGCGCATACAGCAGCATTTGCGGATTGTCCTGCGCGGAAACGGGTACGCCTTTGCCGTGCTTGTAGTCGGTAATGATTAGCTCGTCCCCGCCGATCATTACGCAGTCGCAGGTGCCGAACGCCTCCGGGGCGTAGTCGGTGATGTCCACCTGCACCTCCAGCGCAACGTAGGGCGCGTGTTCAAACCGCATTGCGTGTTCGGTCAGGTGTTCCACATAGGTGGCGGCGGTGGACAGCATTTCATCGTCCCATTTGGGATCAGCTTTCAGCTTTTTCAACCGGCTGTTATATGTCCGGTTATTCATAACGGTAAATTTCTTTTTTGCTGCCAGTTCGCATACGCTGTGGGCAAGTCTGCCCTCCTCGGCATATTCGCTGGTGGTTTCGGGAAATTCAGCCTCCACACGCGGCGCCGGCGTACAATGCAGCCAGCGGTGCGCGGCTGACGGGGAAAGAATTGCGTGTTTATCCGGCATCGGGTGTCCTCCTCTCTTAAATCTGGGCGCCCAGCTTGCGCAGTTCTGTTGCGAATGCGCCCAGCTGATCCTGCTTGAGCTGGGTCACAGCCTGAACGCCAAAGGAATTGAGCAGCCCCATAAGCTCGTTGATCTTGCCCGCGTCAATCAGCGCGGCGCCCGCCGTCATAATCTGATCGCGGTTGTAGGTGGGAGCGGGCGCCACAGGAACAGGCGCGGGCGCAGGGGCGGGTGTTACGGGAGCCTGGACGGGTGCAGGAGCCGGCGCCGGGGTTACTGCGGGTGCGGGT
>ENA-UOIY01001280-UOIY01001280.1-human-gut-metagenome-genome-assembly--contig:-P114-NODE-1280-length-28061-cov-7.219024_pt1 | contig 28061 bp, 24 predicted proteins | sample MGYA00242335_ERZ723882 | MGnify/ENA metagenome assembly ERZ723882
TCAATATTTATAATTTCTAATTCAGGTATTTTTTTGCAACCAGAGATTAAATGAGTTAAATTATTTTGCACATAATCTATTTTAGTAAAATAATCTTCATCGTTTAGTTGATTACTAAACTTATTATCTAGACTAATTTCAAATATTTTTTCGCAAATATTATTTAGTTCATCATAATTTATCTTTTTACTTCCCTGTTCAACTTTATAGCACAAAAGAAATGGAAATAGAAAACAAAATGCTTTATCAAATAATATTCTGTATTTTCTTCTTTCTTCTTCTATACATTTGATAGAATTAGTCAAAATAAGAAATCGTAAACAACTTAACTTTTCCAATAAATCTATTAAATCGTATTCTTTTAATTCAATTTTTAGCTGTTCACATAAACTAGATGCTTTTTCCATATATATCACCCTAAGATTTTTTATTTTAACATTGATAGTTTTTCAAACTTTTTTTGAATAAATATTCACAATAATAACTATATCAATGTCATTTTAAATTTTTATAAAATTACAACTATGTTAATCTGATACCTTTATAAAGCTAAAGTTATCAAAATTTACTTCTACCTTAAATGTTTCTATGCCACTAATTATTCCTATATCTTTTTTATCATTTTTGTCATCAGATGAGCATTCAAAATTAATTTCTAACGCATAAAAATTGTCTAGCATATCGACAAGTAAGAGGTACATATTATTAATTTCTTTATTGTAACTAAATTCAAAATCACAGATACATGCATAGGTTTGCCCCTTATCAAATACTTGAGCAACGTTTGTAAGCATAATGTCATTATTTATGCAAACGCCTTTCAAATATGAAAAAGAATAATCTGCATTTTTCAAAAAGAATGGGCTAATATGATATGTAGAGTCACCCGTAAAAATAGTTTCATTATTAAAAGAATTTTCGAATGTAAAGCTTAAATAGTTTATTGTTTGTTCGCGTCTCCTATTAACAATGAAAATTAATGGTTTTGCTTTTTTAACTTCTTCGTCATTTTTGTCAATATCAGATTTGCGAATAGTCCAAGCAACCCCTACTAATGTAATTAACCCACCATAAATAGCTGCTATAATAGGTATTACTATTTCTTTAACTTCGGTATTGGGAATGATATAAATCAAATATATTGATAATCCCACTCCGACAATAAAATCTTGTAATAATCCCCATCTCAAAAAGCCTGTTTTGGCTTTTGGATAAGTAAACGTTCTAGCCAAATTCATAAAAATGTCAAGCATAATTAATCCACCAAATATATACTTACAAATTAAATTATTGATAAAGCAAGACATATAAAATAAATTGCATAGCCAGTAGAATACAATATATCCAACAATTCTTCTATTGATTGCTGCATCCATTTCAGGTGTTATTTCGACCTTAATGCTTTGTTTTGCTAATATTTTAAAACCAAAGCATCCAAATAATATGAAAGGGAAAAGCAAACCAAACGATATCCAATAACCTATCATACAATTACCTCCTTTTTCTGTTATATATTAATAAACTAAATCATTTTTTAATGTTATTACATTTTACAACTTTCTACTTTCTAAATCTAATATTGATAAAATTATTAATAAATTGCTTTTAATATCATCATCTGTTAAGTTTTCTAATCTTTCTGTATAAGGATTTAATGGTGAATTGAGTTCTGCAACTTTTTTATTACTTAAATTATGCTTTACAATAATATTTTCTGCTTTCTTTCTATCAAATTGTGGTTTATTTAGCAATTCAATAATTTCAATAATTTCATTAATGTCATTTATCAATTTTGTTTTTTTAACTAATTTTACGTTCACTTAATTAACTTTTCCTTTCATATGCATTTTTCAACATTTTTATTCAAAAGTTATGCTTTTCATATAGTAAAAAATCTCCCCATATATAGGGAGATTCTAGCAGCATTATGTTATTTTTTAAGAGTGTTCCCCACTACAAGCTTAAGAAATATTTGTTTATATTCATATTGTACCAAATTTTTACAATTATTGCAAGAATTTAATGAATTTTTTGCAAATAATATAGTTGATTTACAAAAAGTGTTTCTTATTCAATTATCTTGTGATTAGATTTTATTTTTTATCACTAAATCACAAGATATTTTACAGAACCAAAAGAGAATTAGACATCTACTAATTCTCATTTCATTTTATATTAATAATCATCATCCGCATCATTTAAATCATTAATAAAAATATCTAAATCCTCGTCATCTTGCTCACTAATTAAATCAATATTAAAAATGACATTAGCATTTTTTGTATTACTTAATTTTCTTAAATAACTTCCTTCCCCAGAAACATCACGCACACTATAATCATAATTTCCAACGTGAATTTCTTCTTTTAAAACCATAGGTGGTTTTGTTAGAAAATGTTTTTCACCATTATATGTAAATTCACATTCTTCTCCAAGTTCATAAAAATACTCTTCAATTTCTTTAATATTTTTAGCACTCAAATCAGATGATCCACTTTTCTTAATTCTATAATTTGCTTTAATATTAAAATAATTCTGATATTTCTCTATTGGTAAAATTATAAAATTTTTTCCGTTATGTGTAATTAAATACTTTTCATCTTTTTCTAGATAATGATTAATTATCCATGAAGCAAATTCGCTTTGTTCCATTTCTATTGGAATACTTGTTGTTGAAACATTTTCATATAACTCATAATTATCGTTCATATGTTTTATGATTGCAGCAGCCGCTTCTGTTTCATCAGATTTATTTGCTTCACTAAAAACAAAAAAGCCATTAATATTTTTTAAAACAAATTGACCACTTTGTGCATTTGGCATTTTAACTTCCATATTAAATATGTTAACATTATTCTTAATCACTAATATATCTGGATTATTTGCATTGCTTTTACCACATAATTGAAATCTAATTTTTTGATTTCCATAATACTTATTTAAATAATCACAACATTGTTGCTCAAAATTCTCCCAATTTTTCATTTATACCCCTTTAATTATTCTATTGTTTTTGTTATTTCTAATACTATATATTGTAAAACATCTATAACTACTGAATTACCAAATTGTTTATATGCCTCAGTTTTATTATTAGTAATTTTGTATGTATCTGGATATCCCATAATTCTAGCACACTCCCTAGGAGAAAGCCTTCTAACTATACCATTAACTAAATATCCGCCGGTTTTAGCAAATACACCACCGCCATATGCAGATAGAGTTGCAGCAATTCCTTTTATACTATAAATTCTTTCTCCTTGGCCCCCTTTATTTACTATTCCTAGTCTAATCATCTTATTACTAAACTCATTATCCAATTTACCATTATAAATTATTGGATATTTTTTTTCATTATAAATTGTCACATCTGGGTTTTCTTCTAAAAAATCAATTACATGTTTTTCCAATTTAGATTTTGTAGGAAAGGTAAACTTTTTATTATCAATATCTTTCCTAAAACACACAATATATATTCTTTCTCTTTTTTGAGGAATTCCATAATCTACTGAGTTTAAAACTTTATAATACACATTATATCCTAACTCTTCTAATGTAGTAACCACTACTTTTAATGTATTTCCATTATCATGTGCAGCAAAGTTTTTCACATTTTCTAAAAATATTATTTTAGGTTTATGATAACGTACAATTCTTGCAACATCGAAGAATAATGTTCCTCTACTATCATCGAAGCCTCTTTGCTTACCGCTTATTGAGAAAGCTTGGCAAGGAAATCCAGCACAAAGAATATCATGTACTGGAATATTCTTTTCATCAACTTTAGTAATATCTCCATCAGGCATAACATTAAAGTTTTTATAGTACACTTCTTGAACTGCTTTATCCCACTCTGAAGAATATACGCATTTCGCACCAAAACTTTCTAATGCTAACCTAAATCCTCCTAAGCCAGCAAATAGATCTATGAAAGTATAACCATTTAATTTATTATTTAAATTTGAGATCATAAAACACCTCTTTATTTCATCTTTTCACAAAATAATTATACCATATTTAACTAATTTTATCTACTATATTGTAGTAGTAAAACTTTAAATTAATTCAGAATAATCTGCCTTAGCCCTAATAAAGTAATCATTTGCTTTATATCTATAATGTGAACACCCTTTTAAAACATTCATTGCTTTTTTTCTTAAAATAATATTTTCATCCTCACAATATATATAATCCATAGCTATTTCAGCAAATGTGTCATAATTTGCAAATCCACCATATCCAGTCGCATCAACATAATTTTCAGTAATATTTTTCCAAATGTCACTCTTCATAGTTTCACTGCATTTAATAATTATATTCGTAAACCCCATTAACACATTTTGGACAATAAAATCTGCTAAAGTCTTATTTTCAAGTTGCTTAGATATAAACATCTCTACACTACTATCAAATTCATTATTCTTAATTTTATTTTTTATTGCATTAATATCCTCTACTTTTGTTACAGCATCAAGAGTTTCTTCAATACTTGAAATAATTTCACTAATGTCTTGGTATCTATTGTTCCTATTTCTATCGGTACATTTACTAATAATTAATGATAAATCCTTATTTAACTCCGTACCATATGTTATATATTCTATAATTTTCCCTATAGAGTAAATATCGGATAATTTATCTAATTTTGTAAAATCGCTCTTGCCAATAGGTTCCATAAACATATGTGAATTTTTTGGAGTACTTGACGATTTATAATCTGAAATCAAGAATGTATCTTTACTCAATCCAAAATCCGATATTACAAAATGTCCATCTTTTCTTAAAAAATTCCCTAAATGTAAATCTCTATGTATAATGGCATTTGCATGTGCATCTTTCATACCACATAGTATATCATAAATTATTTCTAATAATTCATCTTCACTTATATTCATATTTTTTTCTAAATAATCGGCTAAATCACATTCGCAAACCTCCATTAAATATGAATGTTCTGTTTCATCATATGAAAACACTTTTAAAATATAATTTGAATCTTTCAATTTCATCATGTTATCAAACTCCCGTTTAATCCTAATTTGCCATTGAATTAGATCTTTATATTTTTCATTTAATCTTTTCTTATATGTTGTAGAATTTATTTCAATAATATCCGAATATGAACCTTTAAATTTAATATACTCGTGACATAAAACTAAGTTATCACCTTCGTGATGAATTGTAACACCAAGTTGTTCTAATATTCTTTCAACTTTTTTAACTATCTTTTTACCTGACTCATCAGCATATTTACTTAAATTTAGTATATTAAGAATTTGTTGTATTAATTTAATTTTAAATGAAATCTCTTTATCGTTATTTTGAGAATAGAATGAAATATAGTCTTTATAATTATATTTTATTGTTGTTAAAAAATAATCTTCTATGTCTAAATAATCTATCGATAAAATTGATGAATCAAAATATTCGTCCAACATCAATCCATCATAATGAGCACCATATCTACCATATGAATCAATTTCTACTTTTTCGATTGTCAAACATTTATCTAAAAATTCTAATATTCTATTTATTCTTTCATTCATCTTATACTCCTCGTTATATTAGTAATTAAAGTTGCTTCAGCATATACCTTTTATTTTGCTGTCCTCAGTTCACATTCATTAAATGTCTTGATGTATTTTTTTATGAAAATTACAGACATTTATTTAATCTTACCTGTTTTTCTTATGTTTTAACTAGTTTTTATATATTTTTTACTGTTTTTAGTCATTTTCATCAACTTTTGTTCAATTTTTTATTGAAACAAAAGTGGAATATAGGGTGACTTTGGTAGTTCAGTTAGATAACTTTAATTCGAACCATAACATACCATTTTTCTTGATTTTACCTATATTTTTTGGTATTATTCTATTAAGTAGGCAATAATATAGAAAGGTAGGCTATTTTATGGAAAATGACATTAAAATTACAAAAAAGAAAGTCACTCCTATTGAGCTTAATAATAAAGGTCCTAAAAGAGTTGTTATCTACACTCGCGTTAGTACATCAAAACGTCCACAACTATTAAGTCTTTCAAATCAATTATCTGCATTAACTCAACTTATTGCTAAAGAAGATAATTGGAAATTAGTTGATATTTATATGGATGTAGCTAGTTCTACTCCTGGTAGTGAACGACGTCAATTTGCACGATTATTCCAAGATGCACAATCAAACAAGTTTGACATAGTCTATATCAAAAGTGTTAGTAGACTAGGAAGAGACACAGTTGAAACTCTGCAAATACTTCGTGCATTAATGGAATTAAACATAGAAGTAAAATTTGATAGTGAACTTATTTCCACAAGTGATCCTTCTTCTGTTATGATTATTCCTATGCTTGAAACTATTGCTCAGGAGGATAATAAAGTAAGAAGTGAAAACATTAAATGGGGAATGAATAGATCACTAGAAAATAGTAATTCTAAAATGTACAATCGCAAATGTTTTGGTTATACTAACGATGAAAATGGTAATCTAATTATTGAGACATATGAAGCTGAAATTGTTAAACTCATATTTCAATTATACCTTGATGGATATAGTGTAGTTGGAATTTGCAAAGAATTAAACAATCGTAATATATTATCTCCTACAGGAAATCCTAATTGGGCTAAAAGAACCATTGAAAAAATCCTTAATAATGAAAAATATACAGGAGATGTATTATACTTTAAAACTTATACACATAACTACACATCAGTAGTTAATATCGGTCAACACGATCAAATGATTTGTGAGAAACATCATGAACCAATAATATCACACGAAATATTTAAGCAAGTTAAAATTGAAAAACAACGCCGCTCTAACATTAACGTTACAGGTCATGGCGTTGTTAGAAGTTCAACTAAATATAGTTCTAAAAACCAAGAGGGCAATTAGCCCTTTTTTTATTTATCATACTTATGAGTAAGAGTTCTATCCTTTAAAACTACTTCTATTTTTGAAATAACTTTGCTAGGATCCATATCTTTATGATCAGAAGTTAACTGTAGTTTTTCTGGTTTAATAAAATATTGAGCTTTCTCTCTATCACCTTTATGTCCAACGTATAGAACTACAACTGTGTCTCCATCTTTATCTTTTTTAATATTAGTAGTAATCCAATATTCACTATCTGTCTTGATTTTTTCTTTTATTTCAGGAACATACCAATCATCCAATCTAATTAAGGTTGCATCTTTAAAGATTTCCATATTTAATAATTTTAAGCAATCCATTTCAAGTTTTCGCATATCACCTATTTCGATTTCTTCTCCACAATGTGGACAACACAATCTAGTGCTGCCATAATCAGTTATAGTCCTAAATTCAATTCCAGGATGTTCTGCACAATGAAAATGAATTCCATATTGATTACAAAAATAATATTCGCACCAATTTTTTTGTTGACTGTTAAAGTTAGTACAATCACCAAATTCTAATTGTTCAGATTCACTTAAGTGACACTTTCTAAATAATATTTTATCATTATATCTATATAATTTATGCTCTTTTCCCATAGATGATTATCTCCTAATTTTTATTCTTTTCTTCATTATTTTCATCAACATTTAGTAGAGATTTTTTATATGCTTTAACAAATAGATTTAAAAAGTCATTACCTTCTACTTTCATAATTATCATTTTCGATTTATTATATTTTAACAATTTGTGAGCATATTCTAGTATTTTTTCTTCTTTCAATATTTCATCTAATTTACCATATACATTTTTTAGGTTTTGTTTAACCTTAACTTTTTCTTCTTTTAATAATGTGCCTATTGAAAGAAAACTTACTTGTAAATCCAAACTGATGTATGATCCAAATTTATCAATTAATTTCTTTTCTTTACTAAATGGAAATAAACCTTCTTTATAAGTATTTAATAATAGCAATATATCAAAACAACTTTTACAACAAGACCCAACTGTATTTGCAAGTTTTTCCATATGATAGTTATCAGTAGGATGATAAAACTCGGTTTGTGCATTATTACTCATGTGTAAAATTTCTGTACATATATCTTCACATAACTTTTTCTTTTCTAATTTATAATTTATAATTGCTGTAAATAATGCTATTAAAGAACTACCAAGTAAAGCAAAACTAAATCCTTGAAACCAAGTTAACATTTTATCATCAAATTTCAAAGTAAAAATTATGGATGATATTAAAGAAATAAAACTAAGTCCTGCAAAAATATAAATTGAAATTTTATTTACTCTCATTTGTTACTCCCTGAATATACTCATTAATATCATAAATTGTCTTAATTAATTTAATTTTTATTTTTCTTTTAGTTCTCAATTCATATCCTTTTTCAAATGATGAACGTGGTCTATCGTAATAATCAACGTTATATATAATAGTTTCATCAACTTGATATAAATACACAGTTGTTATTGATGGATTAAAATATATATTATTTTCATCAACTGACAAACTTACTGGTTTACTACCAAAAGCTATAGCAAGTTCTTTATAAGGGGTAAAATCACACCCTTCTTTCAAGTATTCTAACTTGTATGGAGATCCATGATAAAATATTTTACTTTTTTCTAATAATTGTAATTTCATATTACACACTCCTATATAAATATATTATACTACTTTTTTCATTATTTTTCTACAATTCCATATTCATAATTAAAGTTAGTATAACGTAGACCTTTCGTCTTGCTGTCCTAATTTCACATTAACTAAATGTCTCGATTTATTTTTCAATAAAAATTATAGACTTTTAGTTAATCTCATCCATTTTTCTTATGTTTTAATTGATTTTTGTTATGTTTTCTATTGTTTTTAATCATTTTCATCAAATTTTACTCACTTTTTAATCGAGACAAAAGTAGAATACAGGGTGACAAAAATTGATAAAAAGTTTTATATCTACAATATATTATACTACTTTTCTACATTTATTTCCACCATTATCTCTTATAGGTTCAAATCTCCATTACTGCAAAATTTCTTCAAATACTTTAATACATTCAAATCACCACTTTTAAGAAACTAAAAAAGGTTCAATACCTGCATAATAGAACAGTTAATGTCGGTCTATATGTTTCATAAAAGCATAAAAAAATACCCTATTTAGCCAAAGTCCTGACTAAATATGGAATAAAAATGAATAAAAGTATTTAAATGTTTATAAACATCAGAAGACTTTTTGATTTACTTTAATGGTGCAATCGATGAGACTCGAACTCACACGTTTATACAAACACTACCCCCTCAAAGTAGCGCGTCTACCTATTCCGCCACGATTGCATATTCCCCGTTAGGGGATTAATCAATTTCGGTTACATCATCAGGAAGATAAATGTTAACATCTTCATGAGCATTGGTGCTAGTTGCAATTTTTGATAGTGGTAACTTTAAGTATGTTACTACCGCTTCCGCAAGCACATTATTTTCCATATCGTATACTTTAGCTTCGCCAACAAAAGCACGATGAGTGTTTTTGATAATTTTACCAACGGCTTTTAGGGTAACATCGTATGGAACAACTTTTCTAAATTTGACATTTAGTTCAGTAGTTACAGCCCAAGTTTCTGGTTCAGTTACCCAAATAGCTCTACCAGCTATTTCATCTAACATCGCAGTGATAAGTCCACCATGTACTCTTTCAGGGTAACTTTGGTGGATTTCTTTGTATTTAAAGATACTAATTACTGATCCATCTTCCATTTCATAGAAAGGTGCTTTTAGACCAAATTCATTTTCAATACCACAAATATAACAAAGTTTACTGTTTGTTTGTTTTTTAACTACTTTCATATTTTATTAAATCCTTTCGTAAAATAAATAAAGGAGGAATAATTTTGAACACTGAATTTGATGAGTTAAAAGAAACTATCACAGCCTTATCAAAATGGTTAGATAGTATTCCTCCTTATGAATATAGTCTATATGCAACAATTATTGCTTATATTATATCATCTTTTCTAAACACGGGAGCCCTTAATGCCCTTGGAAATTGGTTTGAACAACTTGGTCAAATCATGTTAACGATTGCGGCACAACAGAGTGCATCACCAACTCAAGAGGAATATGAGGCTTTAAAGAATGAGGTCAGAAAGCTTAGAAGAGAGGTTAATGAGTTAAAGAATAATGATTAAATGTTGCGCCAATATGGTTTTGGACAATCTTCAGTAATAGCTTTACGGTAATACTTCCATTCTTTTTTGTCATATACGTCTTTACCATCAGCTAGTAAATTGTTTAATTTTTTACTTCTTATTCTTAATTTTTCTTCTAATTTAGTTAGATATACAATTCTTGAAATGTCAAAGCGCACAAATGGATAGTCAAAACTTAGTAATTCATAAGCTTTGCTGATGTCAAATTTTTCATCACCTTGTAATGCAAAGTAAGCATAGTAATAGGCAGTATGTGAACAAATGAATTTCTTAAATTTTTGAACAGCTTTTAAAATAATTGATTTAGCCTCTTCAACATCTTGTTTAACGCCAACTCCTTCAATTAAAGAGTGAGCATAGTAACTATAAGCACAATCACAACTTGGCTTAGTTTCTTGTTCAATTAGTTGATATGCCATATCATACATTTTATGAGCTAAACTAAAGTTTTTCTTTAGTTCAAAGCCACGTCCTAAAATAGCATTTACACAAGTATTAGCAGGCATTTCTTGTCTACATTCAAACAACTTAATAATGGCTTTTTTGATATTTTGTTTAATGCCATTTTCGCCATATAAATATCTAACTGCCATCTTCTTTTTACACCAAACAGGAAGTAATGGATATGTTTTCTTACGGTCATACTTTTTGATAATCTTTGTTATCGTTTTATCAGGCTTTTCATAGTCTGATAAAACATCAATATATTCAATATCAGTAAGATAACCTAATTCATGTGCTTTATCGTAGTAATTTAGTACTTTTTTAATTGGTGTACCAAGTCTAAAAGAATTTTCAGCTAATTGGTAAAAAATTACCCCTTCTGGATTTTCTTTTGCAAGTTTCAATAACATCGCATTAGAATCTAGTTCATCATTTAGTTCAATATTTATATCAATGATGTCGGAAGCAATAAAGTTTTCGTGTGACATTTCTAAAGCTTGTTTGTAATATTTTCTAGCTTCTTCTAAATTGTTTAGTTTTTTGTTAAATACACCAAGGGTATAAACTAATTTCCAATTATCTTGGTATTTGTCAAAAGATAATACTAAGTCTCTTCCTTCTTCATATTCACCAACTTCATCATAGAATTTAGCTTTTTCTAGAACAATATATTCAGTATGATTTCCATCATCAAGTTTATCGATTAATTCAAAGGCTCTGTCTTTGTCTTTTTTTATAGTATATAGTTCAACTAATAAAGAAATTGCAAGTAAATCTTTTTCATCATATTGTAAACATATTTTTAAGTTATCAATTGCCATATCAAGATATTCTTTATTGGCAACCGGATCTTCATCATATTTACAGTAGTAGGCTCTAGACTTTAGGTAATACAAAGTTTCACTTGCCCCATGTTTTGCCATCATTTCATCAATTAAGCTAAGTGCTTGATCGGTTAAGTTTAATGATATTAAAATATCAGTTTTGCAAATAAGGAAATCAACAACATTGTTTAATTCTTCATCGGCATTATCAATGCAAGTATCAATGTATTTTAAAGCTTCTAAATATGAGCTTTTAGTGCCTCTACTAGCATATGCTTTAGCAAGCGCATAAGCTATTTCACTAGTAAATGGCGCATCAAGTTCTAAAGCTTTAGTGCCATATTCAATAACTTCATCTGGCATTTCTAAGTGATCATAAACAAGAGTAGCAAGAGAATAAGATTCTTTAACATATCTTGTACGGTTAGCAATTAGAATTTTTAAATCTTCAATTGAATCATCGATGTGTAAATTTAAATTTGCAATATCAAGTGATGCTCTTGCATATAAAGCATCATAATATAATGTTTTATTTTCAAGTTCTAAATTATCATTTATTAATTCTGTTAATTTATCATATGCACTTTTATTATCGCCTTGGTCAACATATTGTAAGGCATTTATAAATTCTTCATATTTTTTCATGTTAATATTTTCTCAATTCTCTTTCTTCGGCTTTTTGTTTCATATCTTCACGTTTGTCGTAAAGTTTTTTACCTTTCGCAAGACCGATATTTAGTTTTGCAAGTCCATTTTTTAAGATTATGTTAAGGGGTACTAAAGTATAACCCTCTTTTTGAATTTTTGAATGAATTTTAATTATTTCTTTTTTGTGTAAAAGTAATTTACGGGTTCTATCAGGTTTATGGTTAAAAATATTACCCATTTCATATTTTGAAATGTTTAAACCATTTACAAACATTTCATTATTTCTTATCGTACAAAAACTATCTTGAAGGTTTACTTTGCCAACTCTTATGGCTTTTATTTCTGTTCCGGTTAAAACAATTCCACATTCATAGGTTTCTAAAATGTAATAGTCATGACTTGCTTTTTTGTTTTGTGCAACAATTTTTATCGCATCTGTGGCCATTTTAGTCCTCCTTCTTGATAATTTTAAAGTTAATCTCACTTTTTTCTAGATTAGCACTGACAATTTTAACGGTTAAACGGTCCCCTATTTGATATACTTTGTGATTTCTTTCACCAACAATTCTACCAAATTTATCGTCAACATCGTAATAATCATCTTGCATATCGGCATATTTTACTAATCCTTCAATTGAATTATCTAGAGTAATGAATACTCCAAAGTTAGTAATTGAGGTAAGTAATCCTGAAGTAATAGTACCAATAAATCTACTTGCATATTCAACTTTCTTGTAATCAACACAATCACGTTCTAATACTTCAGCCCGTTTTTCAGTTTTACTTGATTGAATACTTGCATAGTTTACTTTACTAGCAAAATATTCAACTGGTGAAGTTACTGTTACCTCATCTTCTCCTAACATAAATTGTTTAACAAGACGGTGAACTAAAAGATCAGGATATCTTCTAATTGGTGAAGTAAAATGGGTATAGCATTCACTTGCTAGACCAAAGTGACCAATATTGTATTCTTGATATTTAGCTTTTGACATACTGCGTATCATCATTTGGTTAATAATAATATCTTTAGATAGTTCTTCACTATCTTTTTCTTCATCGTTTTCTAAACTAAGTAATACTTCTTGAAGTTTTTTAGGCATTGCTTTTTTGTTTTTTATTTTTACATTATAGCCGAATAAGTCTAAGGTTTCAAGTAATTTAGTTATTTTTTCATCACTTGGTTCTTCATGAACACGGTATATGAAAGGTACATTAAGCCAAGTCATGGCTTCCGCAACCGTTTCGTTTGCCGCAAGCATAAATTCTTCAATTAGTTTTTCAGCACTTCTTTGTTTTCTTAAAACAATATCCACTACTTTACCATTTTGATCTAAGATTAATCTTGGTTCAAGTGATTCAAATTCAAATGAACCTCTTTTTATTCTCTTATTTCTAAGAGTTTTGGCAAGTTCATTCATTTGTTTCAACATTGGGTAAATGTCAAAATAAGCATCACGAATTGCTTGATTTTTATCTTCAAGCATTGCGTTTACATTAGAATAAGTCATTCGGTGTTTATTGTTAATAATAGCTTCAAAGATATCATGATTTATTATTTTACCATCATGGTCAATTTCCATTTCACAAGCCATTACCAGTCTATCAACTTTTTCATTCAATGAGCAAATTCCGTTAGATAATTCTTTTGGTAACATTGGAATTACCCTATCTGGTAAATATACACTTGTACCTCTATTTAAAGCTTCGGTATCTAAGGGACTTTTTTCTTGTACATAGTGACTTACGTCCGCAATATAAACCCCTAAATGATAGTTACCACTATCATTATATTCTAAACTTATCGCATCATCTAAATCTTTGGCATCATCACCATCAATGGTAATTATTAGTTTATCACGCAAATCTCTTATTTTAGAATTTTTTTGTAAAATTGCTTCACTATCAATTTTATTAGGTATTGTTTTTATTTCTTTTCTTACATCTTCAGGAAATTCAACTGGTACCCCGCTAGATAATACCATACTAGTTATGTCAAGTCCTGGTAAGTGTTTGTTACCATACACTTCAATAACTTTACCATCTGCGGTCATATTAGGAAAGTATTCGGTAATTTCTACTTTAACGATATCATTAACTTTAGCTTTTTTTAAATCTTTTTCTTTAATAAATACTAATAGTTTAATTTTTGAATCAATACTTCTAACAATTGCTTTTTGTCTTAATCTAGATACTGGTCCAATAATTACACGGGTGTTGCGTTTAATTATTTTAACAACTTTTCCTTCGTATCTACCAAGGTTATCTAAATAGTATTCGACAAGTACTTCATCGTAAGTGATTGCTCCATTTATATTATCGGATTTAATAAATATACCGCCTAAATCAGTATCAACAAAAGCATAACCACCATCTTTTACATCAATGATACCTTTCGCAAGATTAAGTTTTTCAAATGTTGCGTATTCACCTCTACTATTGTGAGTAATTTTTCCTTCATCTTCTAATTGATTCAAGGTTTTTACTAATTGGGTAAATTCTTTACTATCTTTTAGATTCAACAATTGAAATATTTGGTTGGCAACCATTGGATGGTATGCATCACTTTGTAATAGTTTTAAAATTTTTTCGCGCATTTTTCTCACCCCTTTGGAAAATAAAAAGGACTATTAAAAACAATAGCCCTCTTATTTTTTAATTATCTTAATATAACAGCTAAAATAGCTACAACAAAGAAAGCTATTGAAAGCACTGTTGTTATATTGTTAATTACTTTTTCAGCTCCCCTTTGTTTTTGAACAGATGATTTTTCACCAGAAAAAGCACTAGAAGCATTTTCTTTAGATGTTTGTAAAACAATTATCATAATCAAAAATAAAGATATAACTAATAGTAAATAATCGAACCATTGCATAATATGTGGCCTCCTATACGTTATTTTTCTATATATTCAATACTACTTGACTTATTATAGCACATTTTCAAAAATATTTCTAGTAATTTAATAATTATTTTGTAAATTTAGCAATTATTGCATGGTTAACAACATCATCAACGGTTTCTACTGGTATGATATTTAAGCTATTCTTAACGCTTGCGGGGATCTCTTCTAAGTCCTTAACATTATCTTTTGGTATTAAGATTGTTTTTAATCCACTTCGGTGTGCCGCAATTGATTTTTCACGTAAACCACCAATTGGAAGTACTCTACCCCTTAAAGTTATTTCACCTGTCATACCAACGTTATGGTCAACTTTTTGACCAGTAAAGGCTGAAATGATACCAGTTGCAATTGTTACACCAGCTGATGGACCATCTTTTGGTACAGCTCCTTCTGGTACATGAATATGAATATCAGATTTTTTGAATTCATCACAATCAATGCCAAATTTTTCCGCATTTGATTTAACATAACTTAAGGCAGCTTGAGCTGATTCTTTCATTACATCACCAAGTTTACCAGTTAATACGAGTCTTCCATCACCTTTATAGTGGGTTACTTCAACTTGTAAAGTGTCACCACCAAATTGTGTGTAGGCAAGACCAGTTACAACTCCAACTTGATCTAAGTCATCATTTGCATTGTAAGTATATTTTGGTTTACCAAGATATTCTTCTAAATTGTCAACATCAATATCTACACGTTCAACATGATTCATAAGAATATTCTTAATGGCTTTTCTAATAATAGTACCCAACATTCTTTCTAATTCACGAACCCCTGCTTCACGAGTATATTCTTGAATTATACGATAGATTGCTTGATCACTTATACTAAAGTATGCTTCATCTAAACCATTATTAAGTAATTGTTTCTTTAATAAATGGCGTTTAGCAATTTCAAATTTTTCATATTCAGTATAACTAGATACTTCAACAATTTCTAATCTATCTCTAAGTGGGGCAGGAATATTGTCTAAATAGTTTGCGGTGGCAATAAAGAAAACATTTGATAAATCATATGGTTCTTCTAAATAGTGATCACTAAAGTATTTGTTTTGTTCAGAATCTAATACTTCCAACATTGCGCTAGTTGGATCGCCTTTATAATCACTTGACATCTTATCAATTTCATCTAATAAGAATACTGGATTATTAGTACCTGCTTTAACCATTCCTTGTAATATACGACCTGGTAATGCGCCAAGGTATGTTCGACGATGTCCTCTAATTTCAGATTCATCTTTGACACCACCAAGTGCTTGTTTTACAAATGATTTATTTAAAGCTTTCGCAATACTTTTGGCAAGTGAAGTTTTACCTACTCCGGGAGGACCTACTAAACAAAGAATTGTTTGAGGATTTTTATGACTCATAATTTTTACGGCAAGATATTCTAAAATACGTTCTTTTACCATATCTAAACCATAGTGTTCTCGGTCTAATTCCGCTTTCGCAAGATTAATATCTTCTGAATCAACTGATTGTTTACTCCAAGGTAAATCAATCATAAAATCAAGGTATTTTCTAATAACCCCAGATTCTGGTGAACTGCCTGGCATTGAAACATAACGATTTAATTCTGTCATCGCTTTTTCTTCAATTGATTTTGGCATACCTGCTTCTTTAATCTTTTTACGGATTTCATCAATTTCAGTTTCACGTTTAGCTTTTTCACCAAGTTCTTCTTGAATTGCCTTCATTTTTTCACGAAGGTAATACTCTTTTTGTGATTCATTAATACTACGTTTTACTTCATTATCAATTTTAATTTCTAATTCTTTGAACATTTGTTCTTTATATAGATCTTCTAATAAATAAGTTAAACGAGTAGTAACATTATCTTCTAATAAATAACGTAATTTAGTGTCGCGATTTAAATCAAGATTATGTACAAGTATATCTGATATTTCATCATATGAAAGTTCAGTATTATTAATGTTTATACCATCTTTCTTAAGAACACTATCTATATTATTTTCAGTTAAGAATTTCTTTATTAAATCATAGGTTGCATCATTTTTCATAGTATCTGAACTAGTCGATGGTAAAGTTACAAAATCAACTAAACAACTACCACTAGTATTATCAATACTATTAATCTTGCAACGTACAATTGTTTGGAATTTTACTCTTCTTGTACCATTGGGACTAGTCATATTTAAAATGATTTTTGCCACAATTCCTACATTATAATAAAGTACTACTTCGTTTTTATTATTACGGGTACTATAATTTGGAATTAATAATACTACATAATTTTTATATTGTTCAGCATTTTTCAATGCCTTAATGTCGCTATCGATAGCAAAATCTGCTCTTAATCCATTGCTTGGTAGTGGTACTATATCACTTACCACAACTCCTGGTAATTGAGCATCTACAATATCAGTACGATTAAACATTTTGGCTCCTTTCTGATACTATTTAAGCATCTATTAAATGATTTTTTTCTTTAATTATTTGTCCTTTTTGTATAGTAATTTTTTTAGTTCCATCGTTAAATGGTAATTCAAACATCGTATCAAGCATCAAATCTTCAATTATTTTTCGAAGTGATCTTGCACCCGTTTTTTCTTTTATGGCTACTTCCGCAATATAATCAATTGCATCTTCCATAAAGGAAAGTTCAACATTATTAGTTGCAAATAGTTGTTGATATTGTTTAGTAATGGCATTGCTAGGTTTAGTTAAAATTAATTTTAACTCTTCTTTGGTTAAGTCTTTTAGTTTAGCAATAACCGGAAGTCTACCTAGTAATTCAGGGATAATCCCAAATTTACGAATTTTTTCAATATCTAATTCAGATTCATTAACTATTTTAGAGTCAAACCCTACACTATATTTCTTTCTTCCATCAAGGCCATCAAACGCTCCTGCACAAATAAACAAGATGTTTGAGGTATCGATTTGTAAGCATTCTTGGTATGGGTGTTTTCTTCCCCCTTGTGGTGGAACATTTACAACATTACCTTCGATAATCTTCAACAAGGCATTTTGAACACCTTCACCGGATACATCTCTAGTTATTGATGGATTTTCGCCTTTTCTAGCAAGTTTATCAAACTCATCAATAAAGACAATCCCTTTTTCCGCAAGTCTAATATCGCCATCTGCGTTTTGAATTAGTCGCAACAAGATGTTTTCAACATCTTCACCGACATAACCCGCTTGGGTATAAACGGTCGCATCACAAATAGCTATTGGGACATTGATGATTTTGGCCATAGTTTTAGCAAGCAATGTTTTACCAACTCCCGTTGGTCCAATCATTAAGATATTAGATTTATTTAGGTTAGCTTCCGGGTGTTTTATTCTTAGATAATGCGAATACAGTGCCACTGATAATATTTTTTTAGCATGTTCTTGGCCAATTACTTCTAAGTCAAGTTCACTATAGATCTTTTTAGGGGTTAAATCTTTACAACTAATCTTTTCTCGTAAGTGTTTATTTGATCTTTCTTGTTCTTCAAATTCAACCAAGTTATGATATAATTCTAGACAATCAAAGCAAATACAGGCATTTAAGCCCTCTATTCCTAGATTGTGAATGTTTATTTCACTGTTACAAAACGAACAATATTTAGTTTTTCCCATATATAGTAATCACGCTCCATAATTATTATGGAGCGATTTTACTTTTTTATGTTTAATATTAAATTTGAAAAATCGACAAATTATTTAGTTTCTTCTTTAGCTTCTTTTGTTACTGCATTCTTTTTTAAGATTTCAATAACTTTATCAGCTTTAACTTTATATGCAACTTGACCAACTTTGTATTGTTTCTTTACAGCGTTAACTTTATCGTTTTTAGCTTTTTCATCGTCTTTTTCAGAAACATTAGCAAGAGTTTGATATTCTTTTTCGATTTCTTCTTGGCTTGCTTCGATGTTTTCAAGTTCCATAATCTTTTCAAGTACTAATTCTTCTAAGAATGATTTACGAATATGTTCTTCAGCAGATTTCTTGAATTCATCCATTGATGCAACCCCACTGTATTGAAGTAACGTTTCAACAGGCATACCATATTGTTTTGCTTGCATTTCAACATTATTTACTTGATGTTCAACTTCAGATTTGATTAGTGATTCAGGGAAATCAGCATATGAGTTTTTGCACACTGCATCAACTAATCCTGTAACAAGATGATTTTCAGCCGCAACGCTCTTGCGTTTCTTTAAATCTTCTTTTACATAGTTTTGATATTCTTCTACTGTATTAACATTTTCAATTTCTAATTCTTTTACTAATTCATCAGTAAGTTCAGGATATTCTTTACCTTTTACTTCATGTACTTTTACTTTAAATAATGCGGCTTTTCCGGCAAGACTTGCATGATAGTCTTTAGGGAAAGTAACATTTACTTCAACGTCTTGTTCTGATTTAGCACCAATTAGTTGATCTTCAAAACCAGGGATAAAGGCTTTTGAACCAAGTTCTAATTGATAATTTTCAGCTTTTCCACCTTCAAATGGAACACCATCAACGAATCCCTCAAAATCGATTACGACTGTGTCACCATTTTCAGCTGGTCCATCTTTAATAACATTTTCGACTTTACTTTCAAGCATATGTTTGATTTCAGCTTCAACGTCTTTTTTAGTTACTCTAGTAGATAAAGGTTTTACTTTTAAGCCTTTGTATTCGCCAAGATGAACTTCTGGCCATACATCAACTTCGGCAGTGTAAGTGAAACTCTTACCTTTTTCTAAACTAGCAAAATCAAGGTCTACTTTTGGTTCAGCAGTTGGATATACTTTAGTTTGTTGTAATGCTAGAGGATATGTTTCTTCAAAAGCATATTGAATTGCTTCATTATATAATGATGTCCAACCAAATCTTTGGATAAAGATATTTTTAGGCATTTTACCAGGTCTAAAACCATCAGCCTTTACTTCTTTTACAACTTTTTCAAAAGCTAAGTCTAAAGCTTTATCAAATTCTTCAGCACTTACTTCTACTGTAAGTTTTACAGAATTTTCACTTAAACGTTCTAAATTTGCGTTCATTTTAATACTCCTTAAAATTATTAATAATATTTTTTACTTGATTATTATACTAAATTTTTATTATTTTAGCAAGTCATTAGTATTTTATTCATATTTTGATTTTACATATTCTTCGACAAATCTTAGTGGAGCAGGACCACAATCAAGAATATATTTATGGAATGTAATATAGTCAAAGTTTTCTCTTGTGCTAGAAGTTAGATTCATTACATAAGTTCTTAAATCTTTTATTTTGAAGTAAGTAAAGAAGTATGTTTGCATATTATTAGGCACTTCAATTAATTGTTCATAAGTTGCTTTAATTGCTTCATCTGTTACTTGAGGAACGTACTTTTTAATGAAAGCTCCTGCTTCTTCAAGCGTCCAACCATCATAGTTAATTCCCATATCTAATCTACAATACATTGCGCCTGTATATTCATCTTGGAATATTAAGTAGTCAATGAATTCATCCATATATTCGCCTCTTAAGAATTCATAACTGAATATCTCCGCATAAGTTGCCCAACCTTCACTATACCCTGAAGATTTTAAAACTTTTCGCAGTGGATTAGCATCGGTACTCTTGAAATACACATTTTGATATAAATGGCCAGGTAACCCTTCATGAGCTAAAGTTGTATATAAATAATTATATTTATAAACACCATCGTTTAAAACACTTGAGCCATTTAGATAAATGTATTCTTTTTCTAAGTTATCAATGGCACTTGTCATATAGGCTGCTGGACTAAAGTGTTCTTCCATTGCTTTATCAATAAATTTGACTACAATTTCTGGTTGATAATTAAGGCTAGGAAAATATTTACCAATAACTGTTTGATAGTAAGCAAGTTGTTCTTCCGGAGTTTTATCCATTAATTGATAACTATCACAATTAGCTTTAAATTCTTCATTAGTTAAATAGAGGTTACGATATTTAACTAATTCTTGTTCATAATACTTTAATAAATCATCAACATATTTTTCAGCGTCTACTAAACTAATTTTATAACCAACAGTTTCTTGGAAATCTAATTCATAATAAGTTTTACCAATTGGGTTACCTTTTGAATCATAGTAATAAGCAAGTCCCATATCATTAGTTGATCTACCTTTTAATTTTGGTAACTCATCTTGAACAAGTTTATACCCGCTAATTAATGGGCCATTAACTTTTTCGATATTAGCATTCTTATATGCTTCTTTTTCTTCATCGGTTAAGAAATCACATTCATCAATTTTTTTATTTACGGTTGTAATCATAAAGTGGTTACCAGTTCCGGCTGCTTTGATGAACTCTTCACATTGGTGAACAACTTTATCAATAACGAAATCACTCATGCCATAACCGTGATCTGCTTTTTCAACTTCAAAATCAAGGTATTTTTGGAATGTTTCAGGTACTAAATCTAAATATTTTAAATAATTATCAACATCTAATTTAGTTCTAAATTTATATTCTGATAATAAAAGTGGTAATTGAGCTTGATAACCAAGGTAAGAACCTAGGTAATTATTACTAAGATAACTCATCTCTAATGTTTTACTATTTACGTTATCAATGATGTTCATAATTAGGTTATACGTCATTTTTTGATCATCATTTAGATCTTCATATTTATAGCCATTTACTTTCCCTAATATATAATTGATAAGTAATACACTGTATCCACTTGTAACACTAGGTGTAGGTAAACTTGGTTCATTATGAGATAACCCAAAATTTTCAGGATTTTCAAAGTAATAATTCAAAGTTAATTCATCATTACCAACTAGCATTTTAAAAACATTATCGGCAAAATCATCAAAAGTTGAAGGATCATAGTCACCCGGATTAGGGGTAAAACTACAATTTTCTTCACAACTAGTTCCAATGAAAGCTAATAGTACTATTGATATTACAACAAATAATCTTTTAATATTTTTCATTATTATATCTCCATTTCTTCTATATTTACTTCTTTATTAGGGTAATAAGCAAGTTCATAGTATTCAAAGTTATTATTCACAATTTCTTTTATGCCAACATCATCAGTGTCTAAATCAAGATTGTTGCGTTGTAATCCTAATCTTTGACCACTTTTTTTTATTTTGGCTTCTTTTTTTACAAAATAAGAAATAAACTCTTTTACACTTATTTCACCCTTATTATAACACATTTTATTAACTAAGTTCTCAAAATGCTCAAGCATGCGCACCCTTTCAACATCAATTCCCACTTCTTCGCAGGCTAGAGCACAACAAACAATGTTATGGCTATGTGCAAGGGAAACAAAAAAATCATCAAATAGCGGTTTACCATTTTCTTGATATCTAAATGGTACATCACATAGGTTTTTATTATAGTAACTATATACAAGTTTATTTAATAAAGACCAACAAGCAAGCGATTGATTTCTTCTTGATTCATTTTTTATACTATTTATATGATCAATAACTTCTGTAGGTAATACGTTAATATCAAGTTTATCTACTTTATCAATAAAGGCATATCTTATTTCTATCATCGTCTACCTCCACTAATATTATACCATAATTGTACTAAAATGCAAAGGTTCCTACTTGTTAATAGTAGGAATCTTTGTTATCTATTATTTATTTATGGTTCATTTTTAATTTATTTAGTATTTACTTTATCTTTTACTAAAATTGTCGAAATCTTTACAAATTGACTGATAAATGGTAAGAAAATTAAAGTTGATATTACATTAAATAAAGTATGGAAAATAGCGATTTGGCTAGATGGATCACTTACCATTCTACCAAGTGTGTCGTTGATAAAGTTTTTCCAAATCAGTAGAATAATCATAAAAATTACACTACCAAAGACATTGAATAATAAATGAATAAGACCGGCTCTTTTGGCATTAACAGAAGCGGATGCTGATGATACAATGGCGGTTAGACAAGTACCAATGTTACTACCTAAGATAACAAATAGGGGTGCATTAGGTAATATTCCATTACCAATAGTAATGCCTGATGCAATCATTGAAATTAAAATGGTGGTAACAGCGGCTGAACTTTGTAAGGCAATTGTGATTGATGCACCAAGCACTAATAGGATGAAAGGATTGTTAATTTTGGTTAAAAGTTCAACAAAGCGATAATCATCTTGTAAACTTACCATCGCATCTTTCATTAGATATAAAGCAATAAAGATTAAGCCAAATCCTACTAAAGCCATTCCTAAATTCTTTATTTTGGACTTTTCAAATATCATATTTAAAATCATTCCAACCCCAACAAAAGTAGCTAAATAGTTACCAATATCAACGCTATCTAAAGCCACAATATGAGCAGTTATGGTTGTACCAATGTTAGCCCCCATTATTATTGAAGTTGCTTGAAATAAATCAAGTACCCCTGCATTTACAAAACTAACCACCATAACCGTTGTTGCAGTAGAACTTTGTAGTAAAGCAGTAATTATAGTACCAACAATTACACCTAATATCCTATTTTTAGTTGTCTTCTTTAATAATTTTGTTAATTTATCACTAGCTATTTTTTCAATATTTTCGGTTAATAGTTTAAAAGCTAATAAAAAAGTACCAAGTCCACCTAAAAGTTTTGTAACAATCATCAACATATTAATATCTCCCCTTATGTTATTCAAGATATTTTATTATGTCAATGTAATTTTTAGTATTGCAAAAAAGCGACATTAATTGCTAATGCCGCTATTTTAATTCAATTTTATTTAGTTATTTATTTTTTGGAAATCTTTCTCTAGATACATAAGTTGTATGTAATAATTCATGAGCTTTATGAGAATTAGGTTTTCCTAGGAAATCACTATATAATTTTTGTACTTGTTTATTGTTATGAGATTGACGTACCTTTTGACGTTCATCTTCAGAATATAATGCTTGAGCACGTTTTTCTTTGTATGTGTCTAAGATATTGTTATCTTCATTAGGTAAGAAGCATGGTTTAACATATGGTTGTCCACCACCGTTAACGCATCCACCTGGGCAACCCATAATTTCAATAAATGTATATGGGCTCTTACCACTACGAATTTCATCCATTAATACTTTGGCATTACGCATACCAGATGCAACAGCAACTTTAATTTCTGATCCAGCAATATTTAAAGTAGCTTCTTTTAATCCTTGCATACCACGAACAGCAGTGAATTCTACTGCTTCATATTCTTTACCAGTTAATTCATGATAAGCTGTTCTTAAAGCTGCTTCCATAACACCGCCAGTAGCACCAAATATTACGCCAGCACCAGTATATTCACCCATTAAATCTTGGTCAAATTCTTCGTTTGGTAATTTAGCAAAATTTATACCACTACGTTTGATTAATTTAGCAAGTTCACGAGTAGTTAATACTGCATCAACATCTTTAATACCATTCTTTTGTAATTGAGGACGTTCTTTTTCAAATTTCTTTGCGGTACAAGGCATGATTGAAACTACGAAAATATCTTCTGGTTTTAAACCATTCTTTTCTGCAAAGTATGATTTAATAATAGCACCTTGCATTTGGTGAGGTGATTTACAACTTGATAGATGATCTAATTGATCTCCATAATAGTATTCAGCATAATTAATCCAACCTGGAGAACAAGATGTAATCATTGGTAATACACCACCATCTTTAATTCTTGCAAGTAATTCATTAGCTTCTTCCATTATTGTTAAGTCAGCACCAAAGTTAGTATCATATACTTTATTGAAGCCAAGTCTTCTTAAAGCAGCTACCATTTGACCAGTTACTGGAGTACCAATTTTATAACCAAATTCTTCGCCAAGAGTTGCACGAATGGCAGGAGCAGTTTGAACAACTAAGTATTTACCAGCTCTTCTTGCTTCGTCTACTTTATCGATTTCACTCTTTTCCATTAATGCGCCAGTAGGACAAACATTTACGCATTGTCCACATAAGATACATGGGCTTGTTGCAAAACTACGATTTTCAGCAGGAGATACGATTGTTGAGAAACCACGTTTTTCAAAACCTAAAATACCAGTTCCGTGTGCAGCAACACAACGACTAACGCAACGTCCACATAAGATACATTTTGAAGTGTCACGAATAATAGATGGAGAAATTTCATCAACTGTAATTGGAGTTTTTGAACCAACAAATTTATTTTCACGAGCACCAACAACTTTAGCTACGTATAACAATTCACAATGACCATTTTTTTCGCATTGTTGACAATTCATTGAGTGGTTAGAAAGAATTAATTCAACACTAGCACGTCTTGCAGCAGTAGCTTTAGGTGAAGAAATAGTAATTTCCATACCTTCAGAAATAGGATATACGCAAGATGCAACTAGGCCTCTAGCACCAGTTGCTTCAACTAAGCAAACACGACAAGAAGCTAAACTACATTCACCATGATTATAAGCACATAAAGATGGAATTTCATATCCACATTCTTTAGCTGCTTCTAAAATTGTTAAGCCTTCTTCAACTTGATAAGATTGGCCTTCGATTTTTATATTAATTTTTGCCATAATATCGGTCTCCTATTTCTTAATAATTGCTTTAAATGGACATGTAGACATACATAAGCCACATTTAATACATTTAGATTGATCAATTACATAAGGTTCTTTACCAGGTACACCTGAGATAGCATTTACTGGGCAATTTCTTGCACACTTAGAACACTTCTTACAAGCTTCAGGCATAATGTAATATTGCATTAAGTTCTTACATACATGAGCAGGACATTTCTTGTCAACTACATGGGCAATATATTCTTCTCTAAATTGTTTCATTGTTGAAACAATTGGGTTTGCGGCAGTTTGTCCTAATGCACATAATGAATTTTGAGTAACTGTTGTTGCAAGTTCTTCTAATTCATCTAAATCTTCTAATGTTCCTTTACCAGCAGTAATCTTATTTAAGATTTCTAACATACGTTTTGTACCAATACGGCATGGAGAACATTTACCACATGATTCATCACAAATGAATTCCATATAGAATTTTGCAACGTCAACCATACAGTTGTCTTCGTCCATAACGATGGCACCACCAGAACCCATCATTGAACCTTTTGCTACTAAGTTATCGTAATCAATTGGAGCATCTAAATCTTTTTCAGTTAAACATCCACCTGATGGACCACCAGTTTGAATAGCTTTGAATTTTTTACCATTAGGAATACCACCACCGATATCGTAAATTAATTCACGAAGAGTAGTACCCATAGGAACTTCAACTAGACCTACGTTATTTACTTTACCACCTAATGCGAATACTTTTGTACCTTTAGATTTTTCAGTACCTACTTCTGCGAATTTTTCAGCACCTTCTCTTAAGATATAAGGAACGCAAGCTAAAGTTTCAACGTTATTAACAATTGTTGGTTTACCCCATAAACCCTTAACAGCTGGGAATGGAGGTCTTGGACGAGGCATACCACGTTTACCTTCAATTGAATTTAATAAGGCAGTTTCTTCACCACAAACGAACGCACCAGCACCAAGACGGATGTGAACGTCAAATGAGAAATCAGTTCCTAAAATATTTTTACCTAATAATCCCATTTTTCTTGCTTTGTTGATTGCAATTTGTAATCTTTCAACAGCAATTGGATATTCAGCACGTACATAGAAGTAACCATTTTGAGCACCGATTGCATAACCAGCTATAACCATACCTTCAATTACGGCAAGTGGATTACCTTCTAAGATTGAACGGTCCATGAAAGCACCTGGGTCACCTTCATCACCATTACATACTACATATTTTTCAGGATTATTTTGGTTTAAAGCAAATTGCCATTTACGACCAGTAGGGAAACCTCCTCCACCACGGCCACGAAGTCCTGATTTTAATACTTCGTCTACTACTTCTTGTTGAGTCATATGTAAGGCTCTTTGTAAACCTTTATATGCTCCATAGCCTAATGCTTCATCAAGATTTTCAGGATTAATTAAACCACATCCATGTAAAGCAACACGTTTTTGTTTTTTGTAGAAGTTAATTTCATCTTGTTTTTGAATTTTTTCTTTTGTCATAGGATCTACATATAGTAGTCTTTCCACAATTTGATGATTTATTAAATCAGTATTAACAATTTCTTCTACATCTTCAACCTTAACACCATGATATAGAGTGTCTTCAGGGAAAATTTTTACGAAAGGACCTTGTGAACAAAAGCCAAAGCAACCTACTTTGTTAACAGTAACTTTATCACTTAAATCATGAGCCATAATAGCTTCTTCGAATTTTGCAAGGATACTTGCTGAGTTACTTGATAAACAACCTGTTCCACCACAAATAACAATTGCACGTTTGCCATTTGTGCCAGCAAATTTTGCATCAAAACTAGTTGTGCAATCAGCAATTTTAGTAGTTAATTCTTTTTCGCTTCTAATCATTATTCTGCACCTCCTAGTTGACGATATTCTTCAATAATACTTGCTACTTGGTTTACGGCAACTTTTGGATATACTTTACCATTAATTGAAATGGCAGGAGCAATACCGCAAGCACCTATGCAACGTAATGCATCAAGTGTAAATAAGCCATCGTCTGTTGTTTCTCCTGGTTTGATATTTAGTAATTCACCAAATTTGTCGATTACTTGTTGTGAACCTTTAACATAACAAGCAGTACCTAAACAAACACCAATGACGTATTTTCCTTTAGGTTTTAATGAAAAGAATGAGTAGAATGTTACTACACCATAGATTTCCGCAACAGGAATACCTGTTTTTTCAGAAATTAATTCTTGTACATCTAGTGGGATGTAACCATACTCACGTTGTACATCACTTAAAATCATCATAAGTGGTGTATTTTCGTTTGTGTATCTTGCAATAATTTCTTCAATTTGCTTTACAGCAGCTGCACTTAAATGAGCCATATTTACCTCCAATTTAAATTATGATTGTAAAAATATTTATATTTACAAATCGCTCTTGTTTATTATATCAAAATTAATCGTTTTTTGCAAGTTAAATAAGTTATTTTTGCCTAACAAATTTTGTAAATCAAAAATATAGGCTTTTTTAAATAATTTTTATAATTAATTTTTTCCTATATAATAATATAAAAAAAGAAAATAGTTCGACTTTTAACGAATTATTTTCATATAACATTAAATTCAAAAACATTTCTATCTAAAGGGTTGTAAATGGCT
>ENA-UOIY01001295-UOIY01001295.1-human-gut-metagenome-genome-assembly--contig:-P114-NODE-1295-length-27817-cov-5.076904_pt1 | contig 27817 bp, 22 predicted proteins | sample MGYA00242335_ERZ723882 | MGnify/ENA metagenome assembly ERZ723882
GTGGACAGCTTATTGTTGGGGCGTGCCTGGCCCAAACACTGCTGGGAACGAGTGCGGTAATCTGGAATTTGTCACTTAGATATATATTTCTCTATTTTCTGAACATACTCAGAAGCATGATTCAAACTTAAATCCCCATGATAATACCCAGGCAGCATTTCCAATGTGGAGCTTGGGATTTTTTCACATAAAAGGTTGGCAGATTTTTTCATAATTCCCGACTCCTTGCTTCCTACCAATATAAGAACACTAGCTTTCGATTCTTTTAGATCTTCTTTGGGTTTATAATCAGAATTGGCTTTTAAAAATGAGATCATATTTTCTTTCGTGATCGCTGCGCTGTCTCGATAGTAGTCTTCAAAAAGGCCATTCTTGATATGCAATGATTTAAACTGTAGTTGAGCAAACCAACGCTTCTTTATCAGAACATAACATATTGAAAAAACTGGTTGAATCAGTGCATATGTCACCTTCATTGGCAGGACAAGCGCACTTTCGATGATTGCATACTTGCAGATATCCTTTCTCTTTGCTAGTATGTCTGTGAGAATCTGCCCTCCAAGAGAAAGTCCACAAATCATAAAAACCTTTCCATTGAGATTCTGGTCTATATAAGCGATAATCTCGTCCCCATTATTCTCTATTGTAGTAAAATTCTTGTCACTTCCGCTATGTCCATCAAGAATCGGAATGATGATATGATATCTGTCTTGGAGCTGTTCTGCCTCCTCGGAATAATTCCAAGGAGCCAATCCGCCGCCATGCAAAAGCATAATTGTCTTATTTTGTTTTAGTCCATATTCAACATACTTCACTATACTATCTCCACAACTTCCGATTTTCCGGGCTAAGCCGAGTATACCATATTCGCTAATGAAAGAACACCCCTATATGGAAAAACTTGGCCGCTTTACTGCGTACGCATGTACGCAGCGATTTGCCAGAAACGCACCCCCATGCAGCCGTTCCCCCTCGGGGAACCCACCACATTTTGCAGACCGCAGGGATGAAAGTGTCATAGTGGGTTATTGCACTTCCGCAGAAGTGCCTTTTGGGTGTTCAAAGGGAACACCCGGCGGAAGAAGCCCACTAAAAAAGGGCGTTGCCGCATAATGGCAACGCCCGCTAGGTACGATATAAAATTATTTATTTTTGGGATGCCCATTTTCCACAGCGCTGGTGCCCTGCTCCATCAGGTAAGTTGCCGTCAGGTCGGCGATGTGGAGCTTTACAGCGAGGGGATAGCTGTTGTAAGCATCGCTTACGGCAAAGCTGCCGCCGCGCACGGCGTCGTCAAAGCCGCCCATGTGCCAGCGGATGGCAATGGCTTCTGCGGTTTTCAGGCGCATGAAATGCTCAATAAGATACACGCTCTTTTCGCCGTGGCCGTAGGGCAGCTGGTCGGCCACCTGGTAAAACGGCACCTTCTCCCATTGGCCGGTGGCGTCGTTTTTCACGTTGCGGGTACTGACTTTGTAAAAATTGGCTTTGCACAGGTCGTGCAACAGGGCACAGATGGCGTAGCTTTCGGCGTTTTCGCCCTCGGTGTAAAAATGCTGCATCATCGCGTCGTAGACGTTCAGGCTGTGCATGACCAGGCCGCACTCACACGCGCCGTGGAAGCGGGTGGACGCCGGGGCCGTGAAAAAGTCCGTCGTGTCCATCCAGTTCAGCAGGCGGTCCGCGCCGGGGCGCGTGATATTTTTATTGTAAATTTCCACAAACCGGGCGCGGTAGTCTTCCATGCGAACCTCACAGCTCCATATCGTTCAGGATGTCTTTCAGGGTCTTGAGCTCATCTTCCGTAAGGCTGATGCCCTTGGCCATGCGGCTGCCGTCCGGGGACCAGTCGCGGATGTCATACTTCGGCGGGTTGCCGTTCCAGCTGACCATGTTCAGCTGACGTTCCCAGCCGCGGGCGTTGGTGGAAAGCACCGCAATACGCTCAGTCACTTCATAGGTAAATTCTGCCATAATTGTACAGGCTCCTTTTTCACTAAAATAGTTCATGCACCATCATAGACGATTCTTGTATAAAATGCAAGTGCAAAATCAGTTTTCGGCACATCGGACGGCCAACAGGGCAAAGCGGGTCTTTGCAGCGGGCGAGGTCGTGCCGCAGGTGGAAAGCACCAGCAGCTGCTGGCCGTACTCGGGCATTACACCGGTATCGTAGAGTGCCAGCGCCGTGATGGCATCGACGCGGTGCTCCCAGTCCAGTTTCGTATCGGCGTCAAAAAAAGTGTAGTAGGGCAGTTCGTCCGCGCCAAGGGTGGTGTCCAGCGCTGCGACGACCTGCCAGGTTGCAGTCTCATAAATCGTATCAAACTTGAACGTGGGATGTGCTTGGTAAAATTCCTCGCTGCGGTAGCGGGTCAGCTGGCCGAACATCGAGCCGTCCGCCATGTTGTGGCCGTAGATCAGCCAGTTGGCCGTGGGGGCGGCTGGGTCGATGGAGCAGTGCTCGTCCATGAACAGCGTGCCGCCGGTGGCATACAGGCGGTCAAAGCCGCGGCGCAGGTAGTATTCGTTGTCGCCGGGGGTCTGCACGACCGGCAGGTCGATGTCGGTGCCGTCGATGGTCAGCCAGCCGATCATATCGGGGTTTTTCTCGTACAGTTCGCGGTAGGCAGGCAGCACCTGCTGGGTGTGGGTGGCCGGGGCGGCGCTTTCGGGGGTGGCGTGGGCCGCACTGTCGGCGTCCAGCGTCGCAGCCAGGGCATCCCGGGTGGCGGCCAACGGCTGCACCGTGACGCTGCCGCGCGCGGTCTCGGCGGTTTCCACCACGGGGGAGGGAACCGACGACGGGGCCTGCGGCTGGCCGCCGCGGCCTACCGTCTGGCGCAGCAGCAACACCGCTGCCGCCCCCAGCAACACCGTACCGGCGATGCGCAGAACTTTTACCTCCCGCCGCTGGCGTGCCCGCATACCGGTGCGCGCCGCGAAGGGGTAATAGGCCGAGTTGCCCCGCAGTTTGCGGTAATGCCGCGGCATAGCGCACCCTCCTTCCAAATTTAAAATCCATCCGCACCGGCGGACATGTGCCGACGATGCGGATACCTCTAGAGCAAAAAAATGCATTTTTGTGTCGTCAGGCGCGAAAATGTGCTTTTTTTGCGACGGGGTGAATCCAAAGGAGGGGTGCAGGAGCGTGGCGCAGCCACAAGCGACGAACCCCTTCTTTGCGAAAATAACAAAAAAACGCCCCGCAGGGCGTTGGTTTATATTTTGCGTAGCATTAACAGCCCGGCCGAGCAGATCAGAATCAGCCCGATCACACCTGCCAGATACATTACCGGAAAATCCCCGGTTGCGGGGGTGGTCTGGGCGGGCGCTGCCGTGGCTGCAGGGGCCGTTGTGGCCTGGCCGCCGGTCACATCCACCTTGGCGGGATTTTCTTTCACCTGCACCGGCTCACTTTTTTGTGTGCGAGAGGTGGAGCTGGTGGGGGTCGCGGTAGCCGTGCTTGCCGCTGCGTTACTGTTCATCGCGCCGCAGGCAGCAAACAAAACAACAAGCGCCATAAAAAATGTAGCGCATAAAAAGCGTTTCAACGCGAAAACGCCTCCTTAAATTCAAAGTACAAAGGGCCGGGAACCGGCTATACAAAAGCGCATAAATACGCACTAATAAGTTTTACGTTTCGTACATTGTACCACACAGCGCCCCTTACGTCAAGCAATTGTCATGAAAAGGTAACAAATTGGCAACAAATTCCGGCCCTGGGGCGCGATTTCCGGCAAGATTTGCCCCTTGCACATACGCCGCAAATGCGTTATAATAACTCTACTATTGTGTGAGATTATGCCCCAAGGGGACCTACCCCCGTGGGATGGGCGGCGCGCACGGAATACAAAAGGAGTTGTAACGATGAAAGGTATTATCCTTGCCGGCGGCGCCGGCACCCGGCTTTACCCGCTGACGATGGTCACCTCCAAGCAGCTGCTGCCCGTTTACGACAAACCGATGATCTATTATCCCTTGTCCACCCTGATGCTGGCCGGCATCCAGGACATCCTGATCATCTCCACCCCCACCGACACCCCGCGCTTTGAGGCTTTGCTGGGCGACGGCAGCCAGTACGGCCTGCATCTGCAATACAAGGTGCAGCCCAGCCCGGACGGTCTGGCCCAGGCATTCATTTTGGGCGAGGAGTTCATCGGCGACGATTGCTGCGCCATGGTATTGGGCGACAACATCTTCTACGGTGCCGGTTTCTCCAAGCGGCTCAAGGGCGCTGCGGCCAATGCCGCCGCCGGCCGCAGCACCGTGTTCGGCTACTTTGTCAACGACCCCGAGCGTTTCGGCGTTGTCGCGTTTGACAAGGACGGCCACGCTACGTCCATTGAGGAAAAGCCCGCGCAGCCCAAGAGCAACTACGCCGTCACCGGCCTGTACTTCTACAACAAGGACGTCGTCAAGATGGCCAAGCAGGTCAAGCCCAGTGCGCGCGGTGAGCTGGAGATCACCACGCTGAACCAGATGTACCTTGACGAAGGCAAGCTGGATGTGCAGCTGCTGGGCCGCGGCTACGCCTGGCTGGACACCGGCACGATGGACTCGCTGGTCGAGGCTGCCACCTTTGTGCAGACCGTTGAGCAGCGCCAGGGCATCAAGATCTCGGCCCCCGAAGAGATCGCCTACAAGTACGGCTGGATCACCAAGGAAAAGCTGCTGGAAAGCGCCGCCCGCTACGGCAAGAGCCCCTACGGCCAGCACTTGAAGAATGTGGCCGACGATAAGCTGCAATACTGTGCGCAGAACAGGGCATCAAGCATGAAAATTTTAATTACCGGCTGCCGCGGCCAACTGGGCACCGAGCTGCAAAAACAGCTAGCCGCCGAAAGCTGCGTCCTGGGCCCGCTGCCCGAACGGCTGCGCAAGGCCACCGTCATCCCCGTGGATGTGGATGAACTGGACATCACCGACCGTGAAGCGACCATCAACTATATCCGCCGCCACCAGCCCGACACGGTCATCAACTGCGCGGCTTTCACCAACGTGGACGGCTGCGAGACCTCCCGCGATGCGGCCTTTAAGGTCAACGCCCTGGGTCCCCGCAACCTGGCCCTGGCCTGCGAGAAGGTCAACGCCCGCCTGATCCATGTTTCGACCGACTATGTTTTCCCCGGCGTTGCCAACGGCGGCGTCGCGCTGGATGAGTGTGCCGTGCCCGCACCAATCTCGGCCTACGGCCAGACCAAGCTGCTTGGTGAGCAGTATGTCGAGCGGTTCTGCCGCCGCCATTTCATTGTGCGCACCGCGTGGCTGTACAGCTACTATGGGAAGAACTTCGTCAAGACGATGGTCCGCCTGGGCAAGAGCCACAACGAGATCACCGTCGTCAACGACCAACTGGGCAACCCTACCAACGCGGTGGATCTGGCCTATCACATCCTCAAGCTGGCCGTCAGCCACGATTACGGCGTTTACCACTGCACCGGCAACGGCATTTGCAGTTGGTATGATTTTGCTTCTGCCATCATGAAAGAAGCCGGTCTGCCCTGCAAGGTGAACCCCTGCACCAGCGCCGAGTACGCCGCTGCCAACCCCGCCAGCGCCAGCCGCCCCGCCTGGAGCGCACTGGAAAACCGCATGCTGCGCTGCACCGTCGGCGACGAAATGCGCGACTGGCAGGACGCTTTACACGATTTCTTTGCTAACTGGAACGGAGAATTATAAGCTATGAAAACCTATCTCGTTACCGGCTGCGCCGGTTTCATCGGCTCCAACTTTGTGCATTACATGCTGGAGAAGTACGAGGATATCCGCCTCATCAACCTGGACAAGCTGACCTACGCAGGCAACCTTGAGAACCTGCAGGACATTGAGGGCGACGCCCGCCACATCTTTGTGCAGGGCGATATCTGCGACAAGGCGCTCGTCACTGACCTGATCGCCAAGTATGACCCCGATTATGTCATCAACTTTGCGGCCGAGAGCCATGTGGATCGCAGCATCAAGAACCCCGAGATCTTCGTCGAGAGCAATGTTCTGGGCACCGTGAACCTGCTGCAATGCTGCAAGGACGCCTGGTATGACGCCGCCGCCAAGACCTGGAAAGAGGGCAAGAAGTATTTGCAGGTCTCGACCGATGAAGTCTACGGTGCCCTGGGCGCCGAGGGTTACTTCATGGAGACCACCCCGCTGTGCCCGCACAGCCCGTACTCTGCCTCCAAGGCCAGCGCCGACATGTTCGTCAAGGCATTCCACGATACCTACGGCATGCCGATGAACATTACCCGCTGCTCCAACAACTACGGCCCGTATCAATTTCCCGAGAAGCTGATCCCGCTGCTGATCAACAACGCCAAGCAGCACAAGCAGCTGCCCGTTTACGGCGACGGCATGCAGATCCGTGACTGGCTGTACGTTATGGACCACTGCAAGGCCATCGACATGGTTGCCAACGGCGGCAAGGACGGCGAGGTCTACAACGTCGGCGGCCACAACGAGCGCCCCAACATCTTCATCGTCAAGACCGTTATCGCCCAGCTGCATGACCGCCTGAAGGACGAGGGCATCAGCGAGGAGCTCATCACCCATGTGGCGGACCGCCTGGGCCATGACCGCCGTTACGGCATCGACCCCACCAAGATCAAGGAAGATCTGGGCTGGTACCCCGAGACCCCGTTTGAAAAGGGCATTGTGCTGACCATTGACTGGTACCTGGCCCACCCCGACTGGATGGCCCACGTCACCAGCGGCGACTACCAGAAATACTACGAGCAGATGTACAAAAACAAGTGATTCTGCCCGCATCTCATTCTCCCAAAGGAGCACCTAATCCGAAATGGCAAATTACAAAGAAGAACAGATCCGCAATAACCGCCGCCTGGCACGGCAGATCGTGGGCGGCGTGGCGCTGCTGCTGGCCGTCATCGGCCTGTTTACCGTGATCGGCTGGGCGGTCAGTGCGCTGCGCAGTGTGCTGGATGATTCCGACCGCCGCAAAGCTTACGAGGACCGCCTGTTCGGCATGGTCATTCTGGACCCGCTGGCATTCAGCGATGCGTCCAGCGTCGACCCCGGCGTATTCAAGCAGGCTGCCATCTGGGGCACCGTTTACCAGGTGCAGAACAGCGGCGGCAGCCTGGATCAATACGAGCGCGACCCCGACACCGGCTCGGCCATTATCCCGAAGCTGGAGATCGACACCTATATTGCGAATCTGCTGGGGCCTGACTACGTGTTGGAGGACGGCAGCTTCAGCACCGATGTATTTTCCTATCATTATGACGAGGAAAAGCAGGGCTATCTGGTCCCCGTCACCAGCTCGGTGGCGCAGTACACGCCCGAGGTCGAGAAGATCCGGAGGGCAGACGGCAAGCAGTATGTGACTGTGGGCTACATCCCCACCGCCACGAACAGCTCCAGCAACGGTGAACTTTCGCTGACCGCGCCGACCGAACCCACCAAGTATATGGATTACGTCTTTACCCAGGGCAGCAACCACGAGTGGTACCTGACTGCCTTGCAGGAGAGCGAGATGAAGCCCGCCGCCACCCCGACGCCGACGCCCACCGCCGATGTGGTGCAGGATGCCCAGAGCATGGTGGAGAACAACCTTGGCAACGCCATGGCTGACACCAACACCGTACCGAACGAAGAGCCCGCCCCCGCGCAGGATGCACAGGATACTCCGCCCGAGGGAGAAGATTCCCTGCCGGAAGATGGGGGAGATGCACCCGCGGAAGATGGCGCGGATAGTACGGCAGAGTAAATGTAAAGACTCCCACCCATACCTTTCATCACGTTTACAAGAGCATGTGCCGCTGGTACATGCTCTTTTTGTCTTTTTGTTTTTTCTGTTGGCATTTCCCGGCTATCTATGCTATAATCATGTTTATATAGCACGATTGTTGAGGTGTATCATGATGGAAGAACTGCTTCGCATTTTGGAAAAAAACGCCCGTATGCCGATTGAGGATATCGCCGCCATGCTGGATAAGACCCCCACGGAGGTTGCCGCCATGATGGATGAGGCTGCCGCCAAGGGCTACATCCGCGGGTACGAGACCCTCATCGACTGGGAGCAGGCCGGGGTCAACCTGGTCGAAGCCGTCATTGAGCTGCGCGTGACCCCGCACAAGGCCCGCGGCTTTGACGATATCGGCATGACCATCGCCCAGTTTGACGAGGTAGACACCGTACTGCTGATGAGCGGCAGCTACGATTTGCAAGTTATTATCAAGGGCCGCAGCTTCCAGGAAATTGCCATTTTCGTGGCCAAACGCCTGTCCCCGCTGGACGATGTGCTCTCTACCGCCACCAGCTTTGTGCTGCGCCCCTACAAGCGCGGCGGCCGTCTCTATCTGGCCGAAGAACCTGACGAAAGAGAGTGTACCGTCCTGTGATCAACTACGATGAACTGCTTGCGCCTGCCGCCAAAGCGATGCGCCCCTCGGGCATCCGCAAGTTTTTTGACCTGGCTGCCGATATGCCGCACTGCATCTCTCTGGGCGTGGGCGAGCCGGACTTTAAAACGCCGTGGAGCGTGCGCGATGCGGGCATCCGCAGCCTGGAACTGGGCCGCACCAAGTACACCGCCAACGCCGGTTTGAAAGAACTGCGCGGCGAAATTTGCAGCTACCTGGCCCGCCGGTTTGAGATGCACTATAAAGAGGAAAATGTACTGGTCACAGTCGGCGGCAGCGAGGCTATCGACCTGACCATCCGCGCGCTGGTGCAGCCGGGGGATGAAGTCATCATCCCCGAGCCGTGCTTTGTCTGTTACGAGCCCATTACCCAGCTGACCGGCGGCGTGCCGGTGCACATCGCCACCCGAGCCGAGGACCAGTTCCGCCTGACCGCCGCCCAGCTGCGCGCTGCCATCACGCCCAAAACCAAGCTGCTGATCTTCCCGTACCCCAACAACCCCACCGGTGCCGTGATGAGCGCCGCCGAGATGGAAGAGATTGCCGCCGTGCTGCGCGAGACGAATGTTGTCGTACTGTCGGACGAAATTTATTCCGAGCTGACCTACGGCCTTGACCGCCATGTGTCGATTGCCTCGCTGCCCGGCATGGCTGAGCGTACCATCGTGGTCAACGGCTTTTCCAAGTCCTACGCGATGACCGGCTGGCGGCTGGGCTATGCCGCCGGCCCTGCACCGCTGATCAAGGTGATGACCAAGATCCACCAGAGCTGCATCATGTCGGCCCCCACCACCAGCCAGTACGCCGCCATCACGGCGCTGCGCCAGTGCGACGAACAAATCGAAATGATGCGCGACGAGTACAACCGCCGCCGCCGTTATGTCGTGAAATCGCTGAACGATATGGGCCTGACCTGCTTTGAGCCGCGCGGCGCGTTTTACGTGTTCCCGTCCATCCAGATCAGCGGCCTGACGAGCAGCGAGTTCTGCGAAAAGCTATTGCGCGAAAAGGAAGTTGCCATCATCCCCGGCAGCGCGTTTGGTGCTTCCGGCGAGGGGTACGCCCGCATCAGCTACGCCTACAGCGTGGACCACTTGCAGACCGCGATGAAGCGTATCCGCGAATTTTTACACGAACACGGATGGGAGAAGTGACCGCCATGTTAAAACGTTCCGTCACCGTGCTGGCCCCGGCCAAGCTGAACCTTTCGCTGGACGTGGTGGGCACGCTGCCCAACGGCTACCATGACCTGGACATGGTCATGCAGACGATCGACCTGTATGAAAAAATTACGCTGCGCCGCAGCAACGGACTTTCGCTGACGCTGCCGGGCAGTTTTGTGCCTGTCAACGATAAAAATACCGCCATCAAGGCCGCCGTGGCGTTTTTCCGCTACACGGGGCTTTTGGCTGGCGTGGACATGACCATTTACAAGCGCGTGCCGGTGCGCGCCGGTATGGCGGGCGGCAGCGCCGATGCCGCCGGTGTGCTGGTGGGGCTGAATGAGCTGTACGACGCGCATCTTTCGATGAGCGAGCTGTGTGCCATTGGCGCGGGCATTGGGGCCGATGTACCCTTTGCGCTGCTGGGCGGCACCTGCCGCGTGCGCGGCGTGGGCGATTTGATGAAGGCCCTGCCGCCCTGCCCGGCGTGCTGGTTTGTGGTGGCGATGCCCAGTGTGGGTGTTTCGACCCCCGAAGCCTTTGCCCGGTATGACACGATGGGCAGCCCCGTCCACCCGGACTGCGAAGCCCAAGAACAGGCTATCCGCGCCGAGGACCTTGCCGCTGTCTGTGCGGCGGCGGGCAATGCGCTGGAGCATTGTTCCGGCGCGGAGGAAACGCCGTCTATCTGCGCGATTTTACGCGAGAACGGTGCTTTGACCGCCCAGATGACCGGCAGCGGTGCGGCTGTGTTTGGCGTGTTTGACGATGAGACCGCCGCCCGTGCAGCCCTGGCCGCGCTGCGCCCCAGCTACAGGCAGTGCTACCTGTGCCGCCCCACCCATGGCGGGCCGCGCGTGACGGTGCGCCGCCCGATGTTTGAGAAAAATAGTTGATTGACAAGCTCCCTTTTCGCCCATACTGTCTGCGAAAGGGGAGAACTTGTATGCCGGAAAAACTGGAAAAGAAACGCCGTGTGCTGGAACTTGGTTTTGCGTTGGGGCTGGCACTTACGGTTTTACTTACGGCTCTCGCCGCCCACCGCCGCCGGGTGGCCGACCGCGTCTGTGCGGATACGGTGCGGCTGCATATTTTAGCCAACAGCGACACATTAGAGGACCAGCTTCTTAAATTGCAGGTGCGGGATGCCATCTTGCAGGCCCTGCCCGAAACGGTGTTGCAGGCCGACGACACCGCTGAGGCCGAAGCCGCCTTGCGACAGGCCCTGCCCGCCTTACATTTGGCGGCACAGCGCGCTTTATATAAGGCGCACAGCCCGCAGACCGCCCGCCTGCGGCTGGAACAGCTGGATTTTGCCGCGCGGGATTATGGCAGCTTTACCCTGCCGGGCGGGCGCTACACCGCGCTGCGCGTGGAGCTGGGCGAGGGGAAAGGCCACAACTGGTTTTGCGTGCTGTACCCCGCGCTATGTGTCTCCGGTGCGCAGGCAGCATACCCGACCCGGGAAGAAAACGCGCTGGTGTTTGGCCGGTATGAGGTCAGGCTGGCGGTGGTGGATGCGGTGAAGAATTTTATGAAATAGGTATTGCAAACGGCCCCCTCTGTGAAGGGGCTCCGCGCAGCGGGTGGGGGAGAGAATTGCGCTATTACCCGAAACATTTCAAATAGTAACTAGGCTCTCTCCCTCAGTTGCCTACGGCGACAGTGCTCCCCTTCTGGCACTACGTGCCACCTCCCCCGACACGGGGGAGTCTGTCTCACAGAGGGAGCCTTTACGGGCGGGCACCGCTCGCCCTTACATGATTGGCAACCATTACGCAAAGGAAAACCCATGCTCACATTCATTTTAGGTCCTTCCGGCAGCGGAAAATCGCGGCGGATGCTGGGCGAGCTGCGCGCTCGCGCCGAAAACGGCCAGCGCAGCCTGCTGATTGTGCCGGAACAATTCACCTCGTCCACCGAGGGGACGCTCTACCACATTCTGGGCGACAGCCTGTCTGCCTATGTGGAGAGTTACTCCTTTACCTCGCTGGCCGAAGCACTGCTGCGCCGTTACGGCGGCGCGGCGGTGGAAACGCTGAGTGAGGCGGGCCGCGCCCTGCTTATGCGCCGCGCGGCGGACAGTCTGCTGGACAAGGTCGTCTACTACAACCGCCAGCGCCGCAGCGCCGCCTTTTGCGAGAAAGCCGCCCAGACCATTGAAGAACTGAAAAGTGCGGGCATCACGCCCGATCAACTCGCCGCTTACGCCCGCCTGCCGGGTGCGGACCGCGAAAAGCTCGAAGAGCTTTCGCTGATCTACGGCTCGTACGAAGCGCAGCTGGCACAGACAGCCATGGATCCCGGCGACCGCCAGCAGCTGGCGGCGCAGGTACTGGACGCTGAATTTTTCGCGGGCCGCGCCGTGTACATGGATGAGTTTGATACCTTCAACGCGCCCAAGCGCGCCCTGCTGGCCGCCATACTGCCGGTGGCCGACGTGACGGTCTGCCTGTGCTGCGACGGCGAACAGGACACCGCCGGGGGCATGGGGCTGTTCAGCGGCGTGCAGCGGGTCATTGCCAACTTAAAGCGCATGGCCGCCGATGCCAACGTGCCCACCCACACCGTGGTACTGACCGAAGATAAGCGCCACACCGGTGCCCCCGCGCTGGCCGAGCTGAACCTGCTGCTGGCCGACCCGACCTACACGCCGGACTGCACGGTAGACCCCGCCGACCCGGCCATCGTCTGCCATGCCGCCGCCAACCGCCAGGCCGAAGCCAAGGCCGTGGCCGCCGCCATCGCGGCACGCGCCCGTGCCGGGATACCCTACAGCCGCATGGCGGTCATCTGCCGCGACACCGCCGGGTACCTTGGCGCGCTGCGGTATGAGTTCCGCTTGCAGGGCATCCCGCTGTTCTGCGATGAAGCCACCCCGCCCGAGAATACCGCCCCCGCCCGCGCCGTGCATGCCGCGCTGGATTTAGCCCGCGGCGGTGTCTCCAGCCGCAGTCTGCTGCGGCTGCTCAAGACCGGGCTGGTCGACCTGCCCGAAGCGCAGCAGTGCGCGCTGGAAAACTACGCCTACACCTGGCCGTTGCGCGCGGCTGACTGGCGCGCACCGTTCACCCGCAGTGCCGCCGGGTACGCGGGCACCGACAACGCGCAGGACCGAAAAACCCTGCAGGACGCCGAAGCCGCCCGCGCTTTTTTGATGGAGCGTGTCGCCGACTTTTTGCCCCGCACCAAAAACGCCGGGGCCGCCGCGCTGACCAAACAGCTCTACCTGTTTTTGCAGGCGCTGGGAGCCGAGGACACCTTGAACACGCTGGCTGAAACGCTGCGCGCGCAGGGCCGCCTGCCCGAAGCCGATGAGGTGCTGCGCGAGTGGAACGTCGTCATGTCCCTGCTCAACCAACTGGCCCTGCTGTTGGAGGACGAGGTGCTCTCCGCCGCCGACTACGCCGAGCTGTTCACCCTGCTTTTGCGCACCACCGACATGGGGCACATCCCGCAAAGCCTGGACAGCGTCATTTTGACAACGGCGGGCCGTATGCGCCTGCCCGAGACCGACGCCGTGTTTGTGGTGGGGCTGCTCGAGGGCGAGTTCCCGCAGACGCCCGGCGACCAGGGGCTTTTGACCCACGCCGACCGCGACCTGATGATCCACCAGGGGGCCGAGCTGCCCGACTGTTTTGAAAACAAAGTGCTGCGCGAGGGCATCTGCTTTTACAAGGCCCTCACGGCAGCACAGCGCTTTTTGTGGCTCAGCTGGCCCGGTGCCGCCCATGCCGAGGATACCGACCCCGCCAGTGCCGCGCTGGCCCCGGTGCTGAACCTTTTGCAAGTGCCGTTTGTGCAGCCCACCGCCGCCGAACTGGCCGCCGCCCCCGCCGCCGCGCTGGATGTGCTGGGCGTGCTGAGCCAGGACCCCGCCCAGAGCGCCGCCGGTGCTGCCGTGCGCACTGCGTTGGATGAAGCCGAGAAAACCGGCGAGCTTTCCACCGGGTACGCCGCCGTGCTGCGCGCCGCACAGGACGAACCTGACGCGCCCACCAAGGTGCAGAACACCGCCGCGCTGGAAAAACTGCTCGGGCGCGAGCTGCGCATCAGTCCCACGCGGTTTGAGAAGTACCAGACCTGCCCGTTCAGCTACTTTTTGCAGTACATTCTGCGCGCCGCACCACGCCAAAAGGCCGAGTTGGCCCCCAACATCAGCGGCACGCTGACCCACTGGGTGCTCGAAAACGCCCTGCGCCGCCAGGGAGCCGCCTTTAAGGACTTGCCGCCCGAAGGATTGCAGGCGCTGGTCGACAGCCTTGTCGATGAGTACGTCGCCGCCAACCTGCCCGGCGCGACCGTGCGGATGCTGTACCTGGTCGAGCGCATCCGCCGCAATCTGGTCAATCTGCTGGGGTTCATCCAGCGCGACCTGCGGCAGTCTGGCTTCCAGCCCGTGGCGTTTGAGCTGCGCATCGACGACCGCCCCGGCGACGACCCCGACGCCCCGCGTGTGGAGCCTGTGCGGCTCAACGATGGCGCCGGGCATACCATCCGCGTTGTGGGCACGGTTGACCGTGTGGACGCCATGCCGTTGCCCGGCGACGGCCGCACCTATCTGCGCGTGGTCGATTACAAGACCGGCGGCAAGGATTTCCAGTTGAAAGAGGTCTACTGCGGGCTGGACTGCCAGATGCTTTTGTACCTGTTTACCCTGGAGCGCAACGGCGGGGCACTGTTCCCGGCACCGGCCGCCGCCGGGGTGGAATATCTGCTGGCCGACCCCGCACCCGAGAATGTACCCCGGCACGAAGTGGCAGGCGACGAAGCCGACTTGCAGCCCAGCTACCCGCTGAACGGGCTGCTGCTGGACAACGAAAGCATCTACCGCGCCATGGACACGAAGGGAACAGGGGAGTTTGTGCCCCTGAATTTCAGCGCCAAGACCGGGCGTATCACCAACAGCAAGGGCCGCCTGGCGGACGAAGCCAAACTGGGGCGCATCCGCGATCACCTCGACGGTCTGCTGACCAAAATGGCGCAGGACCTGTACAGCGGTGAGATCGACGCGATGCCGCTGTGCTCCGGCAGCCACAACCCCTGCACCTACTGCGAGTTCCGCATGGCCTGCCGCCACCGGGGCGGCGAACACGAGCGCACCCCCGCCGTGCCCGAAGAGCCGTTTGAAGCACCCGAACCATCCAAAGAATGAGGAATTTGGCTTATGCCTGAATCTGCCAAAATACAATTTACCCCGGCCCAGTCTGCGGCCATCACGGCGCGCGGGGGCAGTTTGCTGGTGTCGGCTGCGGCTGGCTCCGGCAAGACCCGCGTGCTGGTTGAGCGCGTGGTGGGGCTGATCACCGACCCGGTCAGCCCCGTCGAGGCCGACAGCCTGCTCATCATGACCTTCACCAACGCCGCGGCGGCCAAGCTGCGGGCCGATATCACCACCCGCCTGGCCGAAGAAGTGCGCGCCCACCCCGGGGATATGCGGCTGCGCCGCCAGCAGCTTTTGTTGCAGCGCGCGGCCATCGGCACGGTGGATGCGTTCTGCCTGCATTTTGTGCAGCAGCATTTTGCCGCACTGGATGTGCCGCCGGACTTTGCCACCGCCGAGGAGGCCGAGCTGGCCCGCATTGAACAGGAGACGCTCTCTGCCATTCTGGAGACTGCCTACACCGATGCGGATTTCCGCGCCTTTGCCGATTTGTACGACCGGGGCCGCACCGACAACACCGCCGGTAACGCCGTGCTGGAGCTGTACCATTTTTCCCGTGCGCTGCCCCACCCGGCCGAAGCCTTGCAGCAGTTCGCGGCCATGTGGCAGCAGGACGCCCCGCCCCAGGATACACCCTGGGGGCAGAACCTGTTGGCCATCTCCTTGCAGCGTGCCGAGGGCGCGCGGGCTTTATTGCAGGCTGCGGCCCGCACCGCCGCCCAGGACGAAGCTGCCGACTTTGCCTACACCGCCGTATTGCAGGAGGATGCCGACCGCGTGACCTGGCTGTGCCAGGTGCTGGAAAAACGCGATTGGGACAAGTCTGTTGCCGCACTGGGCGAGTTTGACACCGCCTGGCGGCGCGCCGGGCGCATCAAGGGCGGCAAGGACGGCAATCCCTGCGCCTTTGCGGCCAGTGAGCTGCGTGCCCGCGCCAAAAAGCAGATCGAAAGCCTGCGCACCGATTTTTTGCTGTGTACGGGTGAGGAATATGCCGCCGACCGCCGCCGCGCCGCGCCTTTGGTAACCGCGCTGGTGCGGGTGACGCAGCAGTTTGCCGATGCCTGCTTTGCCGCCAAGTGCGAAGAAAAACTGCTGGACTACGCGGATTTTGAACATCTGACGCTCGACCTGCTGCTGACACCCGACAACCGGCGCACGCCGCTGTGCCGCACCGTCAGCAGCCGCTACTCCGCCGTTATGGTGGACGAGTATCAGGACACCAACGCCCTGCAGGACGCCATTTATTTTGCGTTGGCCCGACCTGAGGGGGACAACCTCTTCTTCGTCGGCGACATCAAGCAGAGCATCTACCGCTTCCGCCAGGCCGACCCGCAGGTGTTTGTGGACAAGCAGCAGCACTGGCAAGCCTACCCACAGCCAGCGCCGCTGCCTGCGTCGCTGGCGCTGGATGCGAACTTCCGCAGCGCGCCCGGGGTCATTGCGGGCATCAACTATTTATTTGAGGTGTTCTTCTCGCAGGGGTTGGGCGGCGTCGAGTACGGCGACGGCCAGCGCCTTGTGGTAGGCAATAAAACGACTGATTATCGCGGTTTCTGTGAGGTCGATGTTATTGACGGCGCAGGGGCCGAGGGGGATGCCGCCGCCATTGCGGCGCGCATCCAGACGATGGTAAGCGAGGGCTTTGCCGTGCGCGACAAAGCCGCGCAGCGTCCCTGCCGGTACGATGATTTCTGCATCCTCTTGCGCGGGCGCGGCGATTTTACCGTCTACGAAGCCGCCCTGCGCACGGCGGGCATCCCCGTATTTGCCGATACAGCAGCAGATTTGTTGGACGAGCCGCATATCCGCCCGTTTGCCGCACTGCTGCGCGTGATCGACAACCCCGCACAGGATATCCCGCTGGCGGCGGTGCTGCTCAGCCCCATGTTCCCCTACACGGCGGACGACCTTGTCACGCTGCGCGGGGCTTGCCCGGGCGGCAGTCTGTACGGCGCGGTACTCTACGGTGGCCAGCCGCGCTTTGCACCGTTTCTGGAAACGCTGGCCGAGTTCCGCCGCCTGGCCCGCACCCTGCCGGTGGACGCGCTGCTCGAGGAGCTTTTGGCACGCACCGGGTACTTGGCCGCCGTGGGCGCTTTGCCCGAGGGCGCGCGCTGCCGCGAGGATCTGCAATCCTTCTGCGCGTGGGCGGCTTCGGCCGGACGTACCGGCCTGCCGGGGGTGATCCGTGCGATGGATGCCGCCCAGCAAAACGGCGGGCTGACCCAAAGCACCGGCGGGCAGACACGCCCGGGCTGCGTCAGCATCATGACGGTACACCGCTCCAAGGGGCTGGAGTTTCCGGTCGTCTTTGTGGCGAACACCTCGCACCAGTTCAACCAGGGCGATGCCATCCGCCCGGTGCTGACCCACAGCAAATTGGGTGTGGGCGTCATGCTGCGCGCAGGCAGCACCGCCAAGCGGTACAAAACGCTGCCCTATGCCGCCTTGGCACAGGCCATCCGCACCGAGACCTTGAGCGAGGAAATGCGCGTTTTATACGTGGCGCTGACCCGCGCGCAGGATGCGCTCATCATCACCATACCGCTGAAAAAGACCGACAGCGCTTTAAAAACACCGGCTCTCTGTGCCCATGCCGAGGCCACCGGCCCCGAAGCCATGCAAAGTATGAACAGCTGGGCGGGCTGGCTGCTGACGGCCACATTGCTGCACCCGCACAGCGACGCACTGTGGGCCCACACCGGCCTGCTGCCGCATTACCTGCCCACCCGCGTGCCGCTGACGGTCCATCTGCTGCCCACGCCCGAGGCTGCCCCGGCCCCTGCCGAGGCCCCAGCCCCCGCGCCGGACGCCGCCCTGCTGGACACGCTGCACCAAAGCTTTGCCTGGCACAGCCCGCGCGCGCTGCTGCAAAAGATCCCTGCCAAGGTCAGCGTCAGTGCCGTGGCGCACGCCACACGCCCCGTGGCGCTGGAACGCCCGGCCTTTTTGCAAAAATCCGGCCTGACCGGGGCCGAGCGCGGCACCGCCATCCATGCCTTTATGCAAAGCGTACCGTTTGACGGCCCCGCGCCTGATCTGGATGCTGAAGTCCGGCGCCAGATCGACGCCCGGCTGCTTGACCCGGACCTTGCCGACAAGCTCGATCTTGACCGCGTGCGGCCGTTTTTTGAAAGTGCCGTCTGGCGGCGCATCCGCCATGCCAAAGCCGTGCTGCGCGAGGAACCGTTCATCACGGCGCTGCCCGCCGCGCAGATCACCCCCGAAGCAGGGGAGTGCGGGGCCGAAGTGCTTGTGCAGGGCATCGCCGATTTGGTGCTGGTGTACGACGACCACGCCGAGATCCTCGACTACAAGACAGACCGCAGCCGCGATGATTCCTTTTATATAAAGGAATACGCCGCGCAGCTGCGGCTGTACCGCCGCGCTTTTGCCCAGCGTTTGGCCGTGCCCGTGACCAAATTGACCATCTACAGCTTTACTTTGGGGCAGGAGATCGACATTCCTCTCCAAGCAACGCAAAAAAAATTGTAAATTCTCTTGACGTAAACCCGCAGTTGTGGTACTATAGTAACACCTCTTTTGCGGGTTTATTTTTTATGCCCATTTTCACGGGCAGCCTGCAAGCGCGAGGGAGGCTTATTAACCGATAATGGAGGTGCCGAACAATGACTGTCAAGATCACCCTGGCTTGCACTGAGTGCAAGCAGCGCAACTACAACAAGGAGAAGAACAAGAAAAACTCTCCGGATCGTCTTGAGATGAAGAAGTATTGCCGTTTCTGCAAGAAGCATACCCTTCACCGCGAAACCAAGTGAGGATAGGAGCTTAGAGATGGCAGACAAGAAAGCGGCTAACACCGCAGCCCAGGCTCAAAGCGACAAGACCAAGAAAACTTCGTTTTTTGGCAAGGTCAAGAACTTTTTCAAAGGCATCGGCAAGTATTTCAAAGATACTAAAGGTGAGTTGAAAAAGGTCGTATGGCCCAGCAAGTCCGATGTCAAGACCAACACCATCACGGTCATCGTGGTCGTGTTGATCGCAGCTGTCGTGCTGATCCTGCTGGATCTCATCTTCGGCGGCGCCATCCATCTGATGATCGGCGCCTGAGCGCTTTAAGCGGAGGCAAAGACCATGGCTGAACAAGCATCCTGGTATGTAGTGCATACCTATTCCGGTTACGAAAACAAAGTAGCCCAGGACCTGATGACGATGGTGGAAAACCGCCGCATCCAGGACCTGATCTGCGATGTCAAGGTCCCCACCGAGACCGTCCTGGAAGAAGTCCTGGACAAGCGCGGCAACAAGACCGGCGAAAAAGAGGTGCAGCGCAAGCTGTATCCCGGTTATGTTTTCGTCAAAATGGTCATGAACGACAACACCTGGTACATCGTGCGCAATACCCGCGGCTGCACTGGTTTTGTCGGCCCCGAGTCCAAGCCCGAGCCTTTGACCGAGGCTGAGGTTGCCAAGATGGGCGTCGAGACCACGGCCGAGCTTACGGTCGATTACAAGGTCGGCGACACGGTGGAGATCACCGCCGGCCCGATGGAAGGTTCCGTCGGCACTGTCGAGGAGATCGACATTCCCGCGCGCAAGGTGCGCGTAAAAATCACCATGTTTGGCCGCGAGCTGCCCGCAGAGCTCGAGCTGCATCAGGTCAAACTGTTCTGATTGGTTTCAGAACATCGCAATTTCCGGTAGAAGCCGCGAACGGGCACGCACCCGGGGTACGGTTTTTATAGGGCGTGCGGAGGTCGTACGCCCGTGGGAGGTCTGCACCGCAGGCCGCAACTCACCACAAAATTTGGAGGTGCAAGTATTATGGCACAGAAAATCACTGGCTACATCAAGCTGCAAATCCCCGCCGGCAAGGCAACTCCGGCTCCCCCTGTTGGTCCTGCCCTGGGCCAGAAGGGCGTTAACATCATGGCCTTCACCAAAGAGTTCAACGAGCGTACCAAGAACCAGATGGGCATGATCATCCCCGTTGTCATCACCGTTTACGCTGACCGCTCTTTCAGCTTCATCACCAAGACTCCTCCGGCGCCCGTTCTGATCAAGAAGGCTGCCGGCATCGACACTGCTTCCGGCGTGCCCAACAAGAACAAGGTTGGCTCCATCACGCTGGCACAGGCCGAGGAAATCGCCAAGACCAAGATGCCCGACCTGAACGCCGCTTCTCTGGAAGCTGCTGTCAGCATGATCAAGGGCACCGCCCGCAGCATGGGCGTTACCGTTGAGGGTTGAACAGGAGGGGAATAAGCAATGAAACACGGCAAGAAGTATACCGACGCTGCCAAACTGATCGAGAGCAGCAAGACTTATGAACCGAGCGAGGCCCTGGAGCTGTGCTGCAAGACCGCTACCGCTAAGTTCGACGAGACCGTTGAGCTGCACGTCCGCCTGGGCGTTGACAGCCGCCATGCTGACCAGCAGGTCCGCGGCGCTGTTGTCCTGCCCAACGGCACCGGCAAGAACGTTCGCGTTATCGCTATCGCCAAGGGCGATGCCGCCAAGGCCGCTGAGGCTGCTGGCGCACAGGAGGTCGGCGATGATGAGCTGATCGCTAAGATCGCTGGCGGCTACCTGGACTTCGACGTCTTGGTTACCACCCCCGACATGATGGGCCGCGTTGGCCGTTTGGGTAAAGTTCTGGGCCCCCGTGGCTTGATGCCGAACCCGAAGGCCGGTACCGTTACCCCCGATGTTGGCAAGGCTGTTACCGATGCCAAGGCCGGTAAGATCGAGTACCGTCTGGACAAGCAGAACATCATCCATGTGCCCATCGGCAAGGCCTCTTTCGGCGCCGAGAAGCTGATGACCAACCTGGACACCGTCCTGGATGCCATCGCCAAGGCTAAGCCCGCCGCTGCCAAGGGCCAGTACTTCAAGAGCGCAACCATCGCCACCACCATGGGCCCCGGCGTCCGCGTTGCCACCAACAAGTACGGTGTCTAATCAGTAAATTACGAATTACTGAAAAAAGCTATTGACAAACGCACGTTCCCGTGCTATACTGATTAAGCTGTTTTTAAGACAGCAGGTGCCGCAAGGCATAATGGGTGCAAACCCACCTGCCGAGAAACGTGCGTTTGATTGCAAAGCTATCAAGCCATTTTCCCGGCGACGGGAAGATGGCTTTTTTCTGTAGTATCACAAGAAAGCCACTTACCGAAACCAATCTGTAAGTGGAATGAGGTGAAATTCAAATGCCCAGTGCAAAGATTCTGGAATCCAAGAAGGCTCTTGTCAAGGACCTGAACGAGAAGATCGTTGGTTCTCTGGCCGGTGTTGTCGTTGCTTACAACGGCATCAGCGTTGCCGATGACACCAAGCTGCGTAAGGAGCTGCGTGAGGCTGGCGTCCATTACATGGTCGTCAAGAACACCATGCTGCGTCTGGCCGTTAAGGGCACCCAGTACGAGGGTCTGACCGAGTACTTCAAGGGTGACACGGCTATCGCTCTGTCTCCCGAGGACCCGGCTGCTGCTGCTCGCATCCTGTGCAAGTTTGCTGACGCCGACAAGTCCAAGCGCTTCGTCGTCAAGGGCGGCTTCTGCGATGGTCAGGTCATGGATGCAGCAGGTATCAAGAGCCTGTCCACCATGCCCAACCGCGAAGGCCTGCTCTCCATGCTGGCTGGCTCCCTCAACGGTATCGTTGGCGGCCTGGCCGTTGCCCTTCAGGGTATCGTCGACAAGCAGGACGAGACTGCTGCCTGATTTTAGGCACAGCTGCTTGAGCGCACAGGCGCAGCGCTTTGTTAAAAAATGCGCCGCTTAAAACATTACAATTTATGGAGGTAACTACCATGGCTTCTGAGAAGATCACTGCCATTGTCGAGTCTGTCAAGACTATGACTGTTCTGGAGCTGAAAGAGCTCGTTGATACCATCTGCGAGGAGTTCGGCGTTTCTGCTGTTGCCGCTGCTGCTCCCGCCGCTGCCGGCGCTGCCGCTCCCGCTGAGGAAGAGAAGACCGAGTTCGACGTCATCCTGGCTGACGTTGGCGCTAACAAGATGCAGGTCATCAAGACCGTTAAGGAGCTGACCGGCGCTTCCCTGATGGAAGCCAAGAAGCTGGTTGAGACCCCGAACGCCAAGCTGAAGGAGCAGGCTTCCAAGGCTGACGCCGAGGACATCCAGAAGAAGCTGGCCGAGGTCGGCGCTAAAGTTGAGCTGAAGTAATTTAGCTTTATCTAAGCTTTTTCAACACCGTGTGGTTTTGCACCACGCGGTGTTTTTGTTTTTGTAACAAGTTGGGGGCGGGGGAGTGGTATAATAGGGGCAGCTGCCAAAGCCTCTCTTGTGTAAAGGGTGACTCCCCACGGTGTGGGGAGATGTCGAGAAGCGACAGAGGGGCCAGACGCGTAAGCGGGTTTCACAGCGGTAGCCGTGACGGAGATATTGTGACCTTGCGAGGATTGGCCGCTATGTGGGCAAGGCCACAATCCCCCAGTCACCTTCGGTGACAGCCCCTTTGCACAAGGGGGCCTTTTGAGGGCTATAGGGGAGCTTTAGCCGCCGTTTTGCCTCAATAAGCTGTTCACAGTTTATTAGTATTTTTACACAAAAAGACGATTAAATCTTTGTACAAAAAATCCGTTTTGTATCTTCCACAAGACGGATTTTTTCCGTATAATGGTAGCATGAAAAATAGGGGATTTTCCTGCTGAAAGGGAGGCTGCATTTCTTTGGAAAACGAGAAGCCAAAAGGTAATGCAATGGAAAAACTGGCGACGCTGATTGTAGATAAGCGCAACCTGATTTTCCTTTTATACATCTTTGCGTTGATTTTCTGCGCCATTGCCACGGGCTGGGTCAAGGTAGAGAACGATATCACCACCTATCTGCCGGATTCGACCGAGACGCGCCAGGGCCTGACCGTGATGAATGACAATTTCACCACCTACGGCACGGCCCGCGTCATGGTGTCCAACATCACCTACGACAAGGCCGTCCAACTGGAAGAACAGCTCGAGGATATCGACGGCGTGGACTCCATCGAGTTCGACGAGACCACCGACCACTACAAGGATTCCGCCGCGCTGTTCTCGGTCAGCTTTGACGGCGAGGTCGACGACCCGCGCGCTGAGGCCGCGATGGACGAGATTCGCACCGAGCTGGAAGGCTACGACACCTCGATCTACACCGAGGTCGGCTATGATTCCTCGGCCGACTTGCAGTCGGAAATGAGTGTTATCATCGTCATCGCCGCCGTCATTATCGTGGTGGTACTGACGCTGACCTCCCGCTCCTATGCCGAGGTGCCGGTGCTCATCATGACCTTCGGTGCCGCCGCGCTGCTGAACATGGGCACCAACTTCCTGAGCGGCACCATCAGCTTCATCTCCAACTCGGTTACGGTCATTTTGCAGCTGGCGCTGGCTATCGACTATGCCATCATCCTGTGCCACCGCTTCAGCGATGAGCACGAGACGCTCGGCGTGCGGGAAGCCTGTATCGCCGCGCTTTCCAAGGCTATCCCGGAGATTTCCTCTTCTTCGCTGACGACCATCAGCGGCCTGGCCGCACTGGCGTTCATGCACTTTGGCATCGGCCGCGACTTGGCTACCGTGCTGATCAAGGCCATCCTGTTCAGTATGCTGTCGGTCTTTACGCTGATGCCCGGCCTGCTGATGCTGTTCAGCAAACTCATCGACAAAACGCGCCACAAAAACCTTGTGCCTAAAATTACTGCTGTGGGCAGGTTTGACGTCAAGACCCGCTACGTTGTGCCGCCGGTCTTTGCGGTAGTCATCATCGCGGCGGCGGTATTCGCCAACCTGTGCCCCTACTGCTACACCTACACCGATCTGGTAACGGCCAAGCAGAATGAGCGCCAGATCTCCTATCAGAAGATCAAGAACGAGTTCGGCACCAGCAACATGGTCGCCATCATCGTGCCAGCGGGCGATTATGAGTCCGAGGGCAAAATTCTGGAAGAGCTTGACAAGTGCCCCGAGGTCGACTCGACGATGGGCCTTGCCAACATCGAGGCCATGGACGGCTACATGCTGACCGACGCCCTGACCCCGCGTCAGCTTTCCGAGCTGGCGGACCTCGACTACGAGGTTGCCAAGACACTGTACGGTGCTTACGCCGTCGACCACGACGAGTACGGCCAGATCATCAACGGCCTGAACGATTATAAAGTGCCGCTGTACGACATGTTCATGTTCCTGCATCAGCAGATGGACGACGGCAACATCACACTCGAGGGCGATGTACAGGACACGCTGGACGACCTGTTCGAACAGCTCGACAAAGCGCAGATCCAGCTGCAAAGCGACAACTACAGCCGTATGGTCGCCTACCTAACTCTGCCCGAAGAAACCGACGAGACCTTTGCTTTCGTGGACAAGATCCACGACATCGTGGGCAAGTATTACGACGATGACTACTATGTGGTCGGCAACACTACCAGCGCCATGGACCTGTCCAGCTCGTTCGGGGAGGACAACCTGCTGATCAGTGTGCTGTCGGCGTTGTTCGTTATCCTGGTCCTGCTGTTCACCTTTAAATCGGCCGGTCTGCCCGTGCTGCTCATCATCGTTATTCAGGGCAGTATCTGGATCAACTTCTCGTTCCCGTATTTACAGCACTCGCAGCTGTACTTCCTGGGCTATCTGATCGTCAACTCCATCCAGATGGGCGCGAACATCGACTACGCCATCGTTATTTCCAGCCACTACACCGATCTGAAAAAGGTCATGCACCACAAAGAGGCCATCGTGGCCGCGCTGAATGAGTCGTTCCCGACCATCTTCACCTCGGGCTCCATTCTGGCGTCTGCCGGTGTGCTGATCAGTGTGCTGACCACCAACCCGGTCATCGCCGCCATCGGTGAATGCCTGGGCCGCGGCACCATCATTTCCATCATTCTGGTTTTGTTCGTTCTGCCGCAGATCCTGGTACTGGGCGATTCCATCATCGAGCGCACCAGCTTTGAGATGAAGGGCATCGGCGTGACGACCCGCGCCGCCAGCGGCACGATGCACGTCAATGGCCGCGTCCGCGGTTACATCAACGGCGTTGTGGATGCCGAAATCAAGGGCGTGCTGCATGGCCAGTTCAACGCCAGCATCGCCACCGGCACTGAGCTTACGGTGGACGAACCCGATATGTATTTGCCGGAGGACAGCGTAACGACCTCCGATGAATCCCCCAATAACGACAAGCCCGCAGACAGCACGGAAGGAGGCGACGCGGAGTGATACCCGAATGGAATGTCCCGCACCGCCTGCTGGCCGGACTGACCGCGCTGGCCCTGCTGTTGATGCTGGCCCTGCCCGTCTGGGCAGAAGGGGAGGAGACCGAAAAAATGCCGATCTCCATCAACAGCGTGGATGACCTGTTGCAGCTGGTCAAGGACTGCCGCCTGGACTCCTGGAGCGAGGGCCGCACCGTCGACCTGAACACCGACCTTGACCTGACCGGCGTGGACTTTGCTGGTATCCCCAGCTTCAGCGGCACGTTTGATGGCAACCACCACACCATCAGCGGCCTGAGCCTGGTGGACGATGGCTCGGTGACGGGCTTCTTCCGCTACGTCCAGACTGGCGGCGTGGTGCACGACCTGACTGTGCGCGGCCGCTCGATGCCTTCGGGCAGCCGCACCACCGTGGGCGGCATTGTGGGCAGCAACGCCGGTTCGTTCATCAATTGCCGGTTCGAGGGTGTTTCCTCGGGCGCGTCCATTGTGGGCGGCATCGCGGGCACCAACCTCGACGGCGGCACGATCAACGGCTGCACCACCAGCGGCAGCGTCTACGGCGCGCACTTTATCGGCGGCATCGTAGGCCAGAACAGCGGCGTTGTCATCAACTGCGGCAACGACGCCAGCGTCAACACCACCGTCAACCAAAACGAAGTCGACCTTTCGGAACTGACACTGAATGATTTGATCGGCACCGAGAGTGCGACGAACATCACCGATATCGGCGGCATCGCGGGCACGTCCTCGGGCATTATCCGCGCCTGCCTGAACCGTGGCACCGTTGGCTACCAGCACATTGGCTACAACATCGGCGGCATCGTGGGCAGCCAGACCGGCTATGTTGAGGGCTGCGTCAACTACGGCGCAGTCTACGCCCGCAAGGAGGGCGGCGGCATCGTGGGCCAGATGGAGCCGAGCAGTACGCTGCTTTACTCTCAGGACACGCTGCAAGAGCTGGCCGACGAGCTGGATGTGCTGCAAACGCTGGTGAACCGCGCCTGCGATGATGCCAGCGCCGCCAGCAGCGACTTTTCCAATCAGCTGACCAGCCTGCGCGACGGCGTGACGAGCGCCCGCAAGGCCATTGAAAACCTGCTGGACGAGGCCAAAAACGGCTATGTCATCGGCACCCAGACCGTCAAGACCGACCTGACCCAGTTCAAGCAGGACCTGAAGGACAGCGCCGACAGCATTGCCGACGGCGAGGACCCGGACAACCCGCTGGATCCCGACTTCAGCCAGGGCGGGGACGACGATAACAACAATCCCGGCGGCGATAACGGCGGGAACAGCGGCAGTACGACACCCGACCCCGGCGACGGCTCTGATACCGGCAGCGGCGGCAGCGAGGGCGGCGAAACGACCCCGGATCCCGTGACCAGCGAGCCCGCGGTGGAACAGCCCGAGAGTGCCGAGAGCAACGATTTTTCCGAAAGCACCGACACCCAGGCTTATGAAGCGGACGACACTGACCGCGCCGTGCATGGGCAGCCGGAGCCGACGACGGATACGGATGACGGCATTGTCGCCGGTTTAGACCCCGACAATGAGCTGGATCCCGGCTTTAGCGTGGACCCCAGCGACGATAACAGCAGCATTGCCGACCAGATCACCGACGCGCTGCCCAGCGAAAAGGATATTCTGAACGGTGTCAGCGATGCGCTGCCCAACACGGTCGCTGTGCAGATCCCGTCGGTCGAGCTGACCAACCGGGACGCCATCACGGCCAGCCGCAATAATTTGAGCGGCAACCTTACCAACATCGGTGATATCATCAACAGCCTGAACTCGACTTCCACCAACAACGTGCAGGCGCTGGTCAACGACATCCGCGCCATCACGGCCCAGATGAACAAGATCGGCCAGACGCTTTCCGGTGCCAATCAGAACGTCACCACCGACCCGGACGACGTCATCAACGATGTTTCGGACGAGGATACCGAGGACGACGTGGAGGCCAAGGTCGACAACTGCGTGAACAACGGCAGCGTCAGCGCCGACATCAACGCGGGCGGCATCACCGGTGCGATGGCCCGCGAGAACGACCTCGACCCCGAGGACGACTATACCATCGACGGCAGCCAGTCGCTGAACTTTACCTTTAAGACCCGCGTGGTCGTGCGCGACAGCGTCAACTACGGCGAGGTCAGCGCCAAAAAGACCTGCGCGGGCGGCATCGTCGGCAGCATGGAGATGGGCTCTGCCATCGAGTGCTACGGCCTTGGCACCGTCAGTGCCGAGGATGCCAGCTGCGTGGGCGGCGTGGCCGGTTCCAGTAAGTCGGTCATCCGCGACAGCTCCGCCAAGTGCCGCATCTCTGGTGCCAAGCAGGTCGGCGGCATTGCCGGTACGGGCACGACGATCGAAAACTGCCGCGTGATGGTCGTTATCGACGACGCGACCGAGCAGATGGGTGCCGTGGCCGGCAATGTGGACGACCCGCTGGGCGGTGACGTGACCGGCAACACCTTTGTGGACGAGGGATGTGCCGGTATCGACGGCGTAAGCTATGCGGGTATCGCCGAGCCGATGAGCTACGAGGACTTCTTGCAGCAGGAAGGCCTGCCCGCCGCGTTCTCGACCCTGACACTGCGCTTTATGGACGAGGACACGATGGTAGCCCAGTGCACGGTGCCCTACGGCGGCTGCCTGGCTGACGAGGACGTGCCCGTTGTGCCTGCCAAGGAGGGCAGCTACGGCGAGTGGGACACCACCGATTTTACCAATATCACCTTTGACATGACCATTAACGCCGAGTATTCGCAGCTGGTCACAGCCCGTGAGAGCGGGGCTGAGCGCGATGGCCGCGCCATCCTGCTGATGGAGGGCAGCTTTGCCACTACCGAAGCCCTGACCCTGACCGAGAGCAGCGACGCCCCCACGGCGGTAGGCAGCTACCTGGAAAGCTGGACGTTTGACCCCGAGGGT
>ENA-UOIY01001301-UOIY01001301.1-human-gut-metagenome-genome-assembly--contig:-P114-NODE-1301-length-27666-cov-20.828402_pt1 | contig 27666 bp, 25 predicted proteins | sample MGYA00242335_ERZ723882 | MGnify/ENA metagenome assembly ERZ723882
CCGCAGGAAGCTATACATATAAAATCACGGCAAGCGACACCGAGAGCTCAAATGTTGTTCTTCTTAACAAATCCTTCACAGTCGGAAGCAGCTCTGTGCCGACAGGCAATTTAACAAAAGTCAACTGGGATGTTATTGATATTTCATATTGGAACAGTGACTCAATAAGCTCGTGGTCGAAAATTGCATCCGACATTGATGCGATCATCCTCAGACTCGGATTTGCATATACCGCAAGCAAGAAAATGGAAGAAGACGACAGCTTTGCGGATTACTATGCTGCGGCAAAAAAATATAACATTCCTGTCGGAGTTTATTATTTCGGAGCAGCAACGACCGCCAGGGAAGCAAGCAGGGAAGCGGATTTTGTTATAAGTCTTTTGAAAAAATATAACTGCAAGCTTGAAATGCCTGTTTATTACGACCTTGAAACAGAGGACCAGGTTGATTTAACTCAGGCCGAATGCACCGAGGTTGCTCGAACCTTCTGTGACAAGCTTAAAGCGGCAGGATATTTTGTCGGAATTTATTGCAACAAATACTTCGCGAGAGACGAGCTTTATGCCTCAAGGCTTTCGGACTATCATTTTTGGATTGCCGAGTATAATTCAAGCTGCACATATAATGGTGCTTACGGAATGTGGCAGTACACGGAGACCGGCAGAGTTTCGGGAATTGATCGAGTTTGCGACAAAAACTATTGCTACTATGATTATCCGTCATATATTAAGGCAAACGGTCTGAACGGTTTTTCAAAGCCGTCGGTTGCAAATCCTCAATTCAGCTTTAAGACCGGAGCAAATCTCAGCCTGAACGAAGCGAGCAAGAGGATTTATCTGAGAAAAGAGCCGGGGCTTACACAAGCGCAGTTCGTTTCAAAATATGTTTCATACAAGGATGTAACGGTAAAAATGACAGCGCTTACCTCAGCCGGCACGGTGAAAACGGGATCAACCGTTTCCGCCGAGGGCAACGGAAAAAGCTTCGGTCCGTACACAGTATGTCTTATCGGCGATATCAATGCCGATTCAAAGATAAATTCGGCAGATGCGCTCTTGATTCTTCGTCACACTGTCGGGTTAACAACGCTTTCGGGCAATTTGCTGATCAGTGCCGACTGGAACGGCGACGGAAAAGTGAATTCCTCCGATGCGCTTGAAGTTTTAAAATTTGCGGTTTCAAGGTGATCATTATGAAAATAGGTATTTTTACAGACACACATTATTGCGACCTCGATCTGCTTGAGCAGGACAGAAAGCCGCGCTATGCCTACGCTGCGGTGAAAAGAGCCTTTGAAGATTTCAAGGCACAGGACGTGCAGATTGCCGTTTGCTTGGGTGATCTCGTTCATTTTCATAACGGAACCGAGGAGAGCATCAGGCATCTTAAACAGATCTCGTCTCTTATCAATTCCTACGGTATTCCTACATATCAGTGCATGGGAAACCATGATAATGAGGTAGTCAGTGCCGAGGACATGGCAAAAATAACAGGCTTTCACGTAGCGCCGACAACGGTTGAGGATAATGAGGTGAGGCTGGTTTTTCTTGACGCTTCTTATTCTCCCGACGGGGAGCCTTACGGCCGTGAAGATATCGACTGGACGAAGAGCTATATTCCTAAGACCGAGCTTGCTTGGCTTGACGAACAGCTCAACACGGATAAAAGAAAAATCGTATTTACTCATCAAAATATAGATATAAATGTTGAAAGCCGTCATATTGTTTCAAATGCGAATGATGTGAACGGCATAATTGCAAGACACGGTGTTTCACATGTCTATCAGGGGCATTATCATTACGGGGCAGAGAACATTATCAATGGTATTCCGTATACGACGCTTCGTGCAATGTGCATCGGTGAGGAAACAAATTATCTTATAGCAGAGGTTTAATATGTCGGTTGAGGAGCTTGTACTTTTTATTTTTGAAATGGTCGGAACCGTCGCTTTTGCAATATCCGGAGCAATGGTTGCTATAAAGAAAAGGGTAGACGTTTTCGGCGTTATCGTTCTCAGCGCAATGACGGCGCTCGGCGGAGGAATTGTCAGGGATATTCTTATCGGTCATCTGCCGCCGACAATGTTTTCCGACTACAGATATGTAATGGTTGCGGTTATTACGGCTGTGATTGTATTTGTTGTGGCATATATTTTTCGTGATTCATATCGAAAAAGCGAAAAAACCGTTGATGCGGTCAATAACGTTTTTGATGCCCTCGGTTTAGGTGTTTTTACCGTTATGGGCGCAAAGGTTGCTATTGAATCAGGCTTTACGGTTAACGGAATCCTCGTTGTTTGCCTTGCCGTGGTGACCGGAGTCGGCGGCGGACTGATTCGTGATGTTATGCTCATGGAAATACCTTTTGTTCTCAAAAAAAGAATATACGCCGTTGCCTCAATTCTCGGAGGAACAGCGTATCATTTGATGTATATTCGCAATGTAAATGTTAGGGCGGCGTCGATTGTTGCCGTGCTGATTGTTTTTGCGGTCAGAATTCTTGCAACCGTGTTTAAGCTCGACTTACCGAAGGTAAGATTCCCGAAAGAGGAAAAATCAATATAACAAGTACATATGAAAAAACCTCCCCTTTCAAGAGGAGGTTTTTTATATCCGGTCTTATTTTTTGAATGCGTTTTTAATTACCTTCGGGAGAAGAACGAAGAGATACTTAACGAGCATATCGACGATAGCCTTTACAAAGTTTGTGATGTACGCACTGATGTTTGAAACGTTATCGGTCGGAAGATCCTGATAATCTTCTGCCGGCTTGTTCTGTCCCACGTCCTTCTTAATAGCGTACTTATCAATAAGAGTGATCTCTTGAGTTTTGTCATCAACAAGGTAGGATTTCATAACAAGCTTGCCGCCGTCAATCTCTGTTGTCATGAAACAGCCGCCCAAATCTCTTGTTGAAAGGCGGAAATCGCAGCAGCCCGGGATAGGATCAATAGCGTCGTAAACTCTGTATCTCTTTGTGCCTGCCGTAGCCGGAACAATATGAACGGAGCCTTCGGGATTGAGTGCAAATGTTGTTTCTTCGCCGTTGAACATTTCTGTTACATACTGAACATTTCCAACAACCTTATCGCCCTTAACCTGCTTTGATCTATAGTAAACATGGTCGTGACCTGCTTCTACTACGTCGATATCAAGCTCGTCAAAGAGCGGAATAAGAACGTCTCTCATTATAATCGCATCAGGCTTGTTGATATTCTTGCCCTCGGAGTATGATGCCCTGTGCATGAGAACGATTTTCCAGTCCGCATCGGTCTTGCTCATGTCATTAACAAGCCAGTTTCTCTGGGACTGTGTCATCGGATACATGTCGTTCGTGTTAATAACAGCAAAATGAGCGTTGCCGTAATCGAAAGAATAGTAAACTCCGTTGACCCAGTTCGTGTTGGACTCGGTGTTCGGGTTACTAAGGTTAAACATTGAGTTGAAAACATTGATGTTGAGCTTGTTCGTGATGTTGCCGTCGTGGTTGCCTGCAACGGGAGCAATTGTGGTACTCATGTTTGCGAAAGCAAAGTTCTTAAAGTACCAGTTCCACTCGTCGTTTGTATCGTCGTTGACAAAGTCACCGAGGTTTATCATGAACTCATAGTTCGGAAGCGTCTTGACTGCACCGAGCATTGTCTCAGCGGCATGTGCAAAGTTCTCGTCGCTGCTTGCCTGAACGTCGGCAATGGAAATGAAGGAGAATTTGCTGTCACCGTCATCTGTTCTGAATGTGCCGTCACCGCTCCAAAGGTTGAGAGATCTGTCTCCTACACGGTATGTATAGCTCGTGCCCGGCTCAAGATTGTCAACGGTAACCTTATGACAATAGAGGTCGCGGAACTTGTAAATATTGCCTGCCGAATACTCTGTTGCATTTGCATAGCTGCCGTTAAAATCAGATGTCTTAATGATTTGAACATCGCTTCTTGTATAGGTCTCGGTGTACCAGCAGAAGCCTCTTGAAGTTTGAGAATCGCCGTTGAAAGCACAACTGACTCTCGTTACCGTATCTGTTGTTTCTGCCGATGATGCTATTGCCGAACAGCCGAAGATCATGCAGATACAAAGAATTACGGAAATAATTTTTGTAGAAATCTTTTTCATAAAAAACCTCCTATGAGTGCTATATTGTCGGGAACAATGTCCCTATTATTAGTTAAATTATACAACAAAAAAACGATTCAGTCAACGTACAAAATCGGCACCTTTTTTTGTGTAAAACGCTCATAAAACCCGACACAATCGTTTGACCGTGTCGGGTGAAGCTTTAATGTTATGCTTTCTTTTTAGAAAGATTGGCAAAGCTGAAATTGATATATGCTTTGTTGAGCTTGTGCTCGTCGTGCTTATAGAACCAATTTACAAGCAGACCGCCGATAATGCCGCCGATTGCACCGATGATAAGCCCGCCGATGACATCGGTCGGATAGTGAACGCAAAGATAAATTCTCGACATTCCCATGAATATCGCAAAGAGAAACGCTAACCAACTGATCTTTTTATTTGTAACGCAGAAAAGTCCCGTTACCATTGCCATTGCCGAGGTTGTGTGACCCGACGGGAACGAACGGTCGCTTTCAACCTGTGCTCCTGCATTCAGCCACCATTGATAAACGGGGCTGTCAAGATGAGTGTACGGCCTCGGACGTGAGACGAGGGGCTTGATTGTCAGGTTTGTAAAAATTGCTCCGACAATAATTCCTGCGAGCATAGCCGAGCCTGCTTTTCTCGTCTTTTTGAAAAGCATGAGGATAAGTGAAATGATAATCAGCGCAATTCCGTCATGTCCGAGCGTTGTTATCGCATTGAAAAACACATCAAGGAATCCGCCTGCCGCACTGTCATGCAATCTATGGAAAAAGTCAAAAATTGCAAGGTCGAAGTCGGCAAAAGTTGAGTTGAGCCAAGAGGCAACTGCTGTTACTTCCATTATTTAAACCTCCAAAAAAAGATATGATTTATATTAGCATTTTTTAGGAAATAAATCAATGTTATTGAAAAATAATTTATTTTTTGTTATTATAATTTTGCCCTTATTCTAAATTTTTACGGGAGGGTTAAACAATGATTTTTATAACCAGGATTATTTCAGCCGTTATGGCGGTAATCATGGCACTTGTCACATTGAACGGCACCGTGACGAAAAGCTCGGATTCTCCTTCTTCCGACAATTATCCGTACACGCTTGAGGATATGTCCGTTGTTTATGATAATGTTGACGAAAACGGCAATTATTATCCCCTTGTCGTTGTGCCCGGTATCTCCCATTCGATAACCTATGTTGTTGACAGGGATTACAACAGCTCAGCCGCCGAGGATCCGTCTCGTCCGCCGATAAAAAAGGACGCCTTCGGCAATGACCTTCAGAGCGGAACCGTTATTTTTGATGTTCCCGAAATTCTCAAAACGGTTGCAAGCAGTCTTATTGCCCCGCTTGTTAAATCGGTCATTGCTCAAAAGGACTGCGGACTTGTTGATGCAATCGGAAAGGTTGCCGATACAGCTTTTTCGGCACAGAAAACCTTGCCCGACGGAACCTTTGCGAACAATGAAATCGGCCTTCTTGAATTTAACGGGTCCTTTGCCGATTTTGCAACTCCGGCCGATGCCGAAACGCAGAGCTATATGCAATATCAGTGTGACTATCTCTATAGAATTCTTCCGCTTCGTGCCATTTCGGATATAATAGGCGAAGAAAATCTTTTCTTTTTTACTTTTTCTCTTTTCGCCGACCCAATGTCATCTGCTCAACGGCTTGACAGGTACATAGATATGGTACTTCAAAAGACGGGAGCCAAGAAAGTTAATCTTCTTCCGATAAGTCTCGGCGGAACGATTTTTACAGCGTTCTGTGACCAATTTACCGATACCGACAAGGTTAATACCATAGTTAATGTTGTCCCTGTTCTCAACGGAACGCAGTCGGTTACCGATATGTTCAACCGTAGCTTTGATGTTTCGGCGGAGTTTTGGTACAACGAGGGAATTCCGATGATGATTTCCGAGTTCACGGAGTATGGTGAGATTATCGGTCATGCCGTTAATCTAATGCTTCGTGCTCTTCCGGCCGAAGTTAACGCCGCAATGCTGACTAAAATTTATGATATTCTTTTTAACAATCTTTTTGTCAATACGCCGCAGATTTGGGCGATGGTTACAAAGGAAGCATATCCCGAACTTGCAGAAAAATTTCTTAGCAACAAAGATCATTCTCCCGTCAGGGCAAAGACCGATGCGTTTTATCAGGCACAGATTGACCTTGCCGACAATATAAAGAAAATGACTGCAAACGGAATTAAGATAAATATAATTTCCGGCTACGGACTTCACACGGGTGATGCACGGTATAATTTCTTTCATGTTACTGCGAATGCGGACAAGGTAAACGGCGACGGAGTTATCAATATTGAATCAACAGCTCTCGGTGCAACAGCGGCTTTGCCCGGTGAAAAGCTCTCCGAGGGAGGCAGACTTTCTCCCGACGGTGAGATTGACGCTTCAACGGGTGTTCTTCCGGACAATACATGGTATTTCTACAATATGCACCATGAGGATGCGGCGAACAATGCACCGGTTATCAATCTTGCGGTTGCGCTGATGTATTCGCATGAAGTTGAAAATGTGAAATCAAAGCCGGAAAAATATCCGCAGTTTAACGGCAATTCCGACAACTGGTTTATCCGCCGCTGGAGATACAATGACATGAAAAATCTCTATGCAGACTATCAGGCAGGCAAGCTTGATTGGTCACAGGAGACCGTCGAGGAATGTAAAGAGATAATGTATGACTGTGAGCGTGTGATGCGTGCGACGATTGCCGACGCAGAGTTTTGCAAGGAAACGACAAAGAGAGTTAATGAATTCTGTGCGAAACAAGGCAAGATAAGCGAGGAAAACGCAAAGCTCCTCACGCAAAAACAGCTCAATGAGCTGCCGGAATGGGCAAAGGTTTTGACGAAGATAATAACCTTTGCCGACGACACCGTTTTCAAAATTTACGGCGACAAAGCATATTCGGAATTTTGGAAGACATATTTCAAATAAGAGAAACAGCACCGGATTTGATTTTCGGTGCTGTTTCTTTTTATATTGCAGTTGTTTCTGCATCAATTATGTCATCAATTTTTTCGCCGATATCAAAATTATTTTCTACAAACATCTGATACGCTCTTTTTGCAATGGCTTTTGTTTCGGCAAAATCTACACCGCCGTTAATTACGGCACCGACTCCGGGAACTAACTTGCCGAGGTTAATTAAACCCTTTTCCCCGAATTTTGTTAAAAGTCTAAAACCGACCTTTTGATTTATTTTTGTTAAAACTTTTCCCGGTATTTTTTCAATCATTCCTACGGCAACTTTTTGACCGAATTTTATTCCGAACTGCTTAGCTATTTCACCGACCGATAACCCTGCAAGGCATGCATAGACTAATGTTTGAACTTGGTCACTTGAGATATCATAGCCGGCCATATATGCGGTGCAGGCTATCATTCTCATTTGCACATAAAGGACGCTTCCGATATTTGCAGGTATTGTAACCGGTAAAGTTATTGCCCCTCCGAATCCCGTAATGAATCCGGATGTTGTGCATTTTAAAACTTGTTTTTTCAGCATATCTTTTATGGCTTCTTCTTTAGAAGCGTGTTTACTTAAATAATCGCCCGCAAGTCGAGCTATTGAAGGACTGATTTTTGATATTCCGTTTGTGGCTTTTTCATAACAGGTGTCAAGAACTTTTAAAATATCTTCCTGAGAAAATTTAATTTTGGTTTTCATTAAAATTTTATCCTCCATATTGACATTCACTGAATGTCATGTTTTGGCCTATTATAACATATACTTTTCTTGTTGACAAGCACTAAATGTCAAAAAGGAGAAAAAATGTTTATCAATAAAACTGATGAGGGCTTTAATAATTTCTGTGGAAGCAGAATCGCCGAAAGAAGAAAAGAGATGAAAATTTCCCAGCGAGAACTCGCTGACAGACTTCAGATAATTGGACTTGATGTGGATAAAAACGCTGTTCAGCGTATTGAATGCGGTAAAAGATTTGTGACCGATATCGAGCTAAGAGCCTTTTCAAAGGCACTCGGACTTTCATTTGATGAACTTCTATCAGATTGAAAAACAGGCTGTACCGAAGCATTTTGCTTTGATACAGCCTGATATTTTTTGACTTATCTTAAATGAATCGTGTCAAAAAACGAGTTCTTTGCCTTGCCGATGAGCGTGGAAATCAAAATACAGATTACACACACGCCGACGTCGGCGAAAACCGCAAGCCAAACAGGAGCATAACCTGCCGCTCCGAGGATGAGAACTATCATCTTTATAACGATTGCAAATATAAGATTGAAATGAACAATGTTTATTGTTCTCTTGAAAAGGTTGTGAGCCGGTGCGAGCTTGTCGAGCCTGTCGTTCGTGAGAATGACATCGGCCGCTTCACTTGCCGCCTGAGTGCCGAGACCCATTGCAACGCCTGCGTCCGCGGAAGCAAGAACGGGAGCATCGTTAATTCCGTCGCCGACGTAAACAACCTTGCCATACTCGTTCTTGATTTCCTCAAGGTGGCTGAGCTTTTCTTCGGGAAGAAGATTGCAATAGTATTCGTCAAGATTGATGGCTTTTGCAACCTCGTCGGATGCCGTTTCGTTGTCGCCGGTAAGCATTATAATGTGTTCAACGCCTTGATCACGCAGATGCTCGACCATGTCCTCAACGCCCTTTCTGAGCGCACTTCTGAGGGTGATCGTGCCGATGATTTTGCCGTCAAAAACAACGCAAACGTCGCCGTCCGTGTAGTCGGGAGTTTCGATACCCTCCGTCTCAAGCAAGCGCCTGCCGCCGCATAGAATTCTTTTGCCGTCAAACAGTACGCTTGTTCCGCCGCCTGCAACCTCACGGAAATCGCTGAGGTATTTTTCGTCAATCTGCGGTGCTGCATTGACAATGCTCTTTGCAATCGGGTGGGAGGAATAATATTCCGCCGCAGCCGCAAGAGTAAGAATCTGCTCCTCGGAAAAATCGCTCATAGATGTAATCTTGCTGACCTCAAAGTTGCCCGTTGTCAGAGTACCTGTCTTGTCAAAAACAAATGCTTTTGCTTTTGCAAAGGCTTCAATAAAGATTGATCCCTTGACGATAATTCCGTCATTTGCCGCCGCACCGATACCTGTGTAGAAGCCGAGAGGAATTGAAATTACAATAGCGCACGGACATGATGCAACAAGGAAAACCAGCGCTCTTTGGATCCATGAGGAAACGTCCTTTGTTGCGATTGAACCTATAATTGCCAGCGCAACGGCAATTATAACGACGATCGGTGTGTAATACTTTGCAAATCTTGTAATAAACTTCTGAACGTTGCCCTTTTTCTCGGTTGCATCCTCGACCATCTTGACAATTCTTGAAGCCGTTGAATTTCCGAAAAGCTCGGTTGTTACAACCGTAACGCTGTCCTTGCCGTTTACCATACCGCTTTTAACCTCAATGCCCTTGCCGAGAGTGATCGGCAGGCTTTCACCTGTAATGGCGGAAGCGTCGGCAGTTGAAAGGCCTGATTCAACAACACCGTCAATCGGGAAACGCTCATAGGGAAGAACGTTGATTTTTGCTCCGACGGGGACATCTTCGGCATCAACCTTTTTTGTTGTTCCGTCGGGAAGAATAAGATGTGCATAATCCTGCTGGATTTTTGCAACGGAATCAATGGCCTTGCGGCTGTTTTCAACCGCTCTGTCCTCAATTATTTCACCGATTCGGTAAAGAATCGCAACAAGCGCCGCATCTCTCAGCTCGCCGATACAGCAGGCTGCGACAACGGAAATAAGCATAAGCTCGATTTCGGTAAATCTGCGGCCTTTGATATCGCCGTAAACCTTAAACACCAGCGGATAAGCCGCAAGCACAACGGCAACAATACCGACAATAGTTTGTGCGAGCGGAATGGATTTAAGGAAAAGACCGACAACTACGAGCACTGCCGATACGCCGAGCAAGGTAAGCGAGAGCTTGGTTTCTTCTTCCCCGTCGTCATGGGCACATCCGCCGCATCCGCAGGCACAGTCGTGGTTGTGACCGTGATCGTGGTCATGCTCATGTTTGCCGCACTTGCAACACTCATCATGTTCACAGCAGTTATGTTCACCTTCGTGCTCGTGTTCTTGATCGAATTCATGTTCAGACATCTAACATTCCTCCTTTGTGTAATACATGCGCCAGACCTGCACCGAAAATTTCTTCGACATGCTCATCGTCCAGCGAATAATAGCTTTCTTTGCCTTCCTTGCGCGGACGGACAAGCCCTGCGCCTCGGAGAATTCTCAATTGATGTGAAATTGCGCTCTGACCCATATTGAGCTTTTCGGAAAGGTGGTAGACGCACATTTCGCCGTCCATGAGGGCGGAGATAATTCGGATTCGTGTGCTGTCACCGAACACTTTGAAAACCTCGGCAAGATCATAGAGAACGTCATCGCTGACCTCCTTTTTCGCAACCCTGCGATTACAGTTATCATGCGGACACTTGTCGCAAGTCAGCACTTCTTTATTATCAGTCATTTGTTTCACCTGCCGGTTCAAATTAACATATGAATAATTGTTCATTTGTTAGTTTCATTATATGCTGCTATTCTTTGTTTGTCAACAGTCTTTTTAAAATTTTTTGACTTTTTTTAATTCATATGATAATATAGATAAAAGCAATTTAGAAAAGGAGCCTTTTATGGCATACGATATTATTAGATGGATAGTCGGAACAGTGTTTTTTGCGATTCTTGTGACGGTTCTTTGCATTGTTTCGAAGAAAAAAGGCAAGGCGGTCGTCACTGCGGCGTTTGTTTCAATAATTCTGACGGCAGTTTCGTTTGTTGTGCCGCTTGAAAATTATATTCACCCGTTCGATTCGGTTGAGAAACTTTTTGCCTACAGGTACCATGAAACGCTTGTAACATATTTTGAGTGTGACGAGGGAGTTGTATGCATTGCCGAGAGAAACAATGGCAGCAATGTCAATTATTGTTTCATCAAGGACGGCGAAAAATTTTTGCTCCCGTTCTCGCTGATGGACGATACTCAGCACCGCTCCAGCAAATACGGAGTTTTTCTTATCAAGAGGTTTGAAAATCAAAGCCTGGTTTTCACTCAGGTAGATGATGTAAAATATGACGGTAAAGACTTTCAGAACGGCGGTGCAGGCTATTATTATTTCGTGGTGGACGGCAATTTTATTCCGTCACGTCTGACCTGTGACGGTGAAAAGGTTGTACTGGTATAAAATATTCTCGCATTTTTCGGCATAGTCGAAGAATGCGAGAATTTACATTTAAAACAAAAACGGAGAGGGCAAAACAATGAAAGCAATAGTAATCGGATGCCCCGGGAGCGGGAAAAGCACTTTCGCAAAGAAACTTAGTAAATATACAAAAACACCGCTCTGTTATCTTGATCGGCTGAATTGGAACGCTGACAAAACAGCCGTCGCAAGAGAAATTTTTGACGAACGTCTTTCGGCAGTCCTGCAGAAAGATGAATGGATAATCGACGGAAATTATATGAGAACAATGGAAACGCGTATGACAAAGGCTGATGTAATTTTTTTATTCGATTTGCCGACAGATATATGTATCGACGGAGTTTGTGAACGTATTGGTAAAACGCATGAGGATCTTCCTTGGATCGAAACGGAAACTGATAATGATTTTATCAATTTTATAAAAATTTCAGAACGGAAAGCTTGCCGAAAATTTACGAGTTGACAGAAAAATATTCAAATATAAAAACGGTTGTTTTTAAGTCGAGACAGGATGCTGAAAAATATTTACAAGCAATAAAAAAAAGACACGCAGAAAAAATAATTTCTGCGGCCATTTTTATAGTGTTCTCAATCCTTTCGGATAGTGATTTTTTGCGGTTTTTTTAACGGCTTTCGCTCCGCCGATCGGGCAGCCGTTAACAGTTACGGCGCACCAGCCCTTATCAAATCCACAGTCCACGGTTTCTCCGTGGATATATTTTTTTGCCTGCTCCGGGGTCAACTCGATTTTTTGCTTAAACATTTTTCCCATTGCCGAAAAAAACTGGTGGTGCGGTTTTATGTAGTTTTTTTGCAGGCTTCCGATCGTAACTCCGCAGGAAAAAGCGCCGATCGGAACAGGAAAATCATAATCAAAATAAACGTAATTATCTTTATATTTTTTGACGGCGTTTTTGTTGTAGCTTTCCAACGTTTCATCAAGAAAATCGAAAATAATTTTTTCCTCTTTTTTCGAAATGTCCTTGAGTGCACTCGGAGGAAATTCTTCAATTCCAATGCCGTCGGTCTTTTTCATCAGCGCAATGAACTGTCCTTCTCCTTTTGCAACATGGGGATAAAATCTCCGGCAGCGTGAAATATTTTTTTCATTGCAGCCGTCAAACATAATTCCGTCTGCCGTAAATTTTTTAACACTTTCCTTGACTTCAATCAGCTCAAAATTATCGTTTTCATTGAGGAACCAATCAACATTTTTTTCATTTTCTTCAAGCGAAAAAGTGCAGGTTGAATAAAGCAAAAGTCCGCCGGGCTTAACGGTTGTTTTTATTATGTCAAGGATTTCACGCTGGCGTTCGGCGCAATGCAAGACATTCTCAACGCTCCATTCTTTTTGCGCATTCTCGTCCTTGCGAAACATTCCCTCGCCCGAGCAAGGAGCGTCCACAATAACAAGGTCAAAAGCTTCGTTATACAGTGCCGCAATTCTTTTTGCGTCGGCGCAGGTCGTTATAACGTTTTGGAAACCCATCCGTTCAATGTTGCCCGTCAGCGTTTTGCACCTTGAAGGAACGATCTCATTGGAAACAAGAACGCCGTCGGGATTTTGCGACGCCGCTTGGGTCGACTTGCCGCCGGGGGAGGCACAAAGGTCGAGAATGTTCCAATCAGGCTGAATATCAACGCTCTCGACTGCCGCCATTGCCGACGGCTCTTGAATGTAAATCATGCCTGCGTGATGATACGGGTGATTGCCTATTCCGTCTCCGGAAAAATAAAATCCGTTTTCCGCATACGGGTTTTTTTCACCGCCGAACGGATTGATTTTTTCAAAATTTTCTTTACTTATTTTATTTGTGTTTATTCTGAAAGAACGCACAGGATCTTCGGAATACGACGCTTCAAATTTACCGTATTCCTCACCCAAAAGCTCTTTCATTCTTTTTGTAAAATCAATTGGTAACATAGAATTATTCCTTATAAATTCGCTTCGATGTTGAACATACATATTGAAAGAGAAGCAATTGCCGCAGTTTCCGTTCTCAGAATTCTTTTGCCGAGCGAGACAATTTCACCGCCATGCTCTTTTGCTTTTTCAATTTCTTTTTCCTCGTATCCGCCCTCGGGACCGATAAAAATTCCTGCGCTCATGCCAGTTTTCAATCCGTCGATTTTTTCGCGCAATTTTTTCAAACTGTCTGCACACTCGTACGGGACAAGCAGCATGTCAAGTGTCTCGGCATATTTCAAAGCGTCGTCAAAGGTCATAACGGCTTTCACCTCGGGAATTACCGTTCTGCCCGACTGCTTTGCAGCGCTTTCGGCGATCGACTGCCAGCGGGCAAGCTTGCTCTTTTTCTTTTTTTCATCAAGCTTAACCACGCAGCGAACCATTTCCACCGGAACAATTTCCGCTGCTCCGAGCTCAACCGCCTTTTGAATGATCAGCTCCATTTTGTCTGCTTTCGGCAGGCCTTGAAACAGAACGAGGCGTACGGGAAGCTCGCTGCTTTCGAGCTGTCCTTTTTCAATATCGGCAACAACGCTGTCTCCGACAAATTCACGAATCGAACAGCAATAGCTTGCCCCGTTGCCGTCGTTGGCAATGAATTTTTCGTTCGGCTTCATTCGCAAAACATTTTTAATGTGGTTAAAGTCACCGCCCGTGATAACGACCTGAGAGTCGGAAATATTTTCGGCGGGAACAAAGAAATGATACATAACGATCGCTCCAAAAAAGTTTTCGGTTAATTATATCATTACATTATAATAATTGCAAATAATAAAAGGAATTGACATAATAATCTTGACATTTTTTCTTTCTATGATATAATCATTTATGCGGTTTGACACTGTATACCGCATAATTTTGCAGGAGTGGCGGAATCGGCAGACGCGCTAGATTCAGGTTCTAGTGAATGCAAGTTCATGAGGGTTCAAGTCCCTTCTCCTGCACCAACAGAGTCGCTTATGCGGCTCTGTTTTTTTGAATATTTTGACAATTTATTTGGAGGAGGACTTGAACCCGAGAGGGTCTGAGCGTTAAAAAAACAGTCCTGCGGACTGTTTTTAGCGAGGAGCGGTGAGCCGGGTACTGTCGCTTGCGACGGTCGGCGAACTGTTAGAATGCAAGGCACAGCCGCAGCAGACGGCAAGTCCCTTCTCCTGCACCAAATCGAGTCGCTTTGGCGGCTCTTTTTTTTGGAAAGATTCCGGGCGTTAAGAAAACAGTCGTGTGGAATTTTTTCAGCGAAGAGTGATGAGCCATTTTGCGATGGGTCAGTATGCAAGGCGCAATCGCGGCAGACGACAAGTATCTTTTCCCGCACTGATCAGAGTCGCTTCGGCGGCTCTTTTTTCAAGAATAACGATAAATTTTTATGATTTTATTTTAAAAAAACATAATAGAAATTAAAGACAGTGTATCTAAGCTTAAAAAGCAAATATGTCCATATTGACTTTAACGGGGTTTATTGCTATAATTGACACATGAAGTGTCTGACAGGTGAAGAAAGCTATGAATATTTTTATAACGCTTGATTCAAATTACATATATCCGCTGTGCGTTATGCTCAACTCGATAGCCGAAACTAATTCCGGCAATCGGATTGATCTTTATGTTGCTTATTCATCGCTGACCGAAAATGATTTTTCGGACATGGAAAAGGCGCTCGGCATGACAAATCATGAGATACACAGAATCCCCGTAAGCGACGATATGTTTGACGGCTGTCCTGTGCTTGACAGAATAAGCAAGGCGACATATTACCGTCTGCTTGCCGGAGATGTTCTCCCAAATGACGTAGAAAGAGTTCTTTATCTCGATCCCGATATCGTTATCAACGGCGATCTGAGTGATTTTTATAATCTCGATTTGCAGGGGAATATTATTGCAGGTGCTCCGCATCTTTACGGAATCCCCGAGGGGGTCAATCGCTTACGCCTCGGTCTGAGCAAAGGAAGCCGCTATATTAACGCCGGCGTGTTGCTGATTGATTTAAAAAAATGGAGAGAAGAGATTTCTTTAAAAAGGATTTTTAAATTCATCTCAGTTAACCATAAAAAGCTTTTTCTTGCCGATCAGGATGTCATAAATGCTTTGATGAAAAACCGCACGCTTCCGATCGACGAGAGATTTTATAATCTTGATGAAAAAACCTACCGTCATTTTTCTTCCTGTTTTGCCGGGGAAAGAAAAATCGACCTTGACTGGGTAGAGAAAAATACGGTTATTATTCATTTCAACGGTAAGAAAAAGCCTTGGAAAGAACAGAAATACACCGGAAGGCTCGGTGATTTTTTTGAAAAATACAAATTGCTGTGACTCTGATGTTGCAAAGCAAAAAAAGCTTCGCCTGATTCAAAGGGTGGGGTCAATTGTTGTTTGCTCTGTCATAGTCGCAGTTTTTATCTATATATATATAAAGTACGGCAAGGAGCTTTATTCCCTGCTCTGCGATGCCGAGCACATGAAAGCCTTTCTGTCTCGTTTTAAAGGCTTTGACAAGCTTGTTTTTGTTGCGATTCGTGCGATGCAAACCGTTGTCAAAATTATTCCTGCCGAGCCGCTTGAAATCGGTTCGGGCGCCTTGTACGGAACATGGATGGGTATGTTCCTGTGCTTGCTCGGAACAGAGATCGGCTCGTTGGTCATAATTCTTTTGACAAAGCTTTTCGGCAGACGTCTTGTCAATCTTTTTATACCGATCGAGAAAATCGACTCATTGAAATTCCTCAAGGATAAAAAAACGGTGTACAAAACGCTTTTTGTTATTTATCTTATTCCGGGAACGCCCAAGGATGTATTGACTTATGCCGCCGGAATAACGGATCTTGACATGAAAAAATTCATGCTGATTACGAGCATCGCAAGAATTCCGTCAATCATTTCATCAACCTGGTGCGGAAACCAAATAACGGGAAGAAACTTTGATCTTGCAATTATAATTTTTGCCGTTACTGCGTTTCTCAGCATAATATGTTCGTTCTTTTATAAAAAGATTATCGGCGAAAAAGGAAAGAAAAAAAACGACGAAAACGAAGAAGGAACCGCCGACAAAACCAATGAGGAGGAAGCTGATTCTTGAAAACAAAAAAATTAACTGTCGAATCGGATAAAAGCTGTATTTATGCTCCGCTTTTGTTCCTTTTGGCGGCACTGTTGCCTGAATACTTTGCACCAGTTTTGGGCATTGTGATTTTTGCTCTTGTTTTGAAAAAAAGAATAGCAGAGAGGAGCAAGCCGAATTTCGGCAAACTCGGAATTTCGATATTGATTTACATGGCGTGGATGGTGATCTGCTCAAGTTATTCGTCCTCGGCAATCTCTTCTTTGGCAAGCATCGGCTTATGGTGTCTGATGTTTACGGGATACTATGTTTTCACCGAAACCGTGGATTCCGAGGAAGCTGTTGACAGAGTGTTCTATTTCGGCTGTCTGTCTTCGGGAATTGCCGGATTTATCGGAATTGCACAAATGGTACTTTACCATCTCTGCCGGAGGACGGGAAGCGATCTTGCGAAATTCTTCAATCCTTTTTGGCGCTTTCTTGATTTCGGCGTTGAAAGACTGGTTAAATATCTGCCGGATTTTATTGTTTCAAACATGGCATCAACAAAGTTCCATTTCTTTTTAACAAGAGCAAGCGGAACATTTTCCAATCCGCTGTTTTTTGCAACCTTCTGCGTTTCTATGCTTCCGTTTACGGCGTATGTTTTCCTTTGCTCGGAAAATTCAAAACGCAGATGGATCGGGCTTGTTTGTTGCCTTACAACCATCGGCGGCATTGCGCTTTCTTATTCAAGAGGTCCGTATCTCTTTGCGGTGATCGTTTTCTTTCTCTTGCTTCTCTACGGCGGAAAGAAAGGCTTAAAGCTTATGGCTCTCGGCGGAGTCGGAGTTTGCGCCATTGCGATTTTTGCAAACGGTATTTTCAAAAGACTCCTCACGCTCATCAGCGGCAAGGATATTTCCGTAAACACGAGAAAGCAGGTTTGGGACGCAGCTTTTGCGATGCTTAAAGAAAAACCGATTTTCGGATACGGAACGGGATTTGATAATATCCGTCGTGTAATGCATGAAGTGTATCATGTCAGACAGCCTCATGCGCACAATATCTTTCTTGAAACGTGGCTTGAAAACGGAGTTTTCGGAGCAATTCTGCTTGCGGCAATTTTTGTGATATTCTACATAAATATTTTTCGGCTCGCAAAACTCGGCTCAGGCACAAGGAACGTCGCGGTTACTCTTTTTGCAAGTGTTTCGGGATTTCTCCTTTGCGGAATGACGGATTGCCTGTTCTACGGGCTCAAGCCGCTTCAATATATGATGATGTTTCTGGGTCTCTCTCAGGCGGTTTTTACAATTTATCTGCGGAAGAAAGAAGAAGAAAATACATAGTATAAAAAATAAAGCTATAGTTCAGTGTCGGTATCTGCCGACGGTCGTGAACTATAGATTTTTTCTTTTTTTACTCAGAACTCGTCATTAAGCACGGCATGTGCACAGCGGAGTCCGTCAACAGCGGCGGAAACTATGCCGCCGGCGTAGCCTGCACCCTCGCCGCATGGGTAAAGCCCACGAACCTTGAGCGACTGATAAAATTCGTCACGAACTATGCGCACGGGAGACGAGGATCTTGTCTCCGGAGCAGTCAGAACAGCGTCGGGGAGATCGAAGCCCTTGAGCTGAGTGCCCCATTTTGTGATAGCTGCCGCCATTGCCTCAGTCACCTTTTGCGGAAGCACTTGACGAATATCACCGAGTTTGACTCCCGTTGCACATGAAGGATTGACACTTCCGAGCCGGGTCGATTTGACATTTTGAAGAAAATCACCGACGAGCTGAGCCGGTGCGGTATAGTCTCCTCCGCCTGCGGCAAAAGCCTTTTCTTCAATCTCCTGCTGAAGCTTGAAGCCTGCCAGCGGATGCTCACTGCCGAAATCCTCCGGCTCAACGCCGACAAGAATTGCCGAGTTGGAGTTTCTGCCGTCACGGGCGTAATTGCTCATTCCGTTGACGACAACTGCGCCGCTGTCGCTTGTTGCGGCAACGACCGTTCCGCCGGGACACATACAAAACGTATAAGCGCCCCTGTGATGAAGCGAATGGTTGGCAAGCTTGTAATCCGCCGCCCCGAGAGAAGGATGGCCGGCAAAATCGCCGTACTGTGAGCGGTCTATCATTTCTCTCGGATGCTCGATTCTTGCTCCGACCGAAAACGGCTTTTGCATAATGTCGACACCCTTGCGATAAAGCATTTCAACCGTATCCTTTGCGGAATGACCGACGGCAAGAATTACGCTGTCGGCTTCAATGTCAATTTTTTCACCGTTCCCGTTTTCATATGAGATTCCGTGAACAACGCCGTTGGCAATGATAACATCGGTCAGCTTGCAGGAGAAAAGCACGTCGCCGCCGAGGCTTTTGATTTCCTCGCGAATATTTTTAACAACCTGAACGAGCTTGTCGGTTCCTATATGCGGACGCCATGACCATAGAATATCCTCGGGTGCGCCGAACTCAACAAAATCCAAAAAAACCTTGCGGCAGAGCTTGTCCTTAATTCCTGTTGTAAGCTTGCCGTCGGAGAACGTGCCTGCGCCGCCCTCGCCGAACTGAACATTTGAGGTTTCATCAAGTTTTTTGGTTGTCCAAAAACGGGTTACATCAGCAGTTCTTGCGTCAATGTCTCTGCCACGCTCAAGTACGATCGGACGAAGTCCTGCTCTTGCAAGGGTCAGCGCCGCCCACATTCCGCCGGGACCGAAGCCGACAACGACGGGGCGAAGCTCGCTTGTTCGCTTATTCTCGGGCATAGTATAGGTAAACGGCTCAACGATTGCCGCTTTTTTGTTCCTGCTTTTTGCGAGAATTTTTTTTTCATCTCCGTCTACGGTTACATCGACGCTGTGAACAAAAAAGAGGTTCTCCTTTTTTCTTGAATCGAGGGATTTTCTGACGATTTCAAGTGAGAGGATTTTCCTTTTGGAAATGCGCAGAGCTTTTGCCGCACCTGCCAGCACATCGTCATATGTACCCTCCAACGGAGTTTTGATTTCATTAACTCTTATCATATAATTATCCTGTTAAAAATTTTTGGTATATTTTATAATTCGCATCTCATGATTCTGCAAATTATACATTACTTGGTAAAAAGTGTGCTTGCCCGAGTCGGGAAGCGTATTGTATGCTTTTGACTCGCAGTCATAAAAAATAAAGAGGTTGTATCCCGAGGTGTCAACGAGCGAATATTTCAAACCATTGATTTTGTCCGGAATTTCGCTGAGCCACAAAGGAGATCTTTCGATAAAGCTTTCAAATTCTTCCGCCTGCTTGGGCTTATAAATTACATCCGTGCACGAATAGAGCTTCTCTCTTTTTATAAATGACTTTAACGAAGCGACAGCGCTTTTGTTTTCGTCTTTGAGTCCGGTGCTGTCAACCGTGGTTGCACTGCCGTCGGTCGGGAAATCAAAACCGATAACATTTCCCGCTTCCGTCACGAATCCGAAGTCGGAAGAGAATCCGTTCTTGCCGAGAGTTATTTGCTTAGTATCTATCGGCGAAAAAATATTGAAAAGCTGCGCCGCACAAAAAGCAAAACAAATCAGCTTGATTATAATCTCATTGCCTACTCTGCCCATATAATAATAGATAATAAAGAGAGAGCCGAGCGGAACGATAAGAAAAGCAAGCGGTATCCAAACGGGTGTTGTCCCGTGAACACTGTACCAGCTTTGCAAGAATGAGCGGCTGAAAATAAGCGCCGCAAGGTTGACAACAACAAGCATGATCCTCATCAGGACAGGCGAGCGGTATTCAACATTAAACTGCGGGTCAAACTCCGGCGGACGTTCGTAAAGCTCATCGCCGTAAGCAGACCCGTTAATTTCGTTTTGAGGCAATAGCTTCACCATCCTTGATTTAATTGCCGATATTTTCAGCACAATGCTCGGCTCCCTGCATCGTCTGCATAGGGAGCCTGTTTTTTTATTTAATAGCCATGAGGAAAGTGGGTTTAGTTTTACGCTTTAAAGAAAGCTGTGAAAGCCTTGTTTGCCATGTAAACGTCGAGCTTGGCGATGAGCTCGAACGGAGCGTGCATCGAGAGAACGGGAACGCCTACGTCGATAACATCAACGTCAAGGTTTGCGACATACTTTGCAACCGTTCCGCCGCCTCCTGCGTCAACTGCGCCAAGCTCGCCGAGCTGCCAGTTTACATTTGCATTGTTGAAAATTCTTGTAACCTCGCCGACAAACTCAGCACTTGCGTCTGATGTGCCGCCCTTACCTCTTGCGCCCGTATATTTTGTAACGACGATTCCTCTGTTGAGATAAGAAGCGTTCTTTGCCTCAAACGGGGTTGGGAAGGTCGGGTCAAATGCCGCATTAACATCGGCAGAAAGACACTTCGACTTTGAAAGAACATCCCAAACCATAAGACCTTCGGCTCTTGCAAGGTCGGCAATAAAATACTTCATATATGATGAATTAAGACCCGTATTTCCGTCCGAGCCGGTTTCTTCCTTGTCGGTAAGAACAGCAATAGCAGTGTAATCGGGAGTTTCGTCAAGGTCGAGAATTGCTCTGAGCTCGGGATAAGCGCAGACACGGTCGTCATGGCCGTAGCCGCCGATAAGACTGCGGTCGAATCCGATATCCGTAACCTTTGCCGCAGGAACCATTTCAAGCTCAGCCGTGAGGAAGTCCTCCTCGACCATGCCGTACTTTTCGTTGAGAAGATTGAGGATGTTAAGCTTAACAAGCTCGCTGCCCTTGTCCGCCTTGAACGGAAGTGAGCCGACAATAACATTCAGCTCCTCGCCTTTAATTCCGTCGTCAAGGGTTCTCTTGTCCTGCTCCTTCGAAAGGTGAGGAAGAAGGTCGGATATAACGAACTGAGGCTCACCTTCTTTTTCGCCGAGGCTGACCTCAACCTCCGTGCCGTCACGCAGAACGACTATGCCGTGGAGTGACATAGGAATCGTTGTCCACTGATATTTCTTGATTCCGCCGTAGTAGTGAGTCTTGAAAAGAGCAACCTCGTTTGCTTCATAGAGAGGGTTCGGCTTAAGGTCAAGCCGGGGAGAATCAATATGAGCCGCTGCGATCCTTACACCCTCGCCGACGCTCTTTTTGCCGATAACGGCAAGGATAACCGCTTTTTTACGGTTGAGATAGTAAACCTTGTCGCCGGGTGCGTACTTCTTGAATTTATCAAAGGGAACGAAGCCCTTTTTCTCTGCCTCGGCAACAACAAATTTTGCGACCTCTCGCTCCGTCTTGTTGTCGTTGAGGAATTTTTTGTAATCCTCGGCGAAATCCATCGCCTTTTGAAGCTCTGCTTCATTTACAAAATTTGCACTGTGCTTCTTGTTCATAAACAATTTTTCGCACAAAACATCAACTTCTGTCTTTTCTTCTGCCATTGTGATTTCCTCCTTAAAAATTCGACCGATTTACGGTAAACTTATTCTTTTTCGCCTCGCTTGAACCGACAGTTTGCGCAGGGCGTTTGTTTTATAATTCATTCAGTTGATCGGACAGGTTTTCGCTTCCGTTATTGCGGACAATAATATCAGCCTTTTCTATATAATATTGCTCATTTTTTTGTGCATTTATTCTGAGCATAGCCGTCTCGCAGCTTATGCCGTCACGCTTCATTATTCGCTCGGCACGGATATCCCTGTCGGCGGTTACAACTATCATTTTTGTGCAGTATTTCGGCAGATCACAATCGAAAATCGCCGCCGCATCAATGATAATGCCCTTGTATTCCGATGTGAAATTATTCCTTATTGTTTCAAGCGCAAGAGCGGTTATCACAGGGTGAGTGATTCTGTTAAGACGTTGACGCTTATGCTCGTTGGCAAATGCACGTTTGGCAAGCTCACTGCGAATAAGATTGCCTTCGGAATCAAGAATTTCTTTTCCAAATTCGTCGGCAAGCGCATTGAGAACATCGGGAATTTCAACAGCCCTTCTTGCAAGAATATCGCCGTCAACTATCAGATAGCCCTTCTTTTTCAGCTCATTGCCGACTGTGGTTTTGCCTGCGCCGCTTTGACCTGTCAGACCGTAAATAACGGGCGGCTCGATAATCTTAAACGCCGCCGCACGCAAAAGACGGTTGTAAACTCCGAGACCTACTCCCTCGGCAGACGGTGCACGAACGAAAACACGCTTTATTCCCATATCGTCAAATTTACGCAAATCATCAAAAAGGCTGTGCGCCTGTTCGAGCGAATTATCCTTTCTTCCGAACGAAAGGCAGGGAACGGGAAGTTCGTTCTCTTCACCGTCAAAGCAAAGAGCCGCATCTCCTTCACGCAGATCGCAGTCGATTTGATATTTAAAGCTCGGCAGACTGCCGTTTACTATATATACTTCGGCTTTCGGCGAATAATGCTTATATTTCATTCCGGGTGAAGCCGGACGCTCGCCTTCCTTGAGCTGTGAGAGCACGGCAGGGTCGATATCAACGTGACCCAGTACCTCCTCGAGCTGCTCATGGGTTATTCCGCCGGGTCTGAGAAGTCTCGGCGGATCGGTTGCAAGCGTAACGACCGTGGATTCAATACCTACGTCGCACGGGCCGCCGTCGACGATTGCTTCGATTTTTCCGTTCATGTCGTCCATAACATGTCTTGCCGTCGTCGGACTCGGGAGTCCCGAGGAATTTGCGGACGGCGCGGCAAGCGGACGACCGGTTTTCTCAATTATCGCTCTTGCTACAGGGTGAGACGGCATACGAACAGCAACCGTCGGCAGTCCTGCACTGACCTCGTCGGGGATTATATCGGATTTCGGCAAAATTATTGTCATCGGACCCGGCCAGTAGCGGTCGGCAAGCTCCTTTGCCTTGTGCGGCACGCCCTTGACCAGTCTGTATATTTCTTCAAAGCGGCTGATATGTACTATCAGCGGATTGTCCATCGGTCTGCCCTTTGCTTTAAAGATTTTTGCAACCGCACAGGAGTTCAGCGCGTCCGCCGCAAGTCCGTAAACCGTCTCGGTCGGAATTGCGACAAGCCCGCCGCTTTTTAGAATTTTAGCGGCCTTTTCAATATCCTGATGTGAGCCGCCGTCAAAAATTTCAGTTTCCATGTTTTTACTCAGCTTTCAGTTTTTCGGCAGTGTCTGCGGTGATGAGAGCGTCGATAAACTCGTCAAGATCACCGTTCATAATAGCCTCTATTTTATATAAGGTCAACCCGATTCTGTGGTCGCTGACACGACCTTGCGGGAAGTTGTAAGTTCTTATTCTCTCGCTTCTGTCACCTGTACCGACCTGCGATTTTCTTTCGCCTGCGATCGCTTCGTTCTGCTTTGCACGCTCCTGCTCAAGGATTCTCGAACGCAGAATTTTCATCGCTCTGTCTTTATTTTTATATTGACTTCGCTCGTCCTGACATTCAACGACCGTGCCTGTCGGAATATGTGTAATTCTTATTGCCGATTCGGTTTTGTTGATATGCTGACCGCCTGCTCCGCTTGAACGGAAGGTATCAATCTGAAGGTCGGTCGGATTGATTTGCAAGTCAACCTCCTCCGCCTCGGGCAGAACGGCAACGGTAACGGTTGAGGTATGAATCCTACCCTGCGATTCCGTTTCGGGAACACGCTGAACACGGTGAACACCGCTTTCAAACTTGAAGCGAGAGTATGCACCGTCTCCGGATATCATGAAACTGATTTCTTTATACCCGCCAAGCTCGGTTGGATTTGCATTGAGAATTTCCGTTTTCCATCCCTTAGCCTCGGCATACATCGAATACATTCTGAAAAGAGAATTTGCAAACAGTGCGGATTCCTCTCCGCCCGCGCCGCCCCTGATTTCAATAATAACGTTTTTGTCATCGTTCGGGTCTCTCGGCAGCAGCAGAATTTTCAATTCTTCCTTGATTTTCTCCAGCTCATCTCTCGATTGTTCAAGCTGCTCCTGAACCATCTCACGGAATTCTTTGTCGAGTCCGCCCTCGCCGAGCAAGGCTTGCGCTTCTTCAAAGTCGGCGTTTACTTTTTTATATTCTCGGTATTTTTCAACCACGGGAGACAGGTGCTTCGCATCCTGCATGAGCGTTTTGTACTTCTCGATGTCCGAAACAACGTCCGGGTCACAGAGCTGCGTGTTTATACTTTCAAATTTTTCTTCAACAGATTTCAGTTTTTCTATCATATAAGTTCCTCCGAAAATTATTTGTTCTCACACGGGGAACGCTAATCCTCGGGGTGAATTATTCTGCGAATGTTTTTTTCTGCCTTAGAGCGTGGAACCATGACTTCATGGCCGCATTTTTCGCATTTGATTTTAAAGTCCATGCCCGAGCGCAAAACCTCAAAGGTATTACAGCCGCAGGGGTGGTTTTTCTTCATAACGAGCTTGTCGCCCACACGAACGTCCATGCAATCGCTCCTTTTCAATAATTTCTCCATTATATTATAACACATTCTGTACCGAAAGTATAGAGGTATTTGTCATTATCGGGAATAGAAATCATATAAATTAGTAAAGTAACCGCTAATAAGCAGTCACTAAAAAACAAATTTAAATAAAACAAAGGTGGTAAAACTTATGCAAAACTTTAAACCGGAAGGTCAGACTATTCTCACTCCGTCCAATCAGGCTGCACTTTCTTCACCGAATTCTCTGCACGAGGCTTGTATCGTCGGAGATACGCTTGAAGCACGGGCTTTGCTTTGTGACAAGGAGCATAACCTGCGTGTCGATCTCGGCTGTATGTACGGAATCATTCCCCACAACGAGGGAGCGCTCGGTATCGACAACGGTTCGGTCAGGGATATTGCGCTGATTTCGAGGGTTAACAAGCCTGTCATGTTCAAAATTATCGGTTTTCAAAAGGACGATAACGAACGTGAATATGCAATCCTCAGCCGAAGGGCTGTTCAAAAGGACTGTATGGATAATTATATTTCAAAGCTTCGCCCCGGTGATGTGATCACAGCTAAGGTAACCCACATGGAGAACTTCGGCGTTTTCCTCGATATCGGTGCAGGAATTAACGGGCTTTTGCCCATTGACAGCATTTCCGTTTCGAGGATTCCGCATCCGTCCGTTCGTTTTTCGGTCGGACAGACGATAAGAGTTGTTGTTAAGTCGATTGATGAGCAAGGTCGCCTGACCTTTTCTCACAAAGAGCTGCTCGGAACATGGGAGCAAAATGCCGACGAATTTGCTCCGGGCGAAACCGTGCCCGGAATTGTCCGCTCGGTTGAAAGCTATGGTATATTCGTTGAGCTGACACCGAATCTGGCAGGCCTTGCCGAGTATTCCTCCGGCATCACGGCAGGCAGTCATGCGGGTGTTTATATAAAAAGTATGCTCCCTGAACGCATGAAGATAAAATTGATAATCGTCGATGCGTTTGAGGCGGAATACCCTGCTCCGCCGATAAAGTATTTCACCGAACTTGACCATATTGACAGATGGGTTTATTCTCCGGCAGAGTGCTCAAAGGTCATAGAAAGCAGCTTTTCTTAACTTTTTTCGTCTCTCGACAGAAAAAATAAATTCTTGCATTTTCAAGCCACTTGTATTATAATATAATCAGAATAATATTGTGGTTTTTGTTGAAATGGGAGGATTTTTAAGAAATGATCTGTGATTTACATTGTCATACTAAGCTCTCGGACGGCTCGATGGGCATAGATGACATTATTGTTCTGGCAGAAAAATGCGGCGTTACCACCTTAGCTGTAACCGATCTTGATTGTCTTGCAGGCACGGTAAGGGCACGTCTTATAGGAGAACGCCATGGAATAAAGGTTATTCAGGGCGTTGAGATTTCCGCTTATGACAGCGAAAACGACAGGGAAGTTTTTATTCTCGGATACATGAGCGATTCCCCTGACCGCCTGGAAGGTCTTTGCCACCGCAACCTTGTTGCGAGAAAAAGAGCGGCTCAGTTTATGATGATAAAGGCGGCTCAGCGTTTTCCGATAACGACCGACCTGGTTCTCAAATGCGCTCAGGGCTCAACGAACGTTTACCCTGTTCATATAATGGCAGCTCTCGTTGAGAGCGGAGTTACGACCGAGCTTTTCGGAGATCTTTATAAGGAGCTTTTTTCAAAGGGCGGAGACAAGAGTATTCTCATCAAGCCGAAGTTCTCCGAGATGGCGGAGGTTATTCAGGCAGTTCATGACGCAGGCGGAATTGCGATACTTTCCCACCCGGGCGATTATGAAGGTACAAATATTGTTGAGAAAGCAATGGAAGCAGGAATTGACGGTTTTGAGGCTTGGTGTCCCGAGCATGACGAGGCAACATCGGAAAAGTTCGCTTCGCTTGCAAAGAAAAACGGTATTCTTGCAATCGGAGGCAGCAGCTTCCGCGGCAGACACAACAGATCCTGCGTAACCCTCGGAACAATTGTTACTCCTGAGGATAAGTTCACAGAGTTTTCTAATTATAAGGCAAAAATCCGCCGTCAAAAAGCAAAGGCGGAATAATCGGAGACACGAGAAATGGCAGAGGACAGAGATATTAAAATCTATGAGGGCGGGAAAAGCCGCGAGCTGAATGATATTCAGCGGATTTCCGAGGATATTGACCGCAACAAGCGGAACGGAAATATCGATAAGGCAAAAGCTCTCGGAAAAAAGCTTGCAAAAATTCGCCCCGACTGCAAAAAGCTCGGACTTGATATTGGCAGTATGCCTGCGGCTGAGCTTTATTGCGTGCGTGTTTTGCTGACTTTTACTGCGGAATATGCTGTCCAAAAGTATGTTTTATCCGATACTCTTATTGATGCCGTAAGTGCCTCAATGTATGATTATCTCAAGGCTGAGGAAACGGGGTATTACGATAACATTTCCGACGGCAGTGCGTTCACGTTTTATCTTCTCGCACTCAAAAAGAGCGGCGATACAGCAAAAAATATCGGCGAACAGTTTGCACAGAGATGCGGAATAAACAGCGATGAATACGTCACCTTCGGTGCAGACATATTCAATAAGTCGCTTGAACTTTACTCAAAAATAATCGACGAAACCGAATTTGTCGGTGAATAACAAATAAAATATAAAGCTGTTGCATGGAACCTTATCTGTGCAACAGCTTTATTGTTTTACGGCGATGTAAAGTATTGTAATTACAATAAAAACGATCAGCAGCCATCCCCATTTTTTATTATCAATTAAATACACAATCAGTTTTATAAACCAATACAGCAGAGCTAAAATAAATCCTATCATAGTTTCACCTTTCTTTAAATTTTTTCGGGCATTCAAGATACAACCTGTATATATAACCGCAAAAGGGGGTCTGTCGACGTATTCTGTTTGTGTAATAGAGATAAATTTACATATATAAAAAGTACAATTTGTAGGGGTTGATGCCCACATCGACCCAAGAATTATTGCAAAAAGCCGTAAGTTAA
>ENA-UOIY01001304-UOIY01001304.1-human-gut-metagenome-genome-assembly--contig:-P114-NODE-1304-length-27645-cov-11.898623_pt1 | contig 27645 bp, 28 predicted proteins | sample MGYA00242335_ERZ723882 | MGnify/ENA metagenome assembly ERZ723882
AAAAAGAACCGGGAAGCAGCTTGAGACCCTCTTCCCAGTTCTGAAATGTCTATCCTCATTTAAACCGCGAAGTAAAAACGAAGTATCAACGTACAAATATAAAATAATGAATCGAATTAATGCGAATAAAAAGCCAGATAAGATGATCATTCTTTTGTTTTTTTCCATTCTGTCATTGACGGCTATTTCTCAAAATGCAGAAAAGAAAATTACAATTCAAAACAAAAATATCTCTTTAAAAGAAGCCTTTGAGCAAATAGAACTACAAACAGACTATAGCATGGCTTACGAACAGTCAAACCTGAACCTGAAAAAGAGGCAATCATTGTCGCTAAAGTCCGCAAGTATAGAGAAGGCATTAACACAAATATTGAAAGGTACCGAATACACATACAAAATAAAGGGATATCATATTATTATCTCTTTGCCGGCCCAAAAAACAGAAACAATCGACGAAAAGACACAAAAACTGACGCAAACTATAAGAGGAATCGTAGTCGATTCCAAAACCAATGTTCCGATAGAGTATGCCTCCGTCTATATATCGGGGGAACCTTCCTTGAACAGCTCCACAGATAGTCTTGGAAACTTCAGAATCGGCAATGTTCCTATTGGGCGCTACAATATCCAGGCGTCTTTTACGGGATATCACACAAGCATAATCAGTGAAGTATCCGTAACTTCATCCAAAGAAGTATATGTAGAAATCCCGATGGACGAGAATATCCAATACCTGGCAGAAGTCCTCGTGAAACCGGAAATAAAGAAAGACCGAACGATCAATCCTATGGCTATCACAGGTGGCCGTATGATCAGCATGGAAGAAGCAGGCAGATTTGCCAACGGCTTCGATGATCCTGCACGATTAAGTGCCGCTTTCGCAGGAGTGGCGGGAGACATCGGTACCAATGCCGTAGCCATTCGCGGAAACTCCCCGCAATTCACACAATGGAGGCTGGAAGGAATCGAAATACCTAATCCGACCCATTTTGCCGATTTGTCAGGATTAGGCGGAGGTTTCCTGTCAGCTCTGAGTACACAGGTGATCGGAAATTCGGATTTTTATAACGGAGCTTTTCCCGCAGAATATAACAATGTATTATCGGGTGTTTTCGATATGCACCTGCGCAATGGAAATAATCAAAAGTACGAACACGCTTTTCAAGTCGGACTAATGGGTATCGATCTGTCATCAGAGGGACCAATCAGTAAAAAGCGAGGAAGTTCTTATCTCGTTAATTATCGTTTTTCTACTACATCACTGGCTACCGGCAATGACCTGAATCTTAAATATCAGGATTTAGCATTCAAGCTAAACTTTCCGACCTCCAAAGCCGGCACCTTTTCTATTTGGGGATTAGGTCTGATTGACAGGAACAAAGCTCCAATAGAGGAGCGTTCCAAATGGGAAACTCTGGGAGACCGGCAATCGGGAGAAAACAGGCTCGAAAAAATGGCAGGAGGGCTGGCACACAAGTATGTGATAAATGAAAACACGTATGTCCGTTCTTCCCTGTCTGCCACTTATTCCAAAGATCATACAGTGGTAGATCAACAAGCAGATGACAAACTAATCAGAGTAGGAGATATCCGGAACAGCAGGTGGGACTTCGTTTTTAATTCTTATCTGAATACGAAGTTCAGTCCGAGACATACTAACAGAACGGGAGTTACGATTACAAACCTTCACTATGATCTTGATTATCAGGTCAGCCGTTATTTCGGATTAAACAGACCTATGGAGCAGATTTCAAAAGGCAATGGCGAAAGCACAGTCTTTTCGGCCTATAGCAGTTCGGTTATCAATCTGAATAATAACTGGGTCACCAGCTTAGGAGTAACAGCCCAATATTTTACTTTGAACAATAACTTATCCATCGAACCGCGGGTTGCCCTAAAATGGAAAATAAATTCGAAACATTCTTTGGCGTTAGCCTATGGGTTGCATAGTCGCAGGGAAAAGCTGGATTATTATTTTGTAGAAAAGGTTGTCAACGGCAAGAACCAGTCAAACCGATATCTGGATTTTTCCCGGGCGCATCATGTCGGGATGACATACGACTGGAATATCAATCAAAACCTGCATTTAAAGATAGAGCCTTATTTCCAATATTTATTTCGCATACCGGTTGAAAAGAACTCCTCCTTCTCGGTCATTAACCATGAGGAATTTTATTTGGACAGAATCTTGACCAACACTGGTCAAGGCAGAAATTATGGAATAGACATCACGCTGGAACAATATATGAAAAATGGCTTCTACTATATGATTACAGGTTCTTTGTTTAAATCGAAATATAGGGGAGGAGATAACGTTTGGCGTAATACAAGACTGGATAAAAACTATCTGCTGAACTTGCTTGCCGGAAAAGAGTGGATGGTCGGCAAACTTAAACAAAACGTACTGAGTCTCAACGGACGTTTATTCTTTCAGGGAGGGGAACGCTATACACCTGTAAACGAAGAAAGAAGTCAGGCAGAGCATGACATCGTTTTTGATGAAACAAAAGCATACAGTAAAAGATTCAGTCCTTCCATAAACGGTGACGTTTCTATCAGCTTCCGGATAAATAAGAAAAGAGTATCTCATGAGTTCTCATTGAAGATTCTGAATGTAGGTATGCGCACCGGAATGCACTTTTACCAATACAATGAAAAGACCCTTAAAATTGAAGAGAAAGAAGGAACAGGGTTAATTCCCAATATAAGTTATAAGATTTATTTCTAGACAAACTAAAATCCTAAATGTCTAAAAGTAATCATTATGCTCTGTCATTCAGACCTCCCGTTACCAAGAGAAATGTTCTGAATGACAGAAACTCTTATGTACAATGACTTTCGGTAATTATGATATAACAATCCAGAATTAAAAAAAATCCTAATCAGTAATATTGGTATAACTTTCTGTAATTTATATACTGCAAAAATCAATCACTCTGCTTAAATTTGCATCGGTTAAAAAGCATAAGATTCGATTCTAATGAAATTGAAAATAATTAAGATATAACTACTATAAATTGAAAATCTAATAAATTTATGTTGCGTACTATCAGACTTACAGCCGCAATCGTGTGTTTCACACTTATTACCCTGCTGTTCCTTGATTTCACAGGGACATTGCACACATGGTTCGGATGGCTGGCGAAAATTCAGTTCCTGCCGGCAGTATTAGCCTTGAACATAGGTGTAGTGCTATTCCTTATTGTGCTCACATTACTATTCGGGCGTATTTATTGTTCGGTCATTTGCCCATTAGGAGTATTTCAGGATGCTGTTTCATGGTTCTCCGGCAAACAGAAAAAGAACCGCTTCCGTTATTCTCCGGCTTTAAAATGGCTGAGATATGGTGTATTGGCTGTATTCATCCTTGCCTTGGTTGCCGGACTGAATGCTTTTGTCGTTCTACTGGCACCTTACAGTGCATACGGCCGGATGGTTTCCAGTCTGCTGGCTCCGGTATGGCAATGGGGAAATAATCTCTTGGCATATTTTGCCGAACGGGCAGAAAGCTATGCTTTCTATGAAGTGGATGTCTGGATGAAAAGTCTTTCAACGCTGATCATTGCTGTGATTACACTTATTGTACTTTTTGTTTTGGCATGGCGTAACGGACGTACTTATTGCAATACCATTTGTCCTGTCGGCACCGTATTGGGATTCATATCACGATACTCCATCTTCAAGCCTGTGATCGATACTTCCAAATGTAATAGCTGCGGATTGTGCGCACGTAATTGTAAAGCATCCTGTATTAATGCCAAAGCCCATGAAATTGATTATAGCCGTTGTGTCGCTTGTATGGATTGCCTGGGAAAATGTAAGCAAGGAGCTATTAAATATACCAGACGTATTCAAAAGAAAGAAGGGGTTAATACGGAAACGGTTAAAATAAAATCTGTAACCTCGGAACAGATTGACAATGCCCGTCGTAGTTTTCTTTCGGCATCGACTATTTTCGCTACTTCTACCATACTGAAAGCACAGGAGAAAAAGGTAGACGGAGGATTGGCAGCCATTGAAGACAAGAAGATTCCCAACCGGGAGAATCCGATTTATCCTCCCGGATCATTAAATGCACGCAACTTTGCCCAACATTGTACTGCCTGTCAGCTATGTGTCTCTGTTTGTCCTACTCAGGTATTACGTCCATCCGGTAATCTGGCAACTCTCATGCAGCCGGAAATGTCCTATGAGCGTGGTTATTGTCGTCCGGAGTGTGCCAAATGTGCGGAAGTATGCCCTACAGATGCCATTCATCTGACCAGCCTGGCAGAGAAATCCGCTATCCAAATCGGGCATGCTGTATGGATCAAGGAGAACTGCGTACCGCTGACTGATGGAATGGAATGCGGCAACTGTGCCCGCCATTGTCCGGCAGCCGCTATTCAGATGGTAGCTTCCGATCCCGAAATAGCGGACTCACCGAAGATTCCGGCAATCAATGTCGAACGGTGTATTGGTTGCGGTGCTTGCGAGAATCTTTGTCCATCCCGTCCTTTCAGTGCCATTTACGTGACCGGACATCAGATGCATAGAATTGTATGATTTAAATCAGAACAAGATTATGGAAGAAAAAAATAAGAAAGACATAAACAGAAGAGATTTTATCAAAATCGTAGGTATCAGTGCGGCTACATCGACAGCGATACTATACGGATGCTCGTCAAAAGGCACTTCTTCATCAAGTAGTGCATCGGCAGAAGGGGAAATTCCTACCGACAAAATGACTTACCGCACGTCTCCAACAACAGGCGACCGCGTGTCACTTTTAGGATACGGCTGTATGCGCTGGCCTCTCAAACCGGCTCCCGACGGTAAGGGTGAAGTGATCGATCAGGATGCAGTGAACGGATTAATCGATTACGCCATCGCTCATGGAGTAAACTATTTCGATACATCTCCGGCCTACGTACAAGGTTTTTCTGAGAAATCCACAGGAATTGCGCTAAGCCGTTATCCACGTGATAAATACTTCATTGCTACCAAACTATCCAACTTCTCTCCGGATACATGGTCACGCGAAGCTTCCCTCAAAATGTATCATAAATCTTTTGCAGACCTTCAGGTGGACTATATCGATTATATGCTGCTTCATGGCATCGGTATGGGTGGAATGGACGCCCTTAAAGGACGATATCTGGATAATGGAATGCTTGACTTTTTGATAAAAGAACGTGAAGCAGGTCGCATCCGCAATCTCGGATTCTCCTATCATGGCGACATCGAAGTATATGATTATCTGCTTTCCCGACACGATGAGATAAAGTGGGATTTCGTACAAATACAGCTTAACTATGTGGACTGGAAGCATGCGAAAGAGACAAATGCCCGGAATACCGATGCCGAATATCTGTATGGTGAGCTACATAAAAGGGGGATTCCATCCATTATCATGGAACCGCTTTTGGGAGGTCGCTTGTCTAAACTGAACGACAATCTGGTGGCACGTCTCAAACAACGCCGTCCGGAAAGCAGCGTAGCTTCATGGGCTTTCCGCTTTGCCGGAACGTTCCCCGATATATTGACTGTATTAAGCGGTATGACGTATATGGAACATTTGCAGGATAACCTGCGCACTTATTCTCCATTGGAACCGCTGACTGATGAAGAGATGGATTTTCTGGAAGACACAGCACAGTTAATGCTGAAGTATCCTACCATCCCTTGCAATGACTGCAAATATTGTATGCCATGTCCGTATGGCCTGGATATTCCGGCTGTCTTATTACATTATAACCGTTGTGTCAATGAAGGCAATGTTCCTAAAAACGGACAGGATGAGAATTATGTCAAAGCCCGCCGGGCATTTCTTGTAGGATATGACCGCAGTGTACCTAAACTCCGTCAGGCTAGTCATTGCATCGGATGTAATCAATGCGTACCTCACTGTCCTCAAAACATAGATATACCCAAAGAACTGCACCGGATTGACCAATTTGTAGAACAACTGAAACAAGGAACCTTATAATGGAAGAATTAATCAACTTATTACACTCGGGAGGATATTCCTGTGTGATTGCCAATGGAGACAACATACGTACCTTTACCCAACGTGGCGTAGCGGATTTATATGATTTGCTGACACAGGAACCGGATTTCCTGAAAGGAGCTTCGATAGCCGACAAAGTAGTAGGGAAGGGGGCTGCCGCCCTCATGATTTTGGGAGGTATCCGGGAACTTCATACAGACATCATCAGTTCGAAAGCGTTGGATTTATTACGAAGCTCGGATATAAAAGTCCATTTCGTACAAGAAGTACCTTTTATATGGAATCGTGATCACACAGGCTGGTGTCCGGTAGAAACGATGTGTAGCGAAGAAGAATCGGCAGAAGCCATATTGCCGCTGATTCGTGATTTCCTCGAAAAAATAAGAAGTGGTAAAAAGTTGCAGGAGAAATAAAAGTGCGAAATAGAATATGAAAACAAATACAGTTTGTTTGTTTTTGTTCGGCAACCTGCTTTCCATTTCAGGAATGGCACAACCCGGAAAAGACAGCACACAAGTCAAAAGAAACTATACTATCGACGAAGTCGTAGTTACCGGAACACGGAACGAGACGGACATTCGTCACCTTCCCATGACTATTTCAGCAGTGGGAAGGCAACAAATAGAGAAGAGATATGAACCTTCGCTTTTGCCGCTATTGACGGAACAGGTTCCCGGATTCTTTACTACCAGCCGTGGTATCATGGGATATGGTGTATCCACAGGTGCGGCAGGTGGCATGAGTCTGCGTGGTATCGGAGGCAGTCCGACGGCAGGTTTATTGGTTTTGATCGATGGACATCCGCAATATATGGGATTGATGGGACACCCGATTGCGGATGCATATCAGTCTATGCTGACAGAGAAAGTGGAAATCTTGCGCGGCCCTGCCTCTGTACTCTATGGCTCGAATGCAATGGGCGGAGTAATCAATATAGTCACCCGCAAACAGCAGGATGAGGGAGTAAGAACGAATATGCAGGTAGGGTATGGCTCATACAACACTTTGCAGACGGAATTTTCCAACCGTGTAAAGAAAGGACGTTTCAGCAGTATCGTTACCGGTTCTTACAATCGTACGGAGGGACATCGTCCCGATATGGAGTTCGAACAATATGGAGGATACGCGAAGTTAGGATATGATTTCAGCTCTTCCTGGAAACTCTGGGGAGATGTAAATGTAAACCATTTCAATGCTTCCAATCCGGGAACGGTACAAGTTCCACTTATCGACAATGATTCGCGTATTACACGTGGTATGACCTCGCTTGCCTTGGAAAACCATTATGAGAAGACATCAGGAGCTTTGAGCTTTTTCTATAATTGGGGACGGCATAAAATCAATGACGGATATAAAACAGGAGAACAGCCGCAAACATCACACTTTAATTCTAAAGACAAGATGTTCGGCATTTCCTGGTATCAGAGCGCTACGTTCTTCACAGGCAATCGTCTGACGGTAGGATTTGACTATCAGCACTTCGGAGGCGAATCATGGAACAAAGTCTTGGCTACCGGAGAGCGGAAACCGGGAGTAGACAAGCAAATGGATGAATTTGCAGGATATGTCGATTTCCGTCAGGATATAAATAGCTGGTTGTCATTGGATGCGGGTGTTCGTGTAGATCATCACTCTCATGTAGGTACTGAATGGATTCCACAGGGAGGACTGGCTTTTCATCTTCCCAAAAGTGCAGAACTTAAAGCGATGGTGAGCAAAGGATATCGCAACCCTACCATCCGGGAAATGTATATGTTTGCTCCTGCCAATCCGGAACTGAATCCGGAAAAACTGGTCAGTTATGAACTTTCCTATTCCCAACGGTTATTGGAAGATGCCTTATATTACGGACTGAACCTGTATTATATTAATGGTGACAATGTAATTATGAGCAACGGTTTGACGCCTCCGCTGAACGTCAATTCCGGAGAAATAGAAAACTGGGGAATTGAAGCGAATATCGGTTATCGGTTTAATTCTCATTGGAATGTAAATGCCAACTATAGCTGGTTGCACATGGAGAATCCGGTTCTCGCCGCTCCTGAACACAAATTGTATGTCGGAGCAGACTATACCGCAGGTCGCTGGACTGTATCGACAGGAATGCAATATATTAAGGGACTTTACACTTCTGTAATCGTTAATAATAAAGGCACCGAGCAACAGGATAGTTTTGTTTTATGGAATCTGCGAGGAAGTTATCGTGTTTGTAATTTTGCCAACATCTTTGTGAAAGGTGAGAATCTGTTGGCACAACGCTACGAAATAAATGCGGGATATCCCATGCCTAAAGCAACATTCATGGGTGGTATTAATTTGAACTTTTAATAAAATATAAATGAGTATGAAAACAACAGTAAAACTCTATTCACTGAATTACAGTAATGTGAAGACCTATTTGGCAGCCTCGTTATTCATCGTTGGCAATATCCTTTTTCCAAAGTTTTTTCATCTCATCCCACAAGGTGGAATGATCTGGCTGCCTATCTATTTCTTCACCCTGATCGGTGCTTACAAATATGGTTGGAAAGTTGGTTTACTGACTGCTATCCTGTCTCCAACTATCAACTCTCTGTGTTTTGGCATGCCAATTCCTACAGCATTACCGCCCATTCTATTGAAATCGGTGTTACTAGCTATTGCTGCCGGATGGGCTGCGCAACGCGTCGGACGCATATCTGTCCCAGTCCTGACAGGCGTAGTACTCTTTTACCAAATAACCGGTACATTGGGAGAGTGGATGTATATAGGAAATTTCTACAGAGCTGTTCAAGATTTCCGTATTGGGATTCCGGGTATATGTCTGCAGATATTAGGAGGTTATTTGTTTATCAAATACTTGATACGTACGTAAATAATGTTTCTAATTATAAAATAATAAGCAGCTTTTTCTTTGCAGAAAAAGCTGCTTATTATTTTATTCATCTGAATCATCTTCTATAATACTGGAAGAAGAAATACTATATTCCTTAGCATATTGACTCGGACTCATCTTATATTCTTTCTTGAATACTTCCCGGAAATATTTGGATTCTGAAAATCCACACATCTCCGAGATTTCAGTAATATTATACTCACCTTCTTTTAATAGTTGCGTAGCACGTTTCAGCCGGGTTGTTTTTATCAATTCCTGAGGAGATAGACCTGTTATTGCTTTCAGTTTATAATAGAAACGTGTACGGCTCATATTATGCAAATCGTTGAGAACTTCAACAGAAAAGGCAGGATTATTGATGTTGTCTTCTATCGTTTTTTTCACAGCCGATAAAAATTGCCAGTCAAGGCTATTAGTACATTTCGCTAAAGGAGTCTTAACCTCTATATCTATTTCCAAATTCGCATATTTGCTGCGCAATAATGCCCGATTCGCCAATAAATTAGCAATACTGGCTTTTAGGATTCTTATGCTGAACGGTTTTACAATATATTCATCAGCACCAATATCCAGACCATCGAGAATATTCTGTTCTTCACCCAAAGCAGTAAGTAACAAGACAGGAATATGTGATGTTTCAATATCATTCTTAATAGTGGAACACAGTTCGTCACCCCGCATTTCCGGCATCATAATATCGGATAGAATAAGCTCCGGCCAGAATTCTTTTACAATGATCAATGCTTCCTTACCATTACCGCAAGCCTGTACATTATACATCGGTGATAATGAATTGACCAGATAAGCACGTAGTTCATCATTATCCTCGACAATAAGAATACGTTGCAGATTCTCATCGTTTGACTTTTCCGCCGCTTCGGATATAACCGGAGCATCCAGTACAGCTTCCTGTCTGCCAGTTTTTTCCGGATCTATCAGGTTCGAGTGACGGAAATGCTTATTACCCTTCGGGAAAACAACAGTGATAGTAGTGCCTTGTTGTTCAACACTCTCTATATTTATCTTACCACTATGGAGGTGCACCAATTTATCAACCAGCTTTAGTCCGATTCCACTACCGGTTATCTTTGCATTAATAGCATTTGTACCCCGGAAGTGCATCTTAAGCAGTTTATTCTGTTCGTTTGCCGGAATGCCTATTCCCGTATCTTTGACTTCCAGCTTCCATGAGTCTTTAGTCTCAGAAATAGATACACTGACTATCCCATTTTCTGGAGTATATTTTAACGCATTGGAAATCAGATTTTTTAAGATAGAATCCATCTTATCTTTATCAAACCATACATTCAGATAATTAAAATCACTCTTGTAAGTAAAATCAATATGCTTGATATTGGCATACGAACGAAAACTATTACATATCTCATTCATATACGTGTTCAGTTCATATTCTGAGATACGTAATTCGGAAGAATAAACATCAGCCCGTTCAAAGTTGATTAAATTAGTGCTCAACCGTAAAAGGGCATTCACATTTCTCAATGCCGTATTAATACGCTGCGAACCGATCTCTGTCAGTGTTTCTTCCTCAACAAACTCTTCCAAAGGAGCCTTTATCAGCGTAAGCGGAGTGCGGATGTCATGAGCTGTATTAATAAAGAAATGTGTTTTCTCATCCGATATCTTTTTCTGCTTTTTCAGAATCATTATCCGGAAAGCAATGCTGAAAACAAAGACAATCAGAAGCATATATATGAATATAGCCCAGCCATTTAGCCATACAGGTTGCGATATGATAATTCCAACTTGCCGTTCTTCGAAAACGATACTAGGTTCTTCCTTCGATATGGCACGTACATAAAGTTTATATTTGCCGGGACTTAAATTGGTAAAACGAATTAAACTATTGCCACTCAGTTGTACCCATTCATTATAAGAAGAGCCTTCCAACCTCCAATAATAAACTGAATGAGAAGGAAAATCATAGTTGATGGAAGAAACACGAAACGAAAAAGTATTCTCACCATATTTAAGTCTCAACACATCAGTCTTATCAATGTCTTTCTCTAAAGGAGAATCTTTTTCTCCCGGATAAATCGGTTGATAGGAAATATGAAAATCGCTGAATATCATTTTCGAATATTCATAATCCGGCAACTTTATACCTGCCGGAAATTCAACTGCCCCATCAACACTTCCAAAAACAAAATTATTATTCTTACGTAACGCACCGGAAGTTGCATTAAAACAAGCAGACATCATTCCCTGTTCGCGACTCCAGTTATGAAATGATCTCTTTTCTATAGAAAAGCTGGTAATTCCATTTTCCGTACTCATCATTATCTGTCCGTTCATTTCCGGAAGAATCGTATAAATACTGTTAGATACAAGTGCCGAATTATCAGCGTAATAGTGTTCAAAACTCATGTTTCCAGGATCATATATAAGTACTCCCGAGCCGTTTGTACCGATATACAGTAATCCGTCATTGGCCTGATAAAGAGTATTGATGTATATTGATTCCACAGGCATTAATATATACTGATATTCACCGGAATTCCGGTTAAGCAGAAAAAGTCCAGTAGCTGTCCCCACCCACATGAAATTAATATCTTTTTCCTCAATCGCCGTAACAGTATTGACTCCGGGATACAACCGGACAGTATTTTTTCTAGGATCAATACATTTTAGATTGTAATACCCTCCCGACCATATATATCCTTTTGAATCTTTAATCATATCCCTGATATACTTATCCGGACGTATGTTGACAGAGCTAAGAAGAAAAGGCGAAAAATACTCTACAGACAATGTTTTCTTGTTAATCTTATAAATACCCGACGTATATCCTCCTGCCCAGATAACACCCGGAGAAACTTCGCATAAAGTAATGAAAATATGGTTCTTATCTTTCAGCTGCTTATCATAAGAACTCAAAAAAGAATGCCATTGACCGGTTTTTGAATCCTGGAAACTTATCCCATTACTGGTTCCAAACCATAAATCTCCTTCACTATCTTCAATAACCGCATGTACCTGATCATTGACGATAGACTGCTTATTACCGATAGAATGCTTTATCCAACGATAATTCTTATAACGGAAATCGACTACTGTGATTCCTGCCGGGTAATTGGCAAGCCAGATTCTTTTTTCTTCATCAATATAAATATCGGTTATATTATTTCCATTCATCTCATTATAACTTTCGTAGTTTGCCACAATGAACGGAGAGGTATTACAAGTATTTACATCAATTTTGTGTACTCCCATTCCTTCCGTAGCAACCAATAGTTCCTTTTGATTCAACGGTCTGATATGAGTAATACTCACATCACCCAACTTCGTATCTGATTTGATAATTTGATGAGCAGACATATCATAGGCAAAAGTACCATCACTAAAAGTTCCTACAAAAAGTCTGTGAAGCTGAGGATGGAAATAGAGACCGTTAATTTGCGTATAGACATGATCAAGCACATCTAAAGGAATAACTTTCAAAGCTTCGTTTTCAAACTGAGTATACCGGACCCCCATTTCTGTTGCTATAAAGAAATGAGTGTCATCAGCCTGTTCTACTACCGTAATATTATCTTCCAACAAATTAGGAAGCCGCATAACCTGAGTAGTCTTAGTATTATACAACAAAATAGAATCTTTGCCGCATAACCATAAATTGTTGTTACGGTCCAAATAACCGTAACTGATGGCATCAGTGACTTTCGGTGACTTATAGACCATCGTAAAACGATCATACTTTTCTTCATACTGGAAAATACGTCCTTTTTTTCCAATGACCCATATCCCGCCTTCTTTATCAGCATACAGCCATCCGAGATGTATTTCGGAACTCAATTGTTTGTTTTCTTCGATAAGTTTATAGTGCTTTATATCCTTACCGTTGTATCGGTCCATACCCTCATTAGTAAGAAACCACATATATCCTTGGTGATCCTTCTGAATATTGTATATTCTCCGATTGCTCAAACCATCCTCTACTCCAATATGTTTGTATGTTTGTCCATATGCCATCAACGGCAGTAATAATAAAAATAGTATAATATTCCTCATATAAATAGTTGTATTTAAAGTAGTACTATGGTCTATCTCCAAATAATAGTTAACAAAATAAATAAAAAAGGACGAGATAATCAAGTAAAATGTTCAACAAAACATTTTTATTTCCATAGTTAATTATTCGTTGGTTGAAATATTATACTTTTGAACGATATCAGTTTAAAATATGCAACTAAAATACTACTTTCAGCTGAGTTTCTTTTTATATACCCATGCACTTAATATAAAATAGATAACTGCCTGAATCCATAAAGTAATATATTCGGGCCGGATATCAGCCATACTTGCTCCCATTGAGTTCAACTTCACAAAGGCGAGTGTAGCAGGTGCTGCCGGAAAAATATAATGAGCAACTTTCCAATACCAAGGCATCAGCTCCATCGGATAGGAAACACCGGAAAGAAAAATCAGTCCTACCGAGAAAAAGGCAATCATAAGCAATGGTGCTTCCGAATCAGTGAAATATCGGGAGGCTGCCAGCCCCAGAAAAGAGGTCGCCAGCAAGTAGGGGATCATCATCAATACAATATACAATCCGTTTCCAATATTGGGAATACTAAAGAAATGAGGAAGCAACCCTAATAGAAAGAATGAAAAAACAGCATACAAACTACAGTAGACAAACGTTTTCCCTGATACAATACGTATAGCGACTGCCCAGCTTTTTCCGAAGGGAGTATAAACAAGGATGCCTTTTGTCATATGCTCTTCTCCGGTCAGCATACCAATGACCATCAGTAATGTCTGAAAAATGATAATGACCATAACGGCCGGAATCAGATAAGATCCATATCCTTCCGTATAGTTATAGAGTGCGGTTCCCACTACATTTACAGGCTGTGCCATAGCTACCGCCAATAATCCCTGAGGAGGCAGAAAGACTGCTCCGTCCGGACGATATTTGTCATTGATAGCCAGCATCACACGTGAAGAAGCTCCTTGTAAGGCTTCAAAATAGAGAAAAGCATCGGTAGTGGCATACAGAGAAAACACGGCTTCATCTCCACGAAATACCCGTTCCTCAAAATCATGAGGGAGATATAAAATACCTTGTACTTTTCCAGCTTTCATCCATTCCTTAGCTTCGTGATAATCCATAGCCTGATCATAAATTTCCGCTTGAGGCGTAGCATCCAGCCATCGGATGAAGTTACGGCTCAACTCGCTATGTGAGTTATCGACTACGGCAACCGGGACATCCGTCACAATATTGGGGGCATACATATAATTATAGAGCAATCCGTATACGAAGATTCCACCCATCAATACTAGTAATACAGCATAGCTGGTACTGATAGCCAGATATTCACGTCGGATGATGAACGATAACTGTTGTAACTTATTTAATTTTTTCATATTTATGACTTTCTATGGCACGTTTCAGATGAGGAAGCAACACTAAAGCCAGCAACGGAAAGATACATAGTATCACAACCGATGGCCAAAGGTGGATAAAACCACTCCCCTCGTAGAGCATATTTTGCATCATTTCCGTAAAATGACGGACAGGAAAAAGATAGGAGGCATCTCGTACCAAAGGATACATATTGGTCACCGGAAAAGTGACACCGGATAAAGTAGCTCCCAAAGAGCCGACCATGGAAACAATACTTATGATCAGAGAGATAGCCGGAAATAGCGAAAACAGGAATAATCCCAATGCCTGTGTTGCCACGACAAAAAGCGCTGTCAGCATATTCATCAATAACCAGCTTCCTTGAAAAGGAATATGCAGAATGCCGAACATCACATAATTTGCCAGACATCCTATCAAAATAAAGATAATGGTGTAGGGGAGTAGTTTTCCTAAAACAGCCGTTACCATATTTCCTTTGGCAACAAACAGCCATTCATCGGCAGTGCGAAATTTAATCTCAATTCCGACTGCATATACAGTAATGAGTAAAATCAATACCTGAAACAAGACGAAGAAAAACGGTTGGCTCAGATAAACCGAATAATCCAAACTCGGATTGTATATAGGGTGATTGCTGGCTTGTACGGGCAACAGGAATGTAGTGATCCTGTCTTGTTCCACTCCGAGAGCGACAGCTTGCATCACAATGGGAGAGAGCGACACAGGAGCCAGCGACGTTTCGAAAGCAGCCATCAATTCGCCACCTACCGAAAGCAACGCATAATGATAATAATAGGAGAGAGTCGCATTCTTTCCCGAAATAGCATCTTGCTCAAATTTGGGAGGAATGGAGAGATAGCCATAAATTTCTTTCTTCTGTACGGCCTTTCGGGCAGCTTCCTCATTCACAAAATGCCTTGTCACTTTAAATGTTGGCACAGCAGATATATTTCGGGCGATTGCTCGTGAAAAGGCAGTATTGTCCTGATCGACAATACCGATGGGAATGTTTTCCATCTGCCCGTTGCCGAAGATTGTTGCCATGAAGAAAAGGGTAAATAGCGGCAGGATGATACACACACCCAGATAAAGGCGTCGTGAAGTCATCCGTCGCCACTCCCTGAGCAGCACGGAACGAAAAGGAGAATATGTTTGTGATAAACTCATTCTATCATTCATTTAATGTCAGTAATACGGACATACCGGGGCGCAGGTCATCCACTTTCTGAGTGGGACGGGCATGGATCTCGAAGGTTCGTAAGTCATAACTTCCGGTCTGCTTCGTTGATTTCCAAGTAGCAAAACTTCCTAACGGACTGATATAATAGATTTTAAACTCAATACCTTTTTTATCGATGGCAGGCACATCCGCAACAAAGGTGCCCTCCATCTTAAATTGTGGCATCAAGTCCTCACGCACATTGAGAACTACATGAATATCGTCCATGACAACCAGGTTCATAATAGGAGTTCCCGGCGCAACCAATTCCCCACGTTTAGGAAAGATGGTAGCTATCTGACCGTTTTCGGGTGCTGTCAGCCGAGCATCGACCAATAGTGCCGACACTTCTTCCACCGTACTTCTGGCAGCATTCACCATACTGGCGGCAGATTCTTTATCTTCTTTCTGTGCACCGTCTACCGCCATCTGATATTGTTCATAGGCTGCCCGTTCGGCTGCAACAGCAGCTTTATACATAGCTTCCACTTCATCTTTCCGCTGGGAAGTGACAACACTGTCTTTATATAAGGTAAGAATACGGTTATAAGTTGTTTTAGCCAGTGTAAGATCACTTTTTGTTTTGTTCCATAGCTGCAGCGCGGTAGCAACAATCTGTCGGCGGGTACCGGCATCTATTTTCTTGTTCTGCTGTACGGCTACTTGCTCCAATGCATTCACCTGCTGATACTTGGCATGTATTTCGGGGCTGTTGATCACAACGAGAGTATCTCCTTGACGTACCCAGTCACCTTCCTGAACCAAAAAGGTATCGATACGTCCGGGAAGTTTCCCGCTAATACGGATTTCTGTCGCTTCTGCCTGCCCTTGCAGGACGAGCGGTTGTTTGTGCATCAATATTATTCCCAGAGCAGTAAAAATACCGACTGCCAGCATAATAATGACGAATGCCCATGAAAGGGTTCTACTAGTTGGTTTCATTGTTTGTTACGGTTTAGGTTGATAGTTTACAAATTGTTCCGGTGTGCCGCAGAGTGAAAGAAGATTCATCAATGCCACATCATATTCATAATATGCTGCCAGACGAGCCACTTTTACATTGGCAAGCATGGTTTCAGCATCAATCACTTCGGTAGAGGTTGCCATCCCTTCAGTAAAGGATTTCTTTCGGATACGTACCAGTTCTTCACTCAGTTCGATGGTCGCATTCAGCGCTTTTACGTTATCCTGAGCTTTCTCCAATTGTGTATAGAGTTTATCCACTCCGACAGCAAGATCATCGCGTGCTTTCATTTTCCCTAAAGCCAGCGTTTGCTGGGTTAGCTTTGATTGCCGGATCTTCTTTTCCCGATCCAGTCCGTCAAAGAGATTCCATGTAAAACCGATCCCCACCATGGTACGCGGTAGTAAATTGCTTTGAATGCCATGCGAATAGAGGGTCTGTTTTCCAAAAAGGGCTATATTCGGCAAGTATCCGCTTTGGGCAATCCGTACTTCCTGTTTGGCGATATGTTCTTGCAGCTGCAGTTGATTAAGCATATAGTTTCCACTATTGACCGACATATCAAAAAGCATTTTGGGTGGTAACGAATCATTCATGAAAAGGGGAGAAGTAGGAACGATATTCTCATCCGTATCTTTTTTATTCAACAAAACTTTCAAGGCACTTTGCACCACTGTTTCTTCCTTTCGTGCAGCTTCCAATGCCCGCTTTGCTTCATCCATATTCACTTGGGCAAACAGTCGTCCTGCTTTGTCTATCATTCCGGCAGCTTCCAGTTTCAAAGCATTTTCATAATGCTTTTGCAGACCTTTATAAGTTTCTTCACGCACCGCTACGACCTGTTGTGCCAGTCGCAGACCATAATAACTTTCCGCCAACAGGTTTTGCTGGCTTGCAGCAGTCTGTGCACGATTCTCTCGCGCCAGATCCACCATTGTCCGACCAATATTTGTTGCACGAAATCTTTTTCCTCCGGAAAAGAGCACCCATTCTGCTGACAGATCAACAGTCGTCAAGTTTCTCGGAGTTAGTGGAAAGACAAGAGTATTGGCTCCTATTTTATCCAGAATAGCTGAGATTATCTGGTCATCCGGAATAACGGAATGTACAAAGTCTTTTGCCGGATCAGTAAACTGAGACAGTGGCTGCTTCACTTCAATCTTCTCAGACATATGCACAAATGCACCTGTAGACTGCAAGGTAGGATACCAAAAAGCATTGAGCTTGTCACGTTCTGCCTTGGCAATCTCTATCCCTTTATCAGCTATCTTCAAGCTCTGATTTCCCTGATTAAGCAGGTGCAACGATTCTTCGAAACTTAGCGGTGTCTGTGCATTTGTCCGAATGACGAAAAAACACAAAGCCCATAGTACAAAAAGTATCTTATTTTTTTTCATGCTGGTTAGGTTAAATCTAAAATTGAGACTTTCTAACAGATGAGAGGACGGGTTTGTTCACTTTGGCAAACAGAGAAAGAATCTTTAAAAAAAATGTTCTATATTTAAGATTACACAAAGAATAGCCCCATACATATTTCATCAAACAGCAGAAATTATGCATAAAAACGCGTAATAATATACAGAATTTCAATATATTTTTGCATATATATTATCGGATTATACAGAAAAAGAACGTTATTTGAGCTATTTCCTTTTAAAGGAACGACTCCTTGGTTTTAAACCAACGGGACATTGGTCGGTGAGGCACGTTCTGCTCCCTTAAAAGGAATGAATAAAACACAAGTGAAACAGGTTATTTGTTCCGGATACGACTAATATCTCAATCATTTCAATCTTTCAGATTGATTCAGTTAGCAATCATTCGATTAACTTATCGTTAGTATAAGCAGATAAAACCACACATATTGACAAGAAGTAAGTCCAATAATATTAAGTTCTGAAAATATCTGATTAGAAATCCAGAGGATTTTATCGAATCATTTTATTTCTACCTGTATATTTTAAATTGTACAGCAATCGAATATACGATTTTTCATATCCGATTCTTTTTCTCATCTGGAATAGAAATTATAATATAGATTTTCCTCTACTAAAATTTGAAGAAATTTATTTGAGATATAAAAATTATGTTTACCTTTGCATCACCATTTCATAAGGCTTTTATGAAAGATACAAGTAATGCGGTAGTAGCTCAGTTGGTAGAGCATTAGCTTCCCAAGCTAAGGGTCACGAGTTCGAGTCTCGCTTACCGCTCCACTGAAAATCAAGCACTTACAATAAAAGTAAGTGCTTTTTTCATGCCCTTTCATAAATTAAAATCCCGTTTTAGAGGCATTTTTGAGGTTATTTACTATATTTGCATTGCAAATTAATTGCAAATTTCTATAGGCTTTTGCAATCAATTTAATTTGCCTCATCAAAAAACACAAGCAATCATATGGCAACAATTAAATTTTATTTAGACACACGTAGAGAAAAGAAGGACGGTCTATTTCCGCTAAAACTAAACGTCCATAACAAAGGAACCTTCTTTCTCTCTACAGGCTATTCTGCTACACAAGAAAAATGGAATGGGACTGAATTCACCAATAAAGAAGCTAATTATAAAACAAAGAATGCAGCATTGCGCAGAATGCTAAACGATATGGAGAATGCTATCTTTCGTCTTGAAATGGATGGAAAGTCAAAAGAAACATCCGACAAATCTCTTAAGGCTATTCTTGAAAAATATCTGCCAGGATACGTACAAGAAAAAACTAAATTCTTCACGGACTACATGACTGATTTTATAAACCTGAAAGATAAACCGGGAACGAAGACAGTATATACAAGCACCCTCAATAAAATCATTGAATTCGATAGAACTTGTACATTTGATACAATGGATATCGATTGGATGAGGCGTTTTGAAAAACACATGAAAGACTCCGGCATGAAAGTTAATGCCTATGCCTTACATTTACGTAATATACGAGCAGTTTTTAACTATGCCATCGACGAAGAGATAACAACACTCTATCCGTTCCGTAAATTCAAAATAAAGAAGGAGGAGACTGCTAAACGATCATTAACAGCGGAGCAGGTGGCACTGTTGCGGGACTATAAGTGCGAAGAATATCAGGAACGTTACCGAGATATATTTATATTAATGCTGTATCTAATTGGTATTAACGCAGTTGATCTATTTAATTTAAAGCAAATAATTAACGGAAGAATTGAATATCATAGAGCCAAAACATCCAAGTTATATTCAATAAAAGTAGAACCGGAGGCTATGGAGATCATTGAAAAATACAGAGGTAAAGACTGGCTGATCAATATCCTGGATGAGTATGGAAATTACAAAGACTTTCTTCATCGCATGGGAATTGGACTTAAACAAATAGGTCCCGTTATCCGTACCGGTTTAGGCGGGAAGAAAAACCGGGAGCCGATATTCCCGGAAATATCCAGCTATTGGGCCCGCCACACTTGGGCGACCATCGCTGCCGAACTAGATATACCCAAAGAAACGATTTCTGCTGCATTAGGGCATGAAATAGGATCAGAGGTGACATCAATCTATATTAACTTTGATCGAAAGAAGGTGGATGAGGCTAATCGAAAAGTTATTGATTATTTAAATAGTATATAAGATAGAAACAAAATAGGAGAGAAGCTAAATTATTTCCCTCCTATTCAATCATTAGACTTTATCAATATCTAATAGTATTTTCTTAGTTCCATGCAATTTATAAACTATTGTAACCTCTTCTTCCCAGTAGTTCTTTACTATATCAGATAGACCATCAGGAACAACAATTTGTATTCTATCTCCATTACTAGTGCTTATTTTTACTTTTCCTAAATTATCTGCAGCTGATAATATTCCAGAAATACTTTCACGACTAGTCTCTAATAGATGCTCTCCCCAATCATCAATAACTTCAATCAAGTCATTTTGCTTAATAATTGACGATATTTCCGCTTTCGAACTAGTTAACTGTACTCTTCTTTCTCTCCCTTTTGATATAGATGTTATACCAAATAGATTTATATTATCTCCATCAGGAGCTAATTGTTTTGTAAGTCCAATAAAGTTATTAAAATAAGAGTCATTAGTTATATTTCTTTTAAGAGCTTCTAAATCCCCTCTTCCTACCAATTCAATATTATCATTTATATCCTCAATAACGTCTTCAAAACTACTAAATCCTGATAACGTATTATTTGAAAGACTACCAAATTTCATTCTAAAAGCCATACTAGCAGCATTAGGAGCAGTAATATAAGATTGACACACATCTTTTAATTCTGCTGGGATTTTACCTGCTTTACGAAAAATTCTTCCTGCTTTTCTCTCAATGGTTCTAATTGCTAATTTTTGAAAAGTATCTACCCGTCCTAAAACATCTTCACTTTTAGCATATCCATATCCGACTCCTCTTCCTGCTACGACTAATTGAACTTCATCTTCTTGCAGGACGATGCCTTTCAAATCCAAATGACGTCTAAAATTGACAGTCTCTAACATATCCCTTAATTCTTCCGCAATATCTATTGGAGGCTCTCCTGAAAGTGCCAATCCTATGAGTTTCTCGGCATCCCTATATAATTCGCACCTCATTGCGAGTGAAGCAGTACTTTTTAGTAAAATAGAAATAGTTGGTTCACCCAATTGATTTTCTAAGGCAGCCGTGGCTACGCTTTTCTCTAACTCATATGCCATTGCATATAAATCACGAGCTTCATCGAGATTTCCTTGATGCTTTTGCATATCACCCAATTCAGCTTTATGCATAGCTTCATTATGTAATTCTCTTATATCCATAGTCTGTCTTTAATTTATTTCTTTTTAAATATAGCTTTTGGCTTTCCGAACTCAACAATGGAAATATAAGCAGGCAAGCGGCTTTCGTCAGATTGCTCTGTTTGCTTAATCTTTATTTTTAAACGCTTTTCCACCGTATTTGTTGCACTCTCTTGCAAAATTCCAGATATCTCTAATCTTGCAGCATGATTAAACAGTCCATCATCTTTCTTCCCTAACCAATAATCAAAACCATCTCCTTTACAAGAACGTTCAATAATTGTATATTCTGTTTCATTTATTGCTAGCATACAGGATACACAAACGGCAGCATGATCAGTACAATAATTTATTTCTTTCCATGTACGATCTACACTTTCATCATAATAATCATCCCAATGCAAAGATATGTTTTCTTTTCTATCTCCATCCAATTGCATAACCACTCCATCTTTATGTCCAGAGCGATGCAGGGTTGCCATACAGGCCGAGTAATAATGTGCACACGAATCCTTATGTATACCCGGTAACCCGTCTTTTATACTCACTAAATCTAATATGTTTTCCATAAATTACTGCTAATATATGATTTTTATTTTTTATACGAAAGATAAAATCCTAGATATTGTACCTACTCTATGCTAATAATGTTAGTAACACTAACAAAAATGTAAAATTGGTTGCTTTCATTTTCTATGTTTCATTTATGTGATACAGATCGTATCGCTCCAGTGAAGCTAGCAGAGCTTTTATTTCATTACGTAAAAACCAGAGAAGTGAACAACCCGGAATTACTGCATTTTGGGTGAAGGATATACAACTGGGATAGAGAACTTGATATTATTACTCGTTTCTTTCATGACGAGCTGCTAGATATACCAAACTTTCTATTGTTCACCTCTTCAGATGCTCTTGCCGTAAACTGTTTTATATTATCCAACAATCGAACCCTTTCTTTGAATGATAAATTATTAAAATTGGATGCTAGTCTGTTTGAAGCATTATAAGTTTGATCTAAAAAAGAACGAAAACTCCCCCCAGGTACTACAACTCTAATTCGATTAAAATCCAGCATAAAAAACTGTATCAACTTGGCGTCTTTCTCTGTATTTAAGCCTTCAAAGTTAATATCTTTTTTACTCGTATAATTTACTAATATTTTTTCTATTCTCTTAGCCGCTGGCAGAAGGTCTCTAACTTCAAAAGTACTATGAATTATATATATCTCGTCTCTGGCTTTCATAGCAGATTTAGCTGCATTATCAGCCTTTTTGTATTGCTTATAAGTGAAAATAGCACCTATGATAGTGGCTAATCCACAAAAGAAATTAAATATCTCCATTTTTCACATTACATAAAAGCGTAATAGTTCCATTATTTCAGATTCATTCATGGTATACCTTGAACTATAGTTTATTGCTTCCCATTTTTCTAGCATTTTTAAATATGTAGGCATCATTTCTTCATGACTGTCATAATCATTATTTGACAAAGAAGATATTTCTTGAAACCTATTGAGATCATTTAAATAATACTCTGCATATAGAAGCTGAGCCGCCTCATCTTGTCCATCAAATCCCGGAAAGCGTATCTGCTCTTTTTTTATTTTTTTTATTGAGTTATTATTTTCAAGTTTATTATACGAAAAAATTATACCCCTATACATATTTAACACCTTTAATACTTCTCTACATTTGTTTTCAGGCATTTCTTCCTGTATAATACTAAACATATCTTGATAATTATAGGTATATCCATTTTCGATAGCTATCCTTTGGTTTCTATAATCGGCAGCTTCATCTGGGTATAACCCTTCTAATATTTTCAGCTGGAAAGATAGTTGTAACCTTTCTTTTACACTTAATTTGATTTCGTTCATAATTCCATTTATTTAATATTCATGTTTCATTTTTCCCCAAATGATTCCCATAGGAGCGTGTATTATTCCGCTTCCGGTATGTCCATCTGATGCTTGGCAGCAGTGGAAGCATTCTCCATTCCGAGGGCAGTTTGTTTTTTCGATGTGAAAAGCTGTAGTTCATGTTCAAGCATCCCAATTCGGTGAGCCTGATCTTTTATGACCTCATCTTTCTCGGCTATCGACTTTTTGTATTCCTCAAATGGAATCATAAATACGGAAGAGTTGGACGGTGTCACCGTTTGACTCTGTTCTGTTGAGGTTAAAATCATATCACCTGTACCGCGAAGAAGCCATTCTGCTGATAAATCATCAAAATGAAGAAGAAACTCTCCTGCTTTGTCAACCGATATACTTTTTGCTTTTATTAAAGCACCTTTTCCCCAGCAAAGTGTTGTTTCTACTTTTGTTGGTGTAATAGCTTTATAATCAAGATATTGTAGTATCCTTTCTTTAATTTCCATGCACGTGAATTATTAATTATGGTTAATAGAAGAATATTTTCTCCTTTAACATTGATATAAGAAGAAAATATTCTCCATATTTGCATCATGAATAATAACAAAGGTGATTAATCACAGGTTATAATTACAAATAATCAACAATTATACTAATTAAATATGGAAGCAACAAATTTCGTAGTAAAAAAAGCTTTAACCGAAACATTATTAAATATGAAGGTTAAAGAAGTGATTGAAATCAATATTAAAGATTTCAAGGAGAACTCTATCCGTAATGCGGCTAATAAGCTAAAATCAAAAGGATATCTATTTAGTGTGTCCAGTGCAGGGCGAATTGATACAACAGCGGTAATGAGATTGATGTAAGAGATATGGAATGCATTTTCGACATTTCATGTGCTATTTTATCACTGGTATATGCTATTCTCTCATTTCGGATTAATGTTAAGGCTAGTAGCGCAGCTAAAGTAGCAATCAAGATGAGAAATGATATACATAGAGGTAGAGCCGCTTCTGATATAAGTCATCTTTTAAGTGTGAATAGAAGAATAGTAAGGTTGTTGTTCCCTTACGCTAAACATAATGACATTGAACTTACTTATGAAGGTTTTAATATAGAAGATGATGCGAAAACTATACAAAATTTCATGTCGGAATGTAACAATGTTAAAACTAATCATCTTACCAGTAGCTTCTGTTCCTTTTTAGATGCCAACTATGATAGTTTGAATCAATTAGCCTTAAAATTTAGCATTTTACCAAGAAAAGACAGAATCGCCTTTTTAGGGCAAATAAAAAAAATGGAACTTAAATTAGTAAGTGATTTTGACCAACAAATACACAGTAATTATGGAAGGAGTTAACAAACAAGTAGAAAAAGATCCTCTCAGACCTATCATTAGAAATCTGAAAGTAGATGAATCCCACACTTATCCTGCATCAAGGATGTGTGTTGTAAAGTCAGTATGTTCTCAAGTATCGGTAATGGAGAACAAAGTCTTTAAGACTAAGCTAGAGAAACCGATGTTTCATGTAACACGAGTAAAGTAGGGAGAAAAAGCTATGACAGAAGAAAAATTAAGGGAAGCGAACGCCCTGTCTCATGACATCAAAGAAATGCTGGAGGCCATTCATAAGCTAGAAGAAAATCGGGAACATATACTTGCTCCTGATAAAATGCGAATAACATTAGGTATAGATCGCAGGAACGGTGACGAACACGGTGTTACAAGAATCCGTTTACCATGGCGTGATGTAGAAAAAATAAATGAAATGATCCTAGAAATCTGTTCTAACGAACTTAAGAGACTAGAAGAAAAATTTGGCAATTTATAAACTAAGGAGAACTAATTATGGAAACAATTCAAGTAATCGCTATTATTGCTGCTTTAGTTATTGCAGCGATAATCGTTAACTTTCTCTTCTGCAAACCACCCCAGCAAGAAGTAAAAGCAGTGAATATCAAGGTAGAAACTGGAGATGTGAACTACCTTACAGGAAATCTATCGTTCGCCCAGAGTAATACTCCTTATAAAGATCTATGGAGTCAGTCAGACTGTTCTCTTAGGGGTTCAACTTTTGTTAGACTTACGCAAATAAGGAGCAACATTTCTTCCCGGCATAAGGGCATGGAAGAAGAAATATACAAGAGAGAGATTTTGCACTATATGAATAAAGGGGCCTTGTACAGTCAAGAGGAAAAAATCTCGCCTATTCGCAAATTCTGTATAGGGCAAACTATTCCCGGCGATAACATAGAATACCGCATTGAGGCAGCTGAACTCATGTACAAATACATAACTACAGGAAAAATACCCAATAAGGAGGAATAACTATGGAAATAGACAAATTAGAATATGCTACTCAATTAAAGGAGAAACTAGATCATTTGATTAAAGATCAAAGAGATATAATGAATATGAAGCACCAATGTATAAATGCGAAAGAAAAGGCAACAGAAGTTCCTTTTGTCTGCTTAGATATTGGTCTATCTTATAAAGCAACTGTGTATCAAACTAATCCCGATGAGGTTCTATTAATTGTTGAGACTTTATTAAGTGTCGTAAATAAGAAATTAGAAAAGATAAAGGATGAAATCAATGATTTATGAGGAGGAATAACTATGGATGCACTAATTAGATTTTATCTAAATTACATTCCCGCTTAAAATGTTTTTTGCAGGTTATTGACCGTTGATAAATGCAATTTTATAACACATTATAATTCAACCTTTTACAATGCGAAATAATAAAATAAATTTGTATGAAAAATAAAGAAAAAACAGAGAATACAGTTATAAGCAATAACTCATTCTCAGCAATTGAAAAGGTCGTTGAAGTTCAGCTTTTGAAATTTGCAACGGGTAAGGAATTATGGATTCATTCAGAAGAAGATGGAGAAATAACCTTGAATATGGATGAAGCTAAAAAATTACGTGATTATTTAAATAGTCTTGATTTAAAATAGAAACTATGGGACGCACTAAATTACAAGCAAAAGTAGAACCAGCTCCCAAACGCTGGTTAAATAAGCAGGAAGCAATGGCTTATCTAGGAGTAGGAGAGGACTACCTTTCAAAGCTAAGGAATGAGGCTAAAGTATCTTTCTCACAAGAAGGAAGAATGATATGGTATGAACTTGCAAGTCTTGATCGATTCGTACTTAGGAATAAAGTCATATAACGGTAAAGTAATGAAAGTTCTACCCCTAACATTTATATGGTGCATATCCTTCGTAACAATGGGATTCACCTGTCTAAAACTGGAAGCCTTATTTTGGATTTCCCTGTTTATCCTTTCTCTATGCTCCATATATATGAGTAAACATAGGAAAAGGCTTGAACGAGAAATCGATGAACTGTTCGGAGATAATTAACGATGAAAGGCAACTCTTTAGAATCCGAACTGGAAGAATGCGGGAAACGTGCTGAGGCTATATTAAATCGATTGACCTCTCCACAACTCTCTGCATCAGAATACGATCAGCTACTCGCTGAATACAACAGCGAATTACTGAGATACAATAAGATTGAAACTGAGCTACTACTCGTAGGCATTCCGCCAAGTAAGCGCACAATGCAACAAGAAAAGATACTACGGGAAAGAATGAGAAACTAAAATCATGAAACCAAAAAAAAGTTTAGTGGATGCTGCCGTTAAAGATGGTAGCATGGACAGATTGAATATGCTGTTATCTGCTGCTCATTTATTGAACTGCGAAGCAAACAGCTTAATAGAAGAGGCCGCCGACGTAATGAGAGCAAAAGGCTTGTTACTTGGAGACCTGAAGAAATTACATAATGACTTCCTTAAATGCGCAGACCGGTACTTCAAAGAGTTCTCTACCCTTGTAGTCAATGATCAATGCAAGATGGACATGTTTGAAGACCTGCAGAGTTTTGATACAGCATTCAGAACCTGGGCAAAGGTCCCTGCCGAGTGGGAGCCTAACGTATTAACTGAGGATAAAGCCTCACAACCAAATAAAAAATGGAAGCAATAGTTGACTATTCATACCACAATTCAAGAGTTTACATATATCTCAAAGAAGATAATACTTTTTGGGGATATGATGGTTCTAATTTGATAGAATATAAGGCGAAACCTTACGAATTCCCATCTGAAGAAATTCTCCCTTTTTTGATCATACCTGTCCATTTCGCTTCTGTAATTCTAAAGGCTTTAGCCGAAGCTGCAAAGAAGAATGGAATAAGTACAGAGAATGAAAACCATCTTAAAGGGAAAATGGAAGCTATTAAGGATCATCTTGTTGATATGCGTGAATTTGCAAAGGTATTACTGGAGGCTCAAACGGAAAAGAAGGTTAATCTCACCCTAAAGGATTCAAGAAATGAGTAATGATATCGGAATATTCAATGCATACATAGAAATGAATGATGGAGTTTATTTAGACAAAAATGGTAACGAGGTAATCGTAATTAATGGGTTTGAATACTCACGAGAAGAATTTGATTCTCTTGTGGATATGTGTGGAGATTGCAATATATAATAAAAACAATACAGAAAGGAGCCAATATGTTTGAGCCAAAAACAAAAGCCATTACCCGATGGGGACT
>ENA-UOIY01001316-UOIY01001316.1-human-gut-metagenome-genome-assembly--contig:-P114-NODE-1316-length-27357-cov-18.738298_pt1 | contig 27357 bp, 22 predicted proteins | sample MGYA00242335_ERZ723882 | MGnify/ENA metagenome assembly ERZ723882
AAACAAGCAAGTGAGGGAGCAGAGAGGCGGCAAGGTGCTTCTCTGCTCCTTGCAGATGCTGTGTTATTAGCGTTAGGGGGGCGGATAAACGCGGAGCATAACAAAGCCCGTATCAGTTTAACTGGTGAAGTGATAAAATAATGGTAGACACAAAAGTGCCTACCATTATTTTTATGCTATTATAGACATGGAGGTGGCAATATGGCTGGTAAATACACGATGCGAAGCAAAGAAGAAAAGTTAGCTTGTTTTCAGTAAAATGAAAGTATCACAAAAGGTCCCCAAAAGTAAGCATCCCAAACAGCATAAAAATGAGCCATTGTCAGCACCTGAAATAACCGCTACCATTAGTTTGTCCAAGACTAATGAGGTAGCAGAAAGGTGCTAAGAATGGCTCGAATCAAGTATATCAAAGATTTCTACGAACAATTTACCCCTCGATTTCTGTGCCACCCTGGAATTTGAAGGTCATTCGTCCGTCGGCGTGAACGGTCACTGTGTTAATAGAGGTCAACCAGAGCTTTTCGTCAAACTCGGTGATGGTGTCCAGCTCCTGCATCTCGAACATGAAAGTTCCGATGGCATCTGCCTGGGCTTCCCGTGCTGCCTTTGTGGATCGGAGCTGCTCAAGCTGTGCTTTGGCTTTTTCGTACCGCTCCACAAACCCATTGTACCGGGCAGCGTATTCTTCCTGGTTTTGTGCCATCTGTGAGTTTTCCGCTATGCAGCGTTTTGTGAGTTCGGTTACAACTTCGATCTCCTCAAGCAGGCTCTCGATTTCTGTGTCAATGCTTGTGCAGTCCGTCAGTGTGGTCTGCATCAGACGGCAGTCCTCAAGAATGTTGTCCTTGCTGTCGATAACAGCGTTAAGAGCTGCCACGAAGCGTGCTTTGATGGTTTCCTCGTCCAGGTGTGGCGTTTCACATTTGTTCTCACCCTTAAATTTGCCGTTGCACTGCCATACTACCCTGCGGTATTTTGAAGTTGAGTTCCAGACCTTAGAGCCGAAGTAGGAACCGCAGTCCCCGCAGATAATTCGGGAGGAAAAAATGTTCTTTCCGCTGTACTGACGGCTTATCCGCTTGCGCCGTTCAAATTCGGCTTGAACCTTGTCGAATTCTTCCGGCGTGATAATTGGTTCATGGCTGTGTTCCACATGGTACTGCGGAACTTCGCCCTCATTCTGTTTTTTCTTTTTCGTGAGAAAATCGACCGTGAAGCATTTTTGGCGGAGAGTTAGGGATTCGAACCCTAGGTACATTACGTACACAGCATTTCGAGTCAAGTGGTAAAAACCGAACTTGGCGGAATTTGACGGAAGATAACGGCAGATGAAAGAACCCCGAAAATGCCGTGTTTTCAAGGCTTTTCGCACCTCTTTGAATCGAAAACAAAGTGAAAATCCGAGTCCGAGAGTCTCCTCCGATTTCGCCGAGTTCTAACGGATTTTCAGGAAAGTCTATTAGAATTTTTGATAGAACCGAGCGATTTTTCGCCCCAAAATCACGCTTTTGGCAGTGCGTGAAAAGCACCGGTTATGCCGAACCGCACCAAAAGTCGTGTAGACAAATGCCGGTACAGAATCAAAATTGCCGCTATCGGCAAAAATATGAGAAAAACAGATTTTTACCGATTAATTTTTTGCCGATAATGTGGTATACTGATAACAGTAACTTCGGAGGGCAGGAAGATGAAATATTTATCCGTAAAAGAGATAGCCGCGCTTTGGAACACCTCCGAGCGCAGCGTCCGCAACTACTGCGCGGCAGGTCGCGTCCCCGGCGCTTTTCTGACGGGTAAGACCTGGAACATTCCCGAAAACGCCGAGAAGCCTGAACGGAGCAATAAAAGCAGGCCCGCACCGCAGACTTTGGCGGATATTCTTAAAGAGGAAAAGCACAGTCAGACTCACGGCGGAATTTATCATAAGGTGCAGGTGGAGCTGACCTATAGCTCCAATCACATGGAGGGCAGCCGCCTGACCCACGAGCAGACGCGCTTTATTTTTGAAACAAACACCGTCGGCATCACCGAGGAAGGCGTGCGGGTGGACGATATCATCGAAACCGCCAATCACTTCCGCTGTATCGACGAGGTTATCGAAAGCGCAAAATCGCAGCTCAGCGAGAAATTTATCAAGCACCTGCATTTTATCCTGAAAACCGGAACAAGCGACGCAAGGAAAGACTGGTTTGCCGTCGACGATTACAAAAAGCTGCCGAATGAGGTTGGCGGGCGGGAAACAACCTTACCCGAGGACGTGTCGGCGGAAATGAAAAGACTGCTTGATGAGTATAACGGCAAGGAAACGGTGACGCTTGAAGATATCCTTGCGTTCCATGTGCGGTTTGAGCGCATTCACCCTTTCCAGGACGGCAACGGGCGTGTTGGGCGGCTGATCATGTTCAAGGAATGTCTGAAACACAATATTGTGCCGTTTATTATTGAGGACAGCATAAAAATGTTCTATTACCGCGGACTGCAAGAGTGGGACCGGGAAAAGAGCTATCTGACCGACACCTGCCTGTCGGCACAAGATACCTTCAAGAAATACCTGGATTATTTCAGAATACCGTATAAAAACTGAAACCTCACGCACGGCTTTGAATGAACCGTGCGTGAGGTTTTTGTAATATACTGTGTTTTTATGGGGTGGGTAAATTTTTAGAAAGCTACTTTGCGTGATAATCTGACCTCGCAATCAAGCGTTGTCTCCATTTTACAACAACCAACTGTACTTGCAGATGTTCAAATGAATGATACTGGTGGAGCTTTATCATGCTGCTGCATGATAAATTTCGTCCTGTCGTGTAGCAGAGTGGAATTTCTGCCAAAATATTTTTGCTTTTTTCACTGTCTACTTGACCGGAACATCTCATATTGAACTGTAGCGAGACTTTATTACTTGTTAAGCACACCTTCTGACCTGAGAAATAACTGGGAGAAGCTTAATCGTGCAAAGCACGCAAAAAGACAAAACCGTTAAAACGTCTGATACCATAGGCAACACCTCCGCAACTTTAAGTACAATCAACCCTCAATCAGTCCGTAGACCCATGTACTTTTGCTCGGGATTTCTCAGAGAAGGTGGCAGGGCTCTTATATTATATATGATTTTTTTATTTTTTTCAACATGGTTTTCAAATAGCTTACCGTATAAAATTGAGAAGAAACATACTGAGGAAGCATAGGTAAATACCGAATTAATTCTTCATCTGTATAATCGTTGTGCAAAACCATAATCGTAAGAGTATTTACTTTCCCATTTTTTCCATGTAAAGTGTTTGATCGGCGAATGAGATCATTATCTCTTAATGACTCTATCGAAGTGCGCAATTCATATGTAATACTATCTTGTGGTGGAAGTGAAGGCAATATTATAAGACCGTCACAATTTGCCGGAAAGTTCTTTGCTGTCTTTACACCTGTAGCTACTAAATAACAATTCTCAAAAGTTGCATTTTTGAAATTAGTTTTATCTAAGACAGAAGCAACAAATATACAGTTTTTAAAGTGCACTCCACTAAAAATACTACCACGCAAATTTGTTCCAACAAAATCAGAATCCTGAAATACACTTGATGAAAAATTGCAATATTTCATATGCGCTGCTCTGAATGATATCCCTGTGAACTTTGCCCCAACAAAGGAAGAATGATATGATCTTGTTTTTTCAAAGTCCTTATACACAAAGTTGCTTTCATTTCTGTCCACGTTATTATAGCTAAAAATAGCTCTATTTTTTCCTTTAAGCGACACTTCAACACCTTCTTACATATGTTACTCAATATCGGCGTTATTAGTTGCCATATATAAAACCTTTCTCTCGTTTTAATGTCACTTGAAAACGCTAAAAACGCTATTCAATATTTCCGGGAATAACTGATTCCAATGCTTCTGTCAAACTGTTTAATTCACGCTTTTCTTTCGCGGACATTTTTCCGGGGTATGCTTTTGAAATATCCTCAATGCTCTTTTTCATCTTAAAAGCTTCTGCGGGCTGCTTCAGAATTTTGCATTCTGTTTTTATTGATTCTTTTGCTGAAATCTCATCAATTATCTGCTTCATAAACTTGGATATTTCGCTGTTTGAAGAATAATCCGCCGGCGCATAGAAGCTTAAACGACCGTCATTAAACAGTTGATATACTTTGGATCTATTATCCTTTACGGGATCAAAAACGCCGATAGAATATCCACCCTTGCTTTTTACTAATCGCATACATGGAATATCCGTTGCACTGTCACCGATATAAACTATGTTTTCATAAGGAATTCTCAGCCCTTCTTCCGGCATGCTATCATTCACTCTCTCATCGTATTCCTCAAGAAAACCTTTAGCAATGCGAAAAATAAATTGCGTTTTATTTGTGTAGTTTATTGCCTGAGCCGGCCATTTTGCAACTCCGTCCGCCGAATAAAGATATGTAGAGGCGTATATTCGCTTGAAATTTGCGGCGATTTCACTTCCTTCTATTATTTCTTTGAGTCCTGAGGAAATAATATAGTGTTCAAGTTCAATGCCCTTCTTTTCGGCATAATCATTCATTCTCTTGAACCAGGTTTTTACACCTCTATAAAGCTTAATATCAGCACCTGTTTCCCTGAAATACTCTCGTTTAAGTGATTTGCTCTTAAATTCGGAATATCTTATCAATTCATGCATCCAGGCTAAATTATTATCCATCAAATTATCTTTTGCAAGCTTGTTGGATGAACCCCAAAATTCGTCCTTGTCAATTCCGAAGGACGGAATAAGGGTGAATGTTTGCATATCATCTGGTGAAAGCGTTTTATCAAAATCGTAGCAGATTGCCATTCTGGGCTTTTGAGCTCTTATATCAGCATTAATTTTACTGTATAATTCTTCTCTTTCATTCATTGTGTTGATCCCTCCGTTTTTAAATTATATATTCATAATTATGGCGACATTCTATAGACCTTATATATCGCATGATACAATATTGTCGGTTGGCTTGTTAAAAATCTCAAACCAACACTTCCCACTTGCCGTATCTCTTGCCGCTTTCACGGCGGATATAGTTTTTGTCCTGCAGCGATTTCATAATTCGCTTGATCGTAGCAATGGATTTTCCGGTTTGTTCTGCAATCTCTTGCTGTTTTATCGCCGGGTTCTTTGCGACCAATTCTAAAACCGCCAATTCTTCTAAAGTACAGTCCAAAGTGTCAAATTGATACTTTGAAACTTTGGAATTGATACTTTGGAGAGTGCTTTCATCCGCAAAATCAATGTGCATATAACGGTTTTTGAGTTCGTGGTTTGTGCCGAGCAGGAGATTTGAGAAAAACAATTCCAAAAAATTTGTGGTGGAATGAATGCCTTTTTGCAAATTATTATAGTTTGCCCGGACCAGCGCATTGCGGAAATACCAAGAGTTTTCACGGAACGCATCGTTATTGACGCGGAATCCAAAGGTTTTCATATATTTGATCATAAACACGGCGGTGGCACGGGTATTTCCCTCGCCGAAGGGATGAATCTGCCAAATGTCCGATGCAAACTTTGCAAGGTGCTTTACCGCTGCTTCAACCGACAGTCCCTCATAAGAAAACTGCTTTTCGGTGGCAAAATCATAGTCCAAAGTTTCTTTAATGCTGTTCCAATCCGCATAAATTACGGTATCGCCGTTCAGCACCCACTCTTTCTTTGTGATGTTATACTGCCTGATTTGACCGGCGTGGTCGAATACGCCCTCAAACAATCTGCGGTGAATGGTAATCCACTCAGCGGGTGAAAACTGAAACGCTTTTTCTCCAAGCAGCTTCGTTATTCTTGCCGAAACGATATCTGCCTCTTTGGTTTCGTTTTCCGTTTCGGTTCGCGTGGTGCGCTGTTCATAATAACTATGAATCCGCTTCTGTGCTTCATCAATGGTGATTTTGCCCTCAATGTGATCCTTTGCGGTGTCCAACAAATAGGCAGAAGTATTCAGCCCGTCAACCGCCTGCAAGCCGATGGCAGTCTGCCACGCCTCGCTTTTTTCGGCTCTGCCGGGTTCACCCTGCTTTATATATTCTTCAAGTTCAAATTGCCAATTCTTATCCGGCATATTTGCACCTCATTCCTTGCTCAATTCTTCCGTCTTGAAGGTCGCGTATCCTTCGTAATAATAACTGTGGTCGATGCATTTCATATAGACCTCACGGCTATCCACCTCATCGGTGAGTGCGTTTTTCAGAAGGTGTTTGATTTCAATATCTTTTATCGGGCTGCGCTCCATGGCAAGAAGATAATCTTCTTTATCAACCCGGCTCCAATCAACAACCTTGTGAAGCTCAGATTTGAAAATAAGGTCAAGCCAAATGCGGGTGCTGCGCCCGTTTCCTTCTCTAAAAGGGTGGGCAATATTCATTTCCACATACTTCTCGACGATTTCGTCGAAAGTGGATTGCGGCATTTTATCAATGTTGGCAAGTGCCGCTTCGAGGTACATTAACGGAGCAAAACGGAAGCTGCCCTTTGAAATGTTTACGGTTCTGAGTTCTCCGGCAAAATCGTAAATTTCTTCGAAAAGATACTTATGAATTGCTTTGAGGGCGGAGAATTTTCCCGCTTCCAATTGATCGAGCAACCCGCTATCAAAAAGCTCAAGCGCTTTTTTCTTGCTGATGCGTTCTTCCTCGCGGGCAAGGTCGGCAGAGCTTGTCAGCCCCAATTTATTTTCAAGTGCCATATTGCACCTCCGAATTAATTTACAAGATATTTAAGCACAAAAAACAGTCCGACAAACGCTGCAACAATCAATAACACAATCCATCCGGCGGCTTTCCGTCCTTTCTTTTTTGAGGAAACCGGCTGTACAAGATATGTATACTGTAACTGTGGAGATTGGCATTGCTGTTTGGGTTTTGCGGCAGGTTGAGGGTTTGTCGCCTTTCGGTACATAGCAAGCGGGTCGCTCTGATTCATAATTCTGTCGTAAAAGTCGTCAATCCACTGCGCATCGCCGTATTCGCACATATTTTTTTCACTGCTATCCGGGTCGTGTACAATTTGATTTCTAATCCAACGATAGTGCTTAAGGCGTTTAAAATCTTCGTCCCAGCCTTGAACCAAATAAGAACCTTTTGGGGTATTTCCCATATCGTCTATATAGGCAGAGATACCGTGCTGAGTTTGCAGCATATCGCCGCATAGTTTTTCAAGATGCTTATATGATTCTATAAAGCCCATAGCTTGTCTCCCAACCCGGATTACTTATCCGCCGCAATGCCGGATTTCATCCAGGCATCCACTTCGCTGATTTTGAATTTCCACAGCCTGCCGATCTTGGCGGCGGGCATTTCTCTGCGCTCGATCCAGTCAAGAACGGTATCACGGCTAACGCCCAAATATTCCATTATTTCTTTCATCGAATACCAGCGCTCAAGATTGTTATCCATAGTGAAATCCTCCGTTTTCACGAAAATACAATACTACAAAATATATTATACCGCATTTTTTGGAATATCGCAAGGTTTAACAGGGGTTTATTCGGGGTTTTCAAGAAAAAGTCATGAATTACACGGCATATCAAACAAACGACGGACCTAAGCGTGGGTGTGTGATTCTGTTATAGTCTTTGTTGTAAACGGTAAGGTAACGGTGTTTTGCTCCATTTTTACTTGGCAGCAACGGAAAAAGTGGAAAGTTATCGAATAATATTCGAAGTTTGACGGAAAAGCGTCGAATTATCTTGTAAAAAAGGTTTTATTATGGTATAATACAAATTGTTAAACTGTAGTTATCTTTCAAAGGTGAGGTTTCAAATGATGAAAGCAAGTTATAAAAAGCTGTGGAAACTCCTTGTTGACAAAGAAATGAGTAAATCAGATCTGCATAAAGCCACAGGGCTTTCCTCCAGCACCATGACTAAACTCCGCCGCAGCGAGGATGTTTCTATGGAAGCGCTTCGAAAAATCTGCATTGTTCTCGACTGTAATATTGCTGATATCGTTGAATTTGAAAAAGAGGACAAATAAATACAAAACGATAGTGCTTTTCAGACGATAAAAGCGGGGGGGGGACGATACTATGTCGACAATACATGAAGATTATATTTATCGAATTGTTTCACAAAGAGATGCTCAAGGAAGAGTAAAGAGCCGGGAACGCAATAACCTTGAATACAAAGAAAGTTTTGGCTTGTCAAGCTGGGCAAAATACGCAAAAACGATGGCTGCATTTGCGAATAATCAAGGTGGATATATACTATTTGGAATAAAAGATAGTCCCCGCGAAGTGAAAGGCGTAAATGCTGCTTTTGGGGATTTCAAGCAAGAAAAATTTTCAGAATCGCTTAATTCTCTTTTTTCGCCAGAAATTATTTGGGAGTGTGGCACAGTTGATGTGGATGGTGTGATGATTGGCTTTATATACACTGAAGAAGCATTTTCCAAGCCTGTCATTGCCTTGCGTTCAGAAAATTCAGAAAGAATCAACAGTGGTGATGTATATTACCGCTACAGGGGAAGAAGCGAAAAAATAAAATATCCAGAGATGAATCGCATAATTGAAGAACGTGCAAAAAAAGAGCGGGATCAGATTTTAAAGCTTATGGAAACGATTCGCAAGAGCGATACAACCAATCTTGGAATTATAAATTATAATAATGGCCGTTTTAGTACGCCATATGGTGCGGATATAGCGGTTGACAAAAAATTGGTTATGAAGGTCTTGAAAAAAGCCAAATATATTAAGAAAGGAAGTTTTGACGAAACAGAAGGTTTTCCTGTACTTAAGGTTACCGGAAATATTGATTTGGCTGAAGAAATTCCAGTCCCCGATATTGAGCCAGATGTACAATATCCATACATACAAAAACAAATAGCCGAAAAACTAAAGATTTCTTCTCAGCAACTTTATGCATTAATTGCACACTACAATATGAAAGGGATAAAGAAATATCATATGGAAGTTTCCACTTCGTTATCCGGCAAACAAAAAACGCATAAGTTTTCCGATGTTGCCTTACAGTTTCTTGCTGAAAAACTCAATGAAAACAAAGATAATCCTGCCTGGTTAGATAACATCAAGGAAGAATACCGGCAACGGAAAGGCAGACTAAAAAATAATTCTACGCATTAACTTCCGATAATTTTGAGTTATCGGAAGCAAAAGAGGGAGACATTGCCATGAGCGGCCTTATGAAAAAACATGAAATGACTGAGGAGGACATCAAACTTCAGTTCATTACCCCGGCCATTGAGGGCGCTGGCTGGGACAAGCAGAAACAGATCCGCATGGAGTACAACTTCACGGACGGTCGTGTTATCGTCCGTGGTAATGTTACTGCCAGAGGCAAAAGAAAGCGCACAGACTATCTGCTTTACTACAAGCCCAATATTCCCTTGGCTATCGTCGAGGCGAAAGATAACCGGCACAGCGTTGGAGCCGGGATGCAGCAGGCCATCGAATACGCCGAGGTGCTGGACATTCCGTTTGTGTACAGTTCGAATGGCGATGGTTTCCTGGAGCACGATATGAAGACCGGGAAAGAGCGAGAGCTGACGCTTGAGCAGTTTCCCTCGCCGCAGAATCTTTGGCAGCGACACATTGGGGACGAGCACTTCACGCCGGAGCAGGAGCAGCTTATCACCGAGCCGTACTATTTTCAGCTGGGTGATAAGACCCCTCGCTACTATCAGCGTATCGCCATCAACCGCACCGTTGATGCAGTAGCCCGTGGGCAGGATCGTATCCTCCTCGTTATGGCGACCGGTACCGGCAAGACCTATACTGCGTTTCAGATCATCCACCGCCTTTGGAAATCCGGTCGCAAGAAAAAGATCCTGTTCCTTGCTGACCGCAATATCCTCGTGGACCAGACCATGCAACAGGACTTCAAGCCTTTTGCAAAGGTCATGACGAAAATCGAGGGCAAAAAGCTGGACAGCTCCTATGAACTGTACCTGTCCCTCTATCAGCAGTTGGCTGGTGATGAGAACGAAGAGCCGTTCCGTGCATTTCAGCCGGATTTCTTCGACCTCATCGTCATTGATGAGTGTCACCGTGGCAGCGCCAAGGAGGATTCCCGTTGGCGCAGAATACTCGAATACTTCCACAGTGCCACGCAGATCGGTATGACTGCTACGCCGAAGGAAACGAAAGAGGTATCCAATATCTCTTACTTCGGTGAACCCATCTATACATACAGTCTGAAACAAGGTATCGACGACGGCTTCCTCGCTCCGTACAAAGTTCTCCGCGTCGGCCTGGACAAAGACCTGGAAGGTTGGCGACCCACGGCTGGACAGCACGACATCTACGGGTACGAGATCGAGGACCGGGAGTACAACACCAAGGATTACGACAAAAACCTCATTATCGATGAGCGCACCGCCGCCGTGGCGAAGCGTATCACTCGCTATTTGAAAGAAAACGACCGCTTTGCCAAGACCATCGTATTCTGCGTGGACATCGACCATGCAGAGCGGATGCGGCAGGCGCTCGTGAACGAAAACAGCGACCTCGTGGCGGAGAATGCCAAGTATGTCATGCGTATTACCGGCGACAACGCCGAGGGCAAGGCGCAGCTCGACTACTTCATCGCAGAGGACAGCAAATATCCCGTGATCGTTACGACCTCCAAACTGATGACGACTGGCGTGGACTGCAAAACGTGCCGGCTCATCGTTCTGGATAACAACATAAACTCCATGACCGAGTTCAAGCAGATCATAGGTCGTGGCACACGGCTCAAGCCCGACTACGGCAAGGAGTATTTCACCATCATGGATTTCCGCAACGCTTGCCGACTCTTTGCAGACCCGGAATTCGATGGCGACCCGATCTCTATCATTGATGACGACGATGATCCCGGCGAAGAGCCGACCATCGATCCGCCGAAGCCGCCTGCTCCGACTTCCGGTTCCGGTAGGGACCCCGACGATCCGCCTGAAAAGAAGCACAAATTCCGGGTGCGTGGTGTCGAGGTCACGATTCTGAACGAGCGTGTCCAATACTACGACAAGGACGGCAAGCTCATCACGGAAAGCGTGACGGACTATTCCAAGAAGAACATCCTTGGCGAGTATGCCACCTTGGATTCTTTCCTTAGTGCTTGGAATTCCGAGGAGAAGAAGCAAGCCATCATCGACGAACTGCAGGAGCGTGGCGTCCTTCTGGAAGCGCTGCGGCAGATCGCCGGGAATAAGGATATTGACGATTTCGACCTCATCTGCCACATTGCCTACGATAAGGCACCGCTGACGAAGGCAGAGCGGGCAAACAATGTCCGCAAGCGTGGATACCTCTACAAGTATTCCGGCTTGGCACAGGAAGTTCTGAGTGCGCTGCTGGACAAATACATGAACGAGGGCATTCAGGATATCGAGAACATCGAAATCCTGTCCAATGACCCGTTCCGCAAATTCGGCACCCCCATGAAGATTGCAAAGCTGTTCGGCGGCAAAAGCGGATACATTCAAGCCATCCGTGATTTGCAGAAGGAAATCTACGCTGCGTAATAGGAGATATAAGATATGAGTTTAAATAACCTGGTAAAACGACTGCAGGACATCATGCGGAATGACGCAGGCATCAACGGCGATGCCCAGCGCATCGAGCAGATGGTTTGGATTCTCTTTTTGAAGGTGTATGATGCCAAGGAAGAGATCTGGGAGTTTTACGACGAAAATTACACCTCCATCATCCCGGAGGAGCTGCGCTGGCGCAATTGGGCAGTCGACCACAAGGACGGCAAGGCACTCACCGGCGATGCGCTTCTGGATTTTGTGAACGGAAAACTGTTCCCGACCCTCAAAGCCATCGAAATCGATGAGAATACTCCCATGAGCCAGATCATCGTCCGCACGGCTTTTGAGGACAACAACAACTACATGAAGGACGGCATCCTGCTTCGCCAGGTCATCAATGTCATTGACGAGATTGATTTTGAAGAGTACGAGGACCGCCACGCCTTCGGCGAAATTTACGAAACGATCCTCCGTAGTTTGCAAAGCGCCGGTAACTCCGGTGAATTCTACACACCCCGTGCTGTCACGGACTTCATGGTGCAGATGATCAAGCCCAAGCTCGGCGAGTCTATTGCGGACTTTGCCTGTGGCACCGGCGGCTTCCTAACCTCTGCACTAAAGGTGCTGGACGGCCAGGTACAGAGCGTCGAGGACAGAACAGTTTACAGCAACTCCATCTACGGTATCGAAAAGAAGGCGCTGCCGTTCCTTCTGTGCGCCACGAATATGCTGCTCCACGACATCGACAACCCTCGCATCATCCATGGCAACAGCCTGGAAAAGAATGTGCGTGAGTACAAGGATAGTGACCGCTTCGATGTCATTCTGATGAATCCTCCTTACGGTGGAAACGAAAAAGAGGGCGTGAAGCAGAATTTCCCGGCTGACCTTCGCAGCAGTGAAACCGCCGACCTCTTTATGTCCGTCATCATGTATCGGCTGAAGCAGAATGGCCGGTGTGCCATCATTCTGCCGGACGGCTTCCTGTTCGGCACAGATAATGCAAAAATGGCGATCAAGGAAAAGCTGCTGTCCGAGTTCAATCTCCATACGGTCATCCGTATGCCGCACAGCGTTTTTGCACCGTACACTCCTATCACGACAAACATTCTGTTCTTCGACCGAACGCATCCCACGACGGAGACCTGGTTCTACCGTTTGGATATGCCGGAGGGATACAAGAACTTCTCCAAGACAAAACCCATGAAGCTGGAGCATTTTGCCCCGGCTGTTGAGTGGTGGGACAACCGTGAGGAGATCACCATCGACGGTTTTGACAAGGCGAAGAAGTACACCGTCGAGGAGCTGAAAGCTCGGAGCTATAATATTGACCTCTGCGGCTATCCTCACGAAGAGGAGGAGATTCTGCCGCCGAAGGAACTGATTCAGCAGTATCAGGAGAAGCGAGCTGGCTTGAACGCTGACATCGACCGCATCCTTGCCCAGATCACCGATATTCTTGGCATTGACATTACGGAGGAGGGCGACGAATGACTGCGCAGCAACTGAAAAACTCCATTCTCCAGATGGCTGTTCAGGGCAAGCTCGTGCCGCAGGACCCGAATGACGAGCCCGCCAGCGTTCTGCTGGAACGCATCCGTGCAGAGAAAGAGCGGCTCATCAAAGAGAAGAAGATCAAGCGCGAAAAGAACCCGTCTGTCATTTTCAAAGGTGCCGATAATACTCCTTATGAGAAAATCGGCGATGAAGTGCGGTCGCTGGCAGATGAGGTACCGTTTGACATTCCCGATTCGTGGGAGTGGGTAACACTGAAGTCTATTGCCATAAGCTCGTTGGGAAAAACGCTGGATAAGGCAAAAAATAAAGGTGAACTCAAACCGTATCTCTGCAGCATAAATGTTTACTGGGACGGTATTGACTTAACGACAGTGAAAGAGACTCGACTCGAAGAAGGTGAGTTACCCAAATATCTCTTAAAACCCGGAGACCTTCTTGTTTGTGAGGGCGGTGATGTTGGCCGCTCTGCGGTTTGGGAATCTACACAAGAGATGTACTACCAAAACGCTCTCCACCGCGTTAGGTTCTATGGAGGAATCAATCCGTATTTTTTTCAACTCCTTTTGGAGTGCTACAAAGGAAATCTGATTCTTGATACTTACAGTAAGGGGATGACAATTAAGCACCTCGTCCAAACTGCGTTGAACGCTATTATTTTTCCTCTTCCACCTTTAGCGGAGCAAAATCGCATCGTCGATGCCATCAATAGGTTGCTACCATTTCTCCGTAGCTATGATCGGGCTGAGAAAAGAATAACAGCGCTTAATACAGAGTTCCCAGAAACCCTAAAGAAGTCGATACTGCAAGAAGCCGTCCGAGGCAAGCTGGTACCTCAAGACCCATCTGACGAGCCTGCAGAGGCTCTGCTGGAGCGTATCCGGGCGGAGAAACAGCGGCTTATCAAGGAAGGAAAAATCAAAAAGGATAAGCACGAATCCGTCATTTTCAGACGGGATAATTCTCATTATGAAAAGTTAAACGGAATTGAGCGTTGTATAGACGATGAACTGCCCTTTGAAATACCGAAAAACTGGCAATGGGAACGTTGGGGAAACATATCACAAAGCATACAGTATGGCTATAATGCGCCCGCAAAAAGTGATGGAAAAATCAAAATGGTACGCATTAGTGACATACAAAATAATACTGTTAAATGGGATTCTGTTCCGTTTTGTGATATTGCGGAAGATGATATAGAAACTTATCTTTTGAAGTCTAACGATATATTGTTTGCCAGAACAGGCGGCACAGTTGGTAAATCATATTTAGTAACAGAAATTCTTGAAGATGCTATTTACGCTGGTTACTTAATTAGAACCCGTTATAGTGATGAACTTATTCCCAAATATTTAAAGTACTTTATGGAAAGTGAGTTGTATTGGTCACAACTGCGTTCAGGAACTATTGCTACAGCTCAGCCAAATTGCAATGGTCGAACATTGTCAAAAATGTTGTTGCCGATACCCCCAAAAGCAGAACAAGAGCGAATAATACAAATGATTGATACACTTTATTCAAAAATATAATTTTAGGCATACACTTCAAAATTGAGGTGTATGCCTTTTCTTTACCAATCTACTATTTTATCAACTATTTCTCTTTGCTCAGTTGCAGTTTTTCTAAGATAAATACGGGTTGTTTCAATGCTTTCGTGTCCCATAAGGTCAGCAAGAAAAGCTATATCATTACATCGTTCAAGAAAGCTTTTCGCAAACCTGTGACGAAATGAATGAGGATAAACCACGGCAGGGTTTATTCCGTACTTTATTGCATATTTTTTTAATTGTCCCGAAATACCACGAGTGGTAATTCTATCTCCATATTTATTCAAAAAAATGAAGCCACTTTTACGGTGGTTTTCCGCCAACCAAGAAAGGGCTTCTTCTTGTAAAGAGTTTGGAATATATATTCTTCTAAGTTTACCGCCTTTTGAATATAAATCGAGATGCCCGAGCTTTATATGTTCAACCTTAATCTGTATCAATTCGCTTACCCTTGCACCGGTGGCAGCTAAAAATCGAATAACAGAGTACCAAAACATTTCATCTTCGTTTTTGAGACAAGCTTTGAAATACTCATAATCAGCTTCGCTTATTACATTTTCAAGAAATGCTTTTTGCTGTACTCGAACAAACGGCAATTTCCATTTTTCTTTTCCTATGCTTTCAAGGTAACAGTTAATTGCTCGTAATCGCAAATTTACTGTTTTGGGCTTGTAGTTTTCTATAAGCCAAACCTTATACTCACGCAAGTTTTTCTTTGTGACTTCGCCATATTGTTCACTGTATTGTTTAACCGCAAACAAATATGATGAAATCGTGTTTTCAGAGAGGTTAGTACCTCTCAAGTGTCTTTCAAATTTTTCTTTATCTATCATAGCGAAAGACCTCCTTTCACTATGATTATAACAGAGGTAATTTTACAACTGCTCAAGTGCAGGCAATATGGATTTATATGTAGCTACAATTCGGTGCTGTTCTTTAAGTGGTGGCAATGGCAATAGTGAATTTAAAATATCGTCTCTTGAAATACCCGGTATCATACTCTTAGCAGATGCTTTAAGCGATGCCACCAATGTTTCTAACACGATTTTAATGTAAAGAGTATTTATGCTGCCATTTGAATTTATAGCCATAATTTGTCTTGCAATGTGCGCTTTTTCAACACGAAGAAAAGCCATTGAACCTACTGTGCCTTTACAAGTAATTAATAAATCATTTTTATAAGCAAAACTTTTTCCGAATTTTGTCCAACGGTTTATCTTTACATTTTCATTTACAATATTACTAGCACCGGTAATATAAGGAATTCCATCTCCCTGATCATTAAATTTTTCAGAAGTTAGATCTTGACCAGATTGAAGTTCAATAACATTTGAAAACCTACACCAGCACCAATTTTCGGGAATATCAAACGGTATTTCATCGTCTATACAACGCTCAATTCCGTTCAACTTCTCATAATGAGAATTATCCCGTCTGAAAATGACGGATTCGTGCTTGTCCTTTTTGATTTTGCCTTCCTTGATGAGCCGCTGTTTCTCCGCCCGGATACGCTCCAGCAGAGCCTCTGCAGGCTCGTCAGACGGGTCTTGCGGTACCAGCTTGCCCTGGACTGCCTCTTGCAGAATCGACTTCTTGAGGGCTTCTGGGAAGTCTTTATTCATAGTGGCAAGCGAGTGCGCTGCGTCATCGTATGCATTTAAGAAGGGTTGCAGTTTTTCATATGCACACACAATTCGCTTTTGTTCACTGCGTGGTGGAAGCGGAAAGAACAGACTGCTGAGATCCTCTTTATTGAATCCGGCTTGAGCACTCCGTGAATTTGCATGAATAACCGACTGATATAAACTGCTCTGATAGAACAGAAACAAAAATTCCTTTGAAATTAGCTCAGTTTCATATAGAGGAATGACACGGGCCATAGCGACATTGTATGCACCATCCTCAGCCCAAAAAACTTTACCGAGGGATGCACCATACCGTGCAAGGAGGATATCACCTTTGTGTGAAATCTTCGACGCAGCGCTAATGGGTATGTAGACGGGCACTGGGTTGTTTCCATAATCCCGTATTTGGTATAACCGTATGTATCCGTCTCTTGCTTCACTAATGAATTTCGATTTCGGTGGCTGTGAACCACCAGAAATCTCAAACAAATCGTTATGGCGGACCCACTCCCACGAATCGGGAATGTCAAACGGTACCTCATCCGCCAACGACCGTACTTCATCGCCGATTTTCTCATAAGGAGTATTATCAGAACTCGGCTGTTTAACGATTACCTCGGTAGTTTAACGAATACTCCAGTAATTCAACGATTACTCGGCTGTTTAACGATTACAGCGGAACAAAACGCCTCAATCCGCGCAAAAAGCACGAAACCCCGCCATAGAATTACTCTGCAGCGGGGTTCACTTATGTGCCGAAATAGGCGAAAAGCCTTATATCAAGCGGTTTTGGGGTATAGAAAAATGCCACCGTAATTCTATCAAAATTACGGTGGACTTATGGCGGAGAGTTAGGGATTCGAACCCTAGGTACATTACGTACACAGCATTTCGAGTGCTGCACCTTCGACCACTCGGACAACTCTCCGTGTTTCAGTTTGTTGCGACATGCCCGATTGCACATCGCAACGTGTATTATACCAAACATTTCTATACTTGTCAATAAAAATAAACACCAAATCATCAACTTTTTGTATGTGCTAAAATGATATGACCCAATAAAAAAGAGAAGCAACCTCAAAAAATGGTATAATGTTATTCACCACAAAAACATAACCAAGAAAGAAGCACTTCCCATAAACGTAATAACACAAGAAGCAGCGGAAAAGCAAGCAATATTTTAATATGCAGAAAAATGGAATAAATACCAAATCATCAACCTTTTAATCGGGGTTTAATCGGCAGCGGCAGGGTAGCCCGAAGCAGAAAAAAGTGAGCAATTATTATCGGATTGCTCAGACTTTGCCGATATAGCATCGTGTGATGTAAGGGTAGGGGACTGTATCGTTTTGATTGTATTTCTTGAAGAGCTTCTGCAGCTCGGCGACGTATTCGTTGTAGTTTTTCTCGTCGGGATTAGGAGCATATGACGAGGAGAGGCATCTTGAAACAAATGCATTTTCATCATATATCAGGTCATTCCCGAACTCAACAACGATAAAATCGCCCTCAAAAAAATCCGCAAATGCTTCTTTGCTGAAATCTATGCCGTTTGACGAACCCTTGAAATTCGGGCAGAAACGTCGGTTGATGTCGTAATTTTCCCTGATAAGCTCGCTTTCGGTGTCACGGTCGTTCCATACAAGCAGAATATTTCCGTTATCCTTTAAAATACGGCGACATTCCGCCTTGAAGGACTGCCTGTCAAACCAGTGAAAAGCCTGCGCCGCGGTGATAAAATCAACGCTTTTGTCGCTTAGTTTTGTATTTTCGGCACTGCCATTGACGGAGATAATATTTTTGTGAGCGGCATATTTTTTCTCGGCGACAGCGCGCATATCGCTGTTCGGTTCAATTGCGAAAATTCTGCTTACATAAGGGCAAAGTTTTTCCGAAAATATCCCTGTGCCCGAGCCTATATCGGTGGCGACGGTGCTTTCCGAAATAAAATCATGCTCCTTTAGATACGCAAAGAGCTCGTCGGGATAGCTTGGGCGTGCCTTGGAATAAATCCCGCCTTTTTGGTCAAATTTATGCTCGTTCATATCTTTTCACCAACGCAAAAATCACCGTCAACAGCGGTTATTTTTATCCTTGATATCTCACCGCAGGGCAATTCACCCTTGACCTTGACGGGGGTATAGTTCTTGGTGTAGCCTTCAGCAAATCCGTCGGAATGTCTCGTCTCAAAGAGAACCTCAACAGTTTTGCCGATCTGGGATTCAAGAAAAATCTTTCTTATTTCCTCAGTCTTTTCAATCATTATGTGGCTTCTTTTTTCTTTAATTGCTTTTTCGATCTGCGGCATTTTGGCAGCTTTTGTGCCCTCACGGGGAGAGTAGGGGAACACATGAACCTTTTCAAAGCCGATCTTCTGCGCAAAGCGGACATTTTCGGCAAAATCCTCCTCGCTTTCGGTCGGAAAGCCTACCATTATGTCTGTTGTAATTGTCGCCTCGGGAAAGCTTGCGCGTAGTTTTTGGCAAAGTTCAAAATAATCCTCTGCGCTGTAGTGACGGTTCATTGCTTTGAGCGTGTTGTTGCAGCCGCTTTGAAGTGAAATATGGAACTGCGGACAGAAGCTCGGAAGCTTTGCAAGACGATTAATGACCTCGTCTGTGATATGGTCGGGTTCAAGCGAACCGAGACGGACACGTCGAAAATTCATTCTGTCGGCAAGCTCGACGGCATCACAGATGCTCAATCCGATATCCGTTCCGTAGGCAGAAAGATTTATTCCGACCAGCACAACCTCGGCAAAGCCGGCATCGCTGAGCCTTTGAAGCTCGCATTTAAGCTCGCCGATCGGTTTGGAGCGCACACGACCTCTCGAATAGGGGATAATGCAGTATGAACAGAAACGGTTACAGCCGTCCTCGATTTTTACGACGGCTCTTGTTCGACGGTCAAAGCCCGAGATGTCGCTGCCCGAGAATTTGTCGCCTGTTTTGTGCTGCTCAATGTCGATTATACGCCGGCCGCAACTGAAATAGCTGTTCAGCAAGTCAAAAAGCCTTGAATTATTTTTGTTGCCAAGTACGATATCCGCCTGCTCAAGGCGTTCGGCGTCCTGCGGAAAAGCCTGAGGCATACAGCCCGTGAGAACGACTATGCTTTCGGGGTGGTTGCGCTTGAATTTTCTGACCGCCTGACGTGTCTTACGGTCGCTCTCGGCGGTAACAGTGCAGGAGTTGACAACATAAACGTCCGCTTCTTCGTCGGCAGTGACGGTTTCATAGCCGTTCGCCGCCGCTTTTTCGGACATAGCCTGGGATTCATATTGGTTGACCTTACAGCCCAGGGTGTAAAATGCAATTTTCATATCATCAGCTCCGTTTGGTAATCTAAAATAGTATTATAAAGCAAAACGGTGTGCAGTGCAAGTTTTATTTGCCGTTAGCGGGGCATATATTTATTGTGTACAGCAGTGAAAGGGAGGCTTATTATGAAGAAAGCAACTGCAATCCTATTAAGCGTTATTATGATGTGCGGAATATTAGGTGTATTTGCCTCGGCGGAAAATGAGTCGCAGATGCCGGTTGACGTGAAAGCAAAATCGGCAGTTCTGATGGATCAGTCAACGGGAACGGTACTTATGCGAATGAATGAAAACGAAAAGCTCTATCCTGCTTCGGTGACAAAGATAATGTCAATGCTGTTGGTTGCCGAGGCGATAGATTCCAATACAATAAGGCTGACCGACGCGGTGACAACGAGCACTAATGCGTCAAAAAAGGGCGGTTCGCAAATCTGGCTCAAAGAGGGCGAAACAATGACCGTTGACGAATTGCTGAAGGCAACAGCCGTTTACAGCGCAAATGATGCCTGCACAGCCCTCGGAGAATATATAGCCGGAAGCGATGAAGCTTTTGTAACGATGATGAACGACCGAGCACAGGAGCTTGGCATGAAAAATACACATTTTGACAACTGCACGGGTCTTGACGACACCTCGGCCACTCACCTGACAACGGCGTATGACATTGCGCTGATGTCAAGGGAGCTGATGAAGCATCAGTTTATTCAGCAGTACACAAAAATCTGGATGGACTCACTTCGCGACGGCAAGACAGAGCTTGTCAACACAAACAAGTTAATTAGGTTTTATGAGGGCGCAACGGGTCTGAAAACAGGTACAACGTCAAAGGCAGGCTGCTGCATTTCTGCGACGGCAACGAGAAACGGTACAAGTCTCATAGCCGTTGTGATGGGTGCGGACAACAGCAAGGATCGCTTTGAGGGCGCAAAGGCGATGCTCAACTGGGGCTTTGCAAACTATGAAACGGTAACTCCCGAAATCGACAAATCGCTGATTACAAACGTGAATATCATCAAGGGCGAGGAGAAAACACTCACGCCGCAAATATCGGGCGGCTTCGGCTTCCTTATTCCGAAGGGGAAGCAAAAGAACATCACTCAGGAAATTGACCTTGCCGCCGCAGTTGAGGCTCCCGTTGAGTCCAATCAGACCTTGGGTACGGTGACGGTCAAGCTGGACGGAAAAAAGCTTGGAGAGTATAAGCTGACTGCGCCGCATTATGTCGAAAAGCTCAGCTTCAAAACGGTGTTTATCCGCATGATATGCTCAATTTGCAAGCCGCAGCAGTCTGTTAGTGTGAACTGAGTGTGTATTTTTTATGCAATCTGCGTAAAAAATGCTAAATACCACTTGCAAAAACAAGTTAAATAGGGTAAAATATAACCAACTAATAAGAAAAGTAAATCGGAGGCATACAGATAATGTCTGTAAAGTTAAACACAAAATATGTAACTCCGTTCCTCAAAGAAAACGCATATGCCGACATCAGATCGGAGGTTGAAGCCGCACATGACGAGCTTCACAACGGAACGGGTAAAGGAAATGACTTCCTCGGATGGCTCAGCCTTCCGGAAAATTATGATAAGGAAGAATTCGCAAGAATCAAAGCATCTGCCGAGAAAATCAGAAAGGATTCTGAGGTTCTTGTAGTAATCGGAATAGGCGGTTCGTACCTCGGAGCGAGAGCGGCGATCGAGTTCATCAAGTCGCAGAACTATAATCTGCTCAGACACGGCGCACCGGAAATCTATTTCGCAGGTAATACGATCAGCTCGGCTTCAATCAACGAGCTTGTTGAGATAATCGGCGACAGAGACTTTTCTGTCAACGTTATTTCAAAGTCGGGCACAACCACGGAGCCGGCGGTTGCTTTCAGGATTTTCAGAGAGATGCTTGAGAGCAAGTACGGCGCAGAGGAAGCGGCAAAGCGTATCTATGCTACTACGGACAAGGCGAGAGGAACGCTCAAAGCTCTTGCAGACGCAGAGGGCTATGAGACCTTCGTCGTTCCCGACGATGTCGGAGGACGTTATTCCGTTCTTACGGCTGTCGGACTTCTTCCCATTGCCGTTGCGGGAATCGACATTGACGCTATCATGCAGGGCGCTGCTGCTGCAATGAACGAGCTTTGCGACAAGGATATTGAAAAGAATGACTGCTACAAGTACGCAGCAACGAGAAATCTCCTTTACAGAGGCGGCAAAAAGATTGAAATGATGGTCAGCTATGAGCCGGCATACACGATGATGAATGAATGGTTCAAGCAGCTTTACGGCGAGAGCGAGGGCAAGGAAAACAAGGGTCTGTTCCCGGCTTCGGCTGTTTTCTCGACCGACCTTCACTCGATGGGTCAGTATATCCAGGAGGGTGAAAGACATCTTTTTGAAACCGTTGTCCACTTTGCAAAGTCAAAGTCGGAGGTTGAGATAAAGAACGAGGAGGGCAGTGCCGACGGACTCAATTTCCTCGCAGGAAAGACTGTTTCGTTCGTTAATCAAAAGGCTTTTGAGGGTACATTGCTCGCTCACACGGACGGCGACGTTCCGAACATTGTGCTTGAGGTTGAAGCAATGGACGAATTCAATCTCGGCTATCTTATCTATTTCCTTGAAAAGGCATGCGCTATCAGCGGCTATATTCTCGGCATCAATCCGTTCGACCAGCCGGGCGTTGAGAGCTACAAGAAGAATATGTTTGCTCTTCTCGGCAAGCCGGGATATGAGGATCGCAAGGCCGAGCTTGAGGCAAGATTAGGCTAAGGCGATGCCGCATTAAATTTCGTATAATTTTCGTGCAGGAACACGAATGTTAGAATAAAAAAACAGGGAGGATATTATTATGGTATCTCTTATTTTAGGTAAAAAAGGTTCAGGAAAAACAAAGCTTTTGATTGAAAAGGTCAACGAGGCTATTGAGAATTCAAACGGCAACGTTGTTTGCGTTGAAAAGCAGCCCAAGCTCACATATGATGTAAATTATCGCGCACGTCTTATCGACACGGATCATTACAAGGTAAGCGGTTATGACGCATTCTTCGGTTTCCTTTGCGGCATCTGTGCAGGTGACCACGATATTACGGACGTTCTTGTTGACGCAACGCTGAGAATCGGTACCCGTGATTACGGCGAGCTTTGCGAGTTCCTCAAGAAGGTTGACGAGCTCAGCAAGAATCACGTTGAGGAGAAGAGCTTCATCTTCACAATCTCCGCCGATGAGGAAGAGCTTCCCGAGGAGATTTTCACTTTCTGCAAGAAGATCTGACGTTTTTTCGGCAAATGTATATTTAACGGTCTGCATTTTTATATGCAGATCGTTTTTTTTGCCGCAAAAAAATCAACATTTTTTTCAAAAGTATTGACATTATGATATTAAAAATGGTATATTAAGTCTACAATATATGCAATTGTTTCAGCAGAGGTGGAATTATGTTAAAACAACGCATAAATCGAATGTTTTCAAAGAGCTGCCGATACCGAAGCGGGATCGGGTATCATTGGTCATGCGGCTTTTTGCCAAAATAACGCACAAGTTGAGTCCTTTCGGGATTAACTTGTGCGTTTTTGCTTAATATTTTTTACCGAAAGCGTAAAGGAGGACACACATATGAAAGTAGTAATTATCGGAGGCGTTGCCGGCGGAGCGACTGCGGCGGCAAGAATCAGAAGGCTTGACGAGAAAGCGGAGATTATCATTCTGGAAAGATCCGGATTTGTCTCGTATGCAAACTGCGGACTTCCGTACTATATAGGAGGATTGATAAAGGACGAGCACGAGCTGACCTTGCAGACCCCCGAAACATTATGGTCACGCTACAGAATAGAAGTGCGTACTCTGCATGAAGCCGTTTCGATAGACAGAGAGAAAAAAGAAGTTGCAATAAAAAAGCTTGAGACGGACGAGGAGTACCGGGAGAGCTATGATAAGCTGATACTGGCTCCGGGAGCCGTTCCGATAATTCCGGATATCCCCGGAATAAACGATTCGAGAATATACACCTTGAGAACCATAGAGGATGCGCTCCATATAAAAAACGGGGTGGACTATAACGATATCATGTCGGCGGTGGTGATCGGCGGAGGCTTTATCGGACTTGAAGCAGCGGAAAATCTTTGGAGTCTCGGTATTCATATAACGCTTGTTGACGCTGCGGACCAGGTGTTGCCGCAGTTTGACCGAGACATGGCGGGCTTTGTTCATTCTCATTTAAAGGAGAACGGCTTTGATCTTCGCCTGAACAGAACGGTTTCCGGTTTTGAAAGCGTTGAGGAAGGCATCATTGTCAATCTTGATAACGGTGACGTTATTGAAACGGATATGGTATTGATGGCGATAGGAATAACTCCCGAAAGCGGTCTTGCAAAGGCTGCCGGTCTTGAGCTTGGCGGCAGGGGTGCGATTAAGGTCAACAGACATATGCAGACCTCGGATCCGGATATATACGCAGTCGGAGACGCTGTTGAAATAAAAAGCTTTGTTACGGGAAAAAGAACCTCCGTTCCTCTTGCGGGTCCGGCGAACAAGCAGGGACGTATAGCGGCGGATAACATTGCAGGATATGACAGCAGGTACAAAGGCGCATCGGGAACATCAATAATCAAAATATACGACCTGACCGCGGCGTCTACGGGATTGAATGAAAAATGGGCAAAAGAGCTTGATATTCCTTATGAAAAGGTAATTCTTTCGCCTCCGTCCCATGCGGCATATTATCCCGGAGCACATCTTATGACGATGAAAGTGCTGTTTAACATAAACACATGGAAGATAATCGGGGCACAGGTTATCGGATATGACGGGGTTGATAAGCGAATAGATGTTCTTGCGGCTGTTATGCAGTCCGGCGGTGACATCGTTACGCTCAAGGATATTGATCTTGCATATGCGCCGCCGTTTTCTTCGGCGAAGGATCCGATAAATATGGTCGGATATATTTCCGAAAACGTTTTGACGGGAAAGGTTAAGCTGTTTTACTGTGAGGACATTGCAAAGCTTAAGGACAGAGAAGATATCCAGAGGATAGATGTCAGGACCGAGGAGGAACATTCATCAGGAAAGATTGACGGCTTTGACAGGCTGATTCCGATAGACGAGCTCAGAGACAGAATAAACGAGCTTGATATAGAAAAGCCGGTATATATTGTCTGTCAGTCCGGACTTCGCAGCTATATAGCTTCCCGAATACTGGCTCAGGAGGGATTTGACTGCTACAGCTTTGCCGGCGGATACAGGTTCTACGAATGCTTCAGAAAGGATAGATTTGACAAGGAGGGTCAGCTTGACTGCGGAGTTTATATTTAAGGCAACATAACAAGAATTAAGGCGTTGGTCTTGCTTAACGCTGAAGCAGAAAGCTGTATAAGCAGCGAATACCGTACCGGTAACCGAGACATCACAGGATTTTAATATCAAAAATTTCCTGATATTCAGGGAATAGAATACACAAAAAAGGCTGTCGCATCTCTGCGACAGCCCTTGATTTTTGATTATTCCTTATACGTTTTCCTTGCCGTACTTCTTTACCATAGCCATCTTCATTACAAAGAGGAATGCAAGAGTAAGAACGACGCCGATAGGAAGAACGATGTATGCCTTCTGAACGAAGCCCGAAGCAATGTACATTACGAACGAGATAGCCGCAACGGAGATCGCATACGGGAGCTGAGTCGAAACGTGGTTGAGGTGGTTGCACTGACCGCCTGCCGAGGACATGATAGTCGTGTCGGAAATCGGTGAGCAGTGGTCGCCGCAAACAGAACCTGCAAGGCAAGCAGACATACCGATTGTCTGAATTGCGCCTGACGGGAAAATTGCGATAACGATCGGGATAAGGATACCGAATGTGCCCCATGATGTACCTGTTGCGAAGGAGATAAAGCATGCAACGAGGAATATGATAGCCGGAAGGAAGTTCTGGAAATCACCTGCAACGCTTGTCATAACGTCGGCAACGAACGGCTTTGCACCGAGAACCGCTGTCATGTTCTTAAGCGATGTTGCAAAGGTAAGAATGAGGATCGCAGGAACCATGGCAATGAAGCCCTTGGGAATACACTCCATAGCTTCCTTGAACGAAACAAGCTTTCTTGCGCAAAGGTAAACGATTGTGAATACAAGAGCGATAATGCTGCCCCACGGAAGACCTACCGAAGCGTCCGTGTTGGAGAAAGCATCGACAAAGTTGCTTCCGTCGAAGATTCCGCCGACATAAACGAGAGCGAATATGCAAACTGCAATAAGAACGGCGATCGGGAGAACAAGGTCGATAACCTTACCGTTTGATGACGGATTTTCTTCCTCAACCTCAGCCTTGTCGCCGCAGGTATAAAGATCACCCTTAGTCTTGGCATTGAGCTCGTGAATTCTCATCGGACCGTAGTCAAATTTCATGAGCGTGATGCCGATGATGAATACGAAAGTAAGGAGCGAATAGAAATTGAACGGAATAGCTCTGATGAAAAGAGCGATGCCCTGACCGTCCTCAGCATATGAAGAAACGGCAGCCGCCCATGAGGAAATCGGAGCAATCATGCAGACCGGAGCCGCTGTTGCGTCGATGAGGTATGAGAGCTTAGCCCTCGAAACGTTATGACCGTCGGTAACGGGACGCATAACGGAACCAACCGTAAGGCAGTTGAAATAGTCATCGATAAAGATGAGAACACCGAGAGCAAAGGTAGCGAGCATTGCGCCTGCTCTTGTCTTGATGTGCTTTTGTGCCCACCTGCCGAAAGCGGCGGAACCGCCTGCCTTGTTGATAAGGGCAACGACAACACCGAGAACAACGAGGAAGATGAAGATACCCGCAGTGCCGGAAACGGCGCCGATAAGTCCGTCATTGACAAGGATATCCATTGTCTTGGTGAATTTGAAGTCCGAGCCGAGAATTGAACCGGCAAGGATACCGACAAACAATGAGCTGTAAACTTCCTTGGTGATAAGAGCAAGTGCGATAGCGATTACCGGGGGAACAAGAGCCCAGTAGGAAGCTCTGACTTCACCTTCGCCTCCGCAGGTTTCGCATTCAACCTGCTCAACAATTCCTGTGCCATTGCAGTCGGTACACTTTACTGTTGAAAGTGAACCGCCCGAGATCTTGGCGAAAACAAGTACTGCGACAATAACAACGCAGGCGATCGCCAAAATGATTTTCTTGGATTTTTTCACAATAAACCCTCCTGAATTAAAATAAAAAACGACATGGTTCCGTACATTCATACCAACCATGTCATAACGACTATTACTACATGACAGCACTCCACATACAAGTTGTGACAGTCCGTTACATATTCTGCAACGTCCCAGCTATGGTTCACAAGGCAGTTTCCCACGCTTCGGCGGTCAGTCTTTTCACTTTCTGAGTTGCCTTCCCTGCGAAAGTTACTTGTAAAGCACCGCGCCTCCATCATCCTGAGTTATTCTCAGAACCATATTCTGTTTTAACAATCGGATTATATCACTATTATCTTACAATGTCAACATTTTGCAACAAATTCTTAATAAATTATTCTTATTTCTTTTGAGATAAAGGAAAAAACATAAAGAAGCAATGATTTTGTAACGTAAAGTATGGATGATATTTTAGTTTAATACGTCGATTCGATTGGACTGAATTGATTCGGAAATTTGGAGATAGGGGAGAAGCTGAAAAAAGCACTTCCGAAGAAGTGCTTTTCATGGAGGCGCCACCCAGATTTGAACTGGGGAATCGGAGTTTTGCAGACTCGTGCCTTACCACTTGGCTATGGCGCCGAATATAAATGTGAGCCGAAACTCACTATGTAAAAAGTTTTAAGGCTCTCAGCAAACCTTTAACTTTAATGGAGCGGATGACGGGGCTCGAACCCGCTACCTCCACCTTGGCAAGGTGGCGCTC
>ENA-UOIY01001325-UOIY01001325.1-human-gut-metagenome-genome-assembly--contig:-P114-NODE-1325-length-27151-cov-16.183606_pt1 | contig 27151 bp, 23 predicted proteins | sample MGYA00242335_ERZ723882 | MGnify/ENA metagenome assembly ERZ723882
TATACTATATATTTTCTATTATTAATTACTTAAACACATTTTTTATGGAAGCCAAAAAATCAAAAAAGGCTGCAATTGAGAATCAAAGAGGTTCTTGGTTGTTGATGGGTTTGGTTGTTGCGCTTGCTTTCATGTTCGTATCGTTCGAATGGACACAGCATGATGTAAGAGTTGCGGCAGTATCATCTGATGATGAATCCATCTTTGTAACGGAGCTCGTTCCAATTACATTCCCGGAAGAAAAACTGGAACCGCCTCCTCCACCGGAAATCAAGCAATCCGAATGGATCGAAATAGTAGATGATACCGAAGAGGTGACGGATAACGTTTCAGTAGTGCCGGACAATGTGAATGAACCTTACAAGGTTGTTTGGATACCGCCAGTTGTGGAAACAGAAGAAGTGGTGGAAGACGTTATTCACGTAAGTGTTGAAGTCATGCCCGAATTTCCCGGTGGTTCAGCTGAATTGCTGAAATATTTGAGTACTCATATCAAATATCCGACAATGTCTCAGGAGATGGGCTCACAAGGACGCGTAATTGTTCAGTTTGTCGTAGACAAAGACGGATCGATTACTAGTCCGACAGTTGTACGAGGGGTAGATGCTTATTTGGATAAAGAAGCTATCCGTGTGATAAGTGGAATGCCAAAGTGGAAGCCCGGAGTGCAGAACGGTAAGAAAGTTCGAGTAAAATATACTGTACCTGTAGTATTCAGACTGCAGTAGTTACTTGAAATAAATGATTAAAAGGGTCGGTCCACCGCGGGAGCCGGCCCTTTTTTCAATAAAATAATATATCTTTGCGTCACGAACAAAAAAATGAAAGACTGGTTTATGAATCTTCTGTATTACCTAAAAAGACCTTTTATCTGGCTCTCCCGTTTCCGCTACCGTTGTGGATATGGTGTGCACTCTCCTTTTGCTTTCAGTCTGATCACGGACGTGATTTATGAGAAGATGCCTTATTATGCATACGACCTGCTGAAGGTGGAACAGAAAAAGCGAATCACAACACAGGGGTGGGAGAAAGGAATACCAAGAATCAACCGTCTGTTGTTCCGCCTGGTGAATAAAGTGCAACCGGCCACTATCATAGAAGTAGGAAAGCCCTCGGCAGCCTCCTTATATTTACAATCAGCCAAACCTTCTGCCGGGTATCTTTTTGCTTCTGACTTATCAGAGCTCTTTTTAGACGTCGATACTCCGGTAGACTTTCTGTATCTGAATGACTATCGGAATCCGGCTTTGCTGGAAGAAGTTTTTAACATCTGTTCCCGTCGGACTACTTCGAATAGTTTGTTTGTCGTTCATGGGATCTGCTATTCAAAGGCAATGAAAAATCTTTGGAAACAGTTACAGAATGATGAGCGGGTGGGAATCACTTTTGACTTGTATGATGCAGGCTTGCTTTTTTTTGATACAACAAAGATTAAACAGCATTATATCGTCAACTTCTGATCACCTTTATACGTTAATCTTATATATAGTAATGATGAAAAATAGACGTTTATGAAAAAAAGCCTTGTATATACAAAGACCGGTGACAAAGGAACTACCAGTCTTGTCGGCGGAAGCCGCGTTCCGAAGACCCATATTCGTTTGGAAGCATACGGAACAATTGACGAACTTAATTCCCATCTGGGATGGCTGAATACGTATTTGCTGGATGAGGCAGACCGGGATTTTATCCTGAGTATACAGCATAAGCTATTCTCTATCGGTTCACATCTGGCAACTGACCAGGAAAAAACACAACTGAAAGCTGCCAGTATCCTTACTTCGGAGGATGTGGAACGCATCGAGCGCGAGATTGATAAACTGGATGAACAACTGCCCGAACTTTGTGCCTTTATCATACCCGGAGGTAGCCGTGGAGCGGCTATTTGCCATGTGTGCCGTACGATTTGTCGAAGAGCCGAACGTCGCATTCTGACTCTGTCCGAAACTTGTACAATTTCTCCCGAAGTGTTAGCTTTTGTCAACAGATTATCAGATTATTTGTTTGTTTTATCCCGAAAAATTAATTTTGATGAACAAAATAATGAAATATTTTGGGATAATAGTTGGAAATGATAGATTTTATTATACTTTTGCCGAAAAATAGAAAATAAGTATTCACTTTTTAATACTCAAGATTATGTATTGGACATTGGAATTAGCATCGAAACTGGAAGATGCTCCCTGGCCGGCGACCAAGGACGAATTGATTGATTACGCTATGCGTTCGGGTGCTCCTCTTGAAGTGATAGAGAATCTGCAAGAGATGGAAGATGAAGGCGAAATCTATGAGAGTATCGAAGATATTTGGCCGGATTATCCTAGTAAAGAAGATTTCTTTTTTAACGAGGAAGAGTATTGATTTAGAAAAAGAAACCGAACATATAAAAATACCCGATAGCTGTGTGAAAGCTATCGGGTATTTTTTATTCTCATACAATATTAAAAGACCGGCATCTGCCAGATGAATCCTACCGAAATCCGGTTAGTACTGTAATTCTCTTGTCCCAGCACTTTGGCACGGGAGGTGAAGTCATAAGAACGTCCTACATAGGTCACGAAGAAATGCAGGTTGGTTTCCATCGGATAAAATTCGATACCTGCCAGATACCCCCAGGAGGTACGGTAGTTACCTTTTTCTATCCCTTCGGAGGCTTTGGTTACGGAAGCCGTTTCATACATTCCTTTCACGAAGGCATTCCATTTTGGGAGGAAACGATAGTTACACTTGGCTACTACGGATAAATAACCTGTATCAAACGCATTGTGTCCGTCCGGACGACCGACGATGCTTGTGATAATCCCTTTACGGTCAATCTCTTCTTTTGAGTACATGAAGTCGATGAAGGCGTTCCACTTTCCGAGATTCAGTTCATTTCCTACGGCATAGTAATACATATTATGATCTTTGGCTTCGTTCATCACAGAGGCCGACCAGCGGGTTTTAAATACATTATTAAAGTTGCCAATCCAGTTTAAGGTATAGACTAACGGCATTTTTCCGGATTTCAAATCAGGAAGGTTACCTTCCGCATTTTCTGTGATTCCGTAAGTGTCGTCGAAAGAACTGTTGCGGCTGTTCAATATCTGCAGATTAAGTTGCTGATCGGGAGTAATGTTATAACTTGCATTCAGACCGGTCAGGAAGTTACTCATGTAATCGATCATATCACAATATTGATAGACATCAATCGGGTTGAGGTCGAACTCGAAGCCTCCATAGTTGGCACTTTGTTTACCGGCAAACAGGTTGAACTTATCGTTGAGCTTGATACCGATACCTGCCCAGTCGATGGAGGTCGGGAGGTTGTCTATCATATTGTTTCCGTCGTTCGAACGGTTGAGACGCTGGCGGTAACGGTAAGAAAGCCAGTTGTTGATATTTCCTTTCGCTTCAATGCGGAGTTGGTGCATATTGAAGTCACCTTCCTGAAATCCATTCTGGAAATGAGCGTCAAAACTCCCCTGCATATTCAGGTATAAGTTGAACTTATCCGTTTTCTTTTTTACGTCTGTCAGTTCCTCGAAAAGAGGAGTGTTGGGGGAGAACTTTTGGGCATACATTGCCTGTATGCTACCCGCAAGGAGTAGCATAAACATTAATTTTTTCATAAGTAGGTCCGGTTTTTAGTATTCGTTAAAGTATTCCTGAATTTGTTTCCAGTCCGTGGTTTTGGTCAGCGCAAGCATCAATAGTACACGTGACTTTTGTGGATTCAATTCCTGAGAGGCTACAAACTGATACTTGGCGTCATCCACTTCCGCATCAAGAGTGGTAGGACCAGTCGGTACGCGGGAAGAACGAACAACTACAATGCCTTTTCTGCGGGCGTCTATCAATGACGGAAATATATTTTTATGAATATTACCGTTTCCGACTCCTGCATGGATGATTCCTTTGTATCCGTTGTTGAGCAACGGAGTCATCATATCGGCTTCGATATTGGAATAGCTGTATACGATGCCGACTTTGGGCAATGAAGTCAGTTTGGTGACATCAAATACTGATTGGGTGGTATGTTTCTTCAGTGTGATCTGATTGTAGCATACTTTACCGTTCAGTACATATCCCAATGCACCGGAGTTGGGAGCCTGGAAAGTCTGTACATCAACCGTGTTCATTTTGACTACGCTTTCTGCACCCAGAATCAGGCCGTTCATGGCAACCAGTACACCTTTGTCTTTTGATTCTTTGGCTGCGGCGGTAACTACGGCATTATAAAGATTCAGCGGACCGTCGGCACTTAATGCTGTAGACGGGCGCATGGCACCTACCAATACAACAGGCTTGTCACTTTTGACAGTCAGATTCAGAAAGTAAGCAGTCTCTTCCATCGTATCCGTTCCATGAGTAATCACGATTCCGTCGATATCCGGTCGTTTCAATAACTCGTTGATTTTCTTGGCAAGTGTCAGCCAGACTTCGTCATTCATGTCCTGTGAACCGATTCTCGCAATCTGTTCGCCGGTTACATTGGCGATATCTTTGATTTCGGGGACTGCATCCAGCAATGCACCGATAGCAACCTGTCCTGCCGTATAGCTGGTGCCCGTAGCCGAGCTTCCTGTTCCGGCAATGGTTCCTCCGGTAGCAAGGATGTGGATATTCGGTTTTGCGGCAAATGCCATTGTTGCGGATAATAGTAGTGTTACTACTACCAGGCCTAATTTCTTAATTTGTTTCATAACTGAAATGAGTTTAGGTTAATAATATATTAGAATATTTGAATAAAGAGCAGTCCTAACGCAATAGCGACTACGGTAGATACCAGTCCGGGCATCATAAACGAATGATTCAACACATATTTACCGATTTTTGTTGTTCCGGTGCGGTCGAAATTAATGGCGGCTACGACAGTCGGGTAATTTGGGATAAAGAAATACCCGTTCACTGCGGGGAATAAGGCAATCAGCATATACGGAGAAATACCTAATGCGATGCCCAGCGGCATCAATGCCCGTACCGTGGCTGCCTGGCTATATAACAGGATAGACATGACGAACAGCGCAATACCGAACAACCATGGCATCTGCCGCACGATTCCTTCGATGGAAAGAGTGAGCTGTGCCATATTGCCCTGAAGGAAAGTATCACCCATCCACGCAATACCGAAGATGGCGATAACAGCCTGCATCCCGGCAGGGAATACAGAACCCTGCGTTGCTTTGATTCCATCCGTCTTGGTTACTATAAGGATGATAGCGGCTGCCGACAACATTACGATCTCGATAATGGAGGACATACCGAGCGTGACGATTTCTCCATCGATCAGGAAACTGGGACGCATACCTTCAAAAGATCCGAAAAGGACGATAAAAGCAGTTGCCAATATAAAGATGAGTACGGAAAGCATGGCGGAACGTTTGTTCTTGACATCTTTAATCTCTATCTTCTTGTCATTGAAAAGACCTTCTTTCAAGCGTTTTTGATACTCGGGATCCTCTATCAGTTCTTTGCCGACTTTCATGGAGAATAAAGCGCCGACCAATACTCCGATGATAGTGGCGGGAATCGTAATTTTAAGAATATCGAATAATGTAATGTCGAAACCTGCCAGTAACCCGAGCAGAGCTACCGTAGCGGCAGAGATGGGACTGGCTGTAATAGCCTGTTGCGAAGCAATCACAGCAATACCGAGCGGGCGTTCCGGACGAATCTTTGTTTCGGTAGCTACCTCTGCAATTACGGGCAATACGGAATAAGCCACATGCCCGGTTCCGGCAATAAAGGTGAACAGGTAAGTCACCAATGGGCTGAGCAGTGTGACGTGTGAAGGATTTTTGCGTAGCAAATGTTCTGCCAGTTTCACCATATAGTCCAGCCCGCCGGCTGCTTGCATACAGGAGGCAGCGGAAATGACGGCGGCAATCATCAACATAACGTCGATAGGTGGTGCGGTGGGTTGTAAACCAAAAACGAACGTGAGTATTCCCAATCCTACTCCTCCCATGACACCGAGTCCGATGCCTCCCAAACGTGCGCCAATAATAATGGCTGTCAGAACAAATGCTAATTGTAATATCATTGGTTGTTGTTTTATAAGTTCCTAACAAAGATAAAGGATTTATCTTCGTTTTTTCTCTGTTTCTAAGATAAACAACAAAAAAGTTATTGAATAGTTTTTGCATATTTATTAAAACAATAACATCTCTGGCTGGTTATTATATCAACTAACGAATGTGTTATTGTTATAAAACAACCGATATGGAACAGAAATTATCAAAAAAAACTCGTACAGAGAGCGACTTGATAGGTAGTCGTGAAGTGCCGGAAAGTGCATTGTATGGAGTACAGACACTCCGTGGTATTGAAAACTTTCGCATCAGCAAGTTTCATTTGAATGAGTATCCCCTGTTTATTCAGGCATTGGCCATCACTAAAATGGGAGCTGCCGTTGCCAACCGTGAACTGGATTTATTGACTGAGGAACAGACGGATGCCATACTGAAGGCTTGTAAAGAAATACTGGAAGGAAAACATCATGACCAATTCCCTGTAGATATGATACAGGGTGGAGCCGGAACCACCACCAATATGAATGCCAATGAAGTGATTGCCAACCGTGCACTGGAACTGATGGGACATGCACGCGGAGAGTATCACTACTGCTCGCCTAACGATCACGTCAATCGTTCGCAATCTACCAATGATGCGTATCCTACAGCCATTCACATTGGTCTGTATTATACCCATCTTAAATTGGTGAAACACTTTGCAACACTGATCGAGGCTTTCCGAAAGAAAGGAGCGGAGTTTGCACACATCATCAAGATGGGACGTACCCAACTGGAAGATGCCGTACCGATGACACTAGGACAAACCTTTAATGGATTCGCAAGTATTTTGGAACATGAACTGAAGAATCTCGATTTTGCCGCACAGGATTTTCTGACGGTCAACATGGGTGCGACAGCCATCGGAACCGGAATTACCGCCGAACCGGAATATGCGGAAAAGTGCATTGCTGCCCTGCGCAAGATTACAGGACTGGATATCAAACTGGCAGATGACCTGATAGGTGCTACTTCGGATACTTCCTGCATGGTAGGATATTCTTCGGCCATGCGGCGTGTAGCTGTCAAGATGAATAAGATCTGTAATGATCTGCGGCTATTGGCTTCCGGTCCTCGTTGCGGACTGGGAGAAATCAATTTGCCTGCCATGCAGCCAGGCTCTTCCATTATGCCGGGAAAGGTGAATCCTGTCATTCCGGAAGTCATGAATCAGGTCTCTTATAAAGTGATTGGAAACGACCTTTGTGTAGCTATGAGTGGAGAGGCTGCACAGATGGAACTGAATGCGATGGAACCTGTCATGGCACAATGCTGTTTTGAATCTGCGGACTTGTTGATGAATGGTTTTGATACATTACGTACCTTATGTATTGATGGTATTACAGCCAATGAAGAAAAATGCCGTCGGGATGTACACAACAGTATCGGAGTAGTGACCGCACTGAATCCCGTAATTGGGTATAAACATTCTACCAAGATAGCGAAGGAAGCCCTGGAAACGGGCAAAGGAGTGTATGAACTGGTGCTGGAACATAACATTCTTTCCAAAGAAGACCTGGATACGATTTTAAAACCGGAGAATATGATAAAACCAGTGAAGCTGGATATTCATCCGAATCATTGATTTATACCTGTTGAAGGAAAAAGAGAGCTATATCCTAAGTGATATCAGTTCTCTTTTTCTATTAAATAATTTTATATGGGAATAATAGCCAATTCATCCGGTAAAATGGTTATTGATAGTCTGCCGGAAAGGGACGACCTTTGCAGTGTCAATGAAAGACGTTAATAAGATGATTTCTAACTAACTAAAGATATTTGGATATGAATGCATTTGATGTTATTATTATCGGTTTCGGCAAAGGCGGGAAGACCCTTGCGGCAGAGTTCGCGAAACGTGGACAAAAAGTGGCTGTTGTAGAACGTTCTGATAAAATGTACGGAGGTACGTGTATCAATATCGGCTGTATCCCGACTAAGACACTGGTACATCAGGCGAAGATAGCTTCCGGCATGAAAGGACTTACATTCCTCGAAAAGAGAGAATTTTACCGGAATGCTGTTTCTGTGAAAGACTCGGTTACGGGTGCGCTGCGAAATAAAAACTATCATAATCTGGCTGATAACCCTCATGTGACCGTTTACACCGGATTCGGCTCTTTTGTATCTTCGGATACGGTATCTGTCCGCACTGCGGCGGAAGAGTTACTGTTGACAGCTAAGCAAATCATTATTAATACAGGAGCGGAAACGGTCATTCCATCCATTGACGGCATAGCGGACAATCCTTTTGTTTATACCAGCACTTCCATTATGGAACTCACGGATCTTCCGTGTCATCTTGTGATTGTCGGCGGTGGTTATATCGGACTGGAATTTGCATCCATGTATGCTTCCTTTGGCTCTCAGGTGACAGTACTTGAAAGTTATCCGGAATTGATTGCGCGCGAAGACCGTGATATTGCTGCCAGCGTCAAGGAAACATTGGAGAAGAAAGGCATTGTTTTCCGGATGAACGCCAAGGTGCAGTCCGTAAACCATACATCAGAAAAAGCGATCGTTGCTTTCACGGAATTGCAAACGAACGAGGCATTTGAATTGGAGGCCGATGCTGTGCTGTTGGCTACAGGACGCAGACCAAATACGCAAGGTCTTCATCTGGAAGCTGCCGGAGTAGAGGTGGATGCACGTGGAGCCATTATTGTAGATGAATATCTGAAAACAACGAATCCCGCTATCCGTGCGGTGGGTGATGTGAAAGGTGGTTTGCAGTTTACGTATATCTCATTGGATGACTATCGGATTATCAGAGATGACTTATTCGGAGACGCGGAGCGGAAGACAAGTGACCGTAATCCGGTCAGCTATTCCGTATTTATTGACCCGCCTTTGGCTCGCGTCGGTCTGAATGAAGAGGAAGCACGCAAGCAGAATCTCGATATTATCGTGAAGAAATTGCCCGTTATGGCGATACCGAGAGCTAAGACTTTGGGAGAAACAGACGGGCTGTTAAAGGCGATTATTGACAAGAAGACAGGACTGATTTTGGGATGTATGCTGTTTGCACCCGATTCAAGCGAGGTGATAAACACTGTTGCACTCGCTATGAAGACAGGGCAGGACTATACTTTCCTTCGCGACTTCATTTTTACTCACCCCAGCATGAGCGAAGCATTAAATGATTTGTTTGCGTAGTAGCATTTTTCCATATACTCGTAAAAAAATAAAATAAATAAAGGAAACAAATTGATCATGTCTGTTTTTTAGTATATTCGTGAAAAGTAGTATATACATACAAAGCAAAACTAAAAGAATACAAATTAAAAACAGCGATTATGAAAAACAAACCTTTTGAGAATTTTGACTTTATAGACTTCTGGGATGATGATGAATATGCTATGAATGAATATATTGGCGCACCTCCTACAGAAGAGATGATAGAAGAAACAGAACGTGAACTGGGATACAAACTCCCCGAATCTTATATTTGGCTGATGAAGCAGCATAACGGTGGAATACCTTTCAATGTTTGTTTTCCTTGCGACGAACCTACCAGTTGGGCGGACGACCATGTGGCTATCACTGGCATTATGGGAGTCGATAAGGATAAGATTTATTCTCTTTGCGGACAGCTCGGCAGCCGTTTCATGATTGAAGAATGGGGGTATCCGGACATTGGAGTGGCTATCTGCGACTGTCCTTCTGCGGGACATGATATGATTTTCCTTGATTATCGGGAGTGTGGTCCGCAGGGCGAACCGAAAGTCGTTCATGTCGATCAGGAAGATGATTATTATGTTACTTTCCTTGCCGATAACTTTGAAGAATTTATTCGGGGACTTGTCAACGAAGAAGTCTTTGATACGTCGGAAGAAGATGAAAGAATGGAGCTGGAAAAAGTTCGGAACGCAGCTTTCTCACCGCTCTTGTCCGATTTGTGCGCAAAGTGTGATCATCCCGTGGATACGGAGCGATGGATTCGGAAGATATCGGAAGAGATAGTAACCGATAAAGGATTCTTTGCGCTTCATGCCGACGAACGTTCTTATCTGCTTTACGACATCCAGTTGTGGCTTTACACCAACGTTTATCCCGATACGACGGAAGAAGATTACCTGTCTGCTTATAAAAAGATAATAGCGCTGGACGGTGAGTTCAGTACGGGAGGATATGCTTCGGACTTTGTTACCGATTGGCTGACACGACGCAAGGAGAGCGGTATGGTTACGTGTAATGACGGCATTCTTTCGATGGCGGCGGGAACTAAGGAAGCCTTGCTGGCAAATCGGGAGTTGATTTCGAACAAAGAGCAATAATTTGTGTTTATTTATTATAAATATATATCTTTGTCCCGAATTATAAACACGTAGATTTATGAAAAAGATTTTTGGTGCTTTAATGATTGCCGTATGTATCGGTATGGCGATGCCTGCCCAGGCACAATTACATTTTGGTGTAAAGGGTGGTTTAAACTTGTCTAAAGCAAGCTTTTCTGATGTGAAAGAAAACTTTAAAAAGGATAATTTTACAGGTTTCTTTATCGGTCCGATGGCGGAATTCAATATTCCGGTTGTGGGATTAGGAGTCGATGCGTCTTTGCTTTTTGCTCAAAGAGGTATAAAAATCTCTGATGGAGGTGAAGAAGCTACTGTCAAGCAGAATGGCTTGGATATTCCGGTCAATTTGAAATATAACATCGGTCTGGGAAGTCTGGTAGGTCTTTATGTGGCTGCCGGTCCTGATTTTTACTTTGATTTTGCCGGTAATAAGACAATAGACGGAGTAAAAACCGATAAAAAGAAAGCTGAAGTCGGTATCAATGTCGGTGCAGGTGTGAAGCTGTTGAATCATCTGCAAGTAGGAGCTAATTATAATATTCCGTTGGGCAAGACTGCCAGCTTTGAAGACATTGAAGGCTCATACAAAACCAAGACTTGGCAAGTATCTGTTGCTTATATTTTCTAAGCCATTCGTTACATTCAATCATACAAAGAAAGAGCTTCCGATAAAGGAGGCTCTTTTTTATTCAAGGTAGTTTGTTTAAGGTACTGGTCTGTAAACCTGAATCTATTTTATCAGATTCCGGTGTGCAGACTATTTTTCTTATCAGTGTTCCCTCTTCCTCTTTTAAATCCCCATTTTTTTATTGTACTTTTGTGCTTGCAATGAAAAAGTATGTAGATGTCATATTACCATTACCGCTTCCGAAGTACTTTACCTATTCCCTGCCGGATGAATGTGCGGAAGAGGTTGAGATCGGATGCCGTGTGATAGTTCCTTTCGGACGGAAGAAATTTTATACAGCTATCGTTCGTAATGTTCATTATTGTGCTCCGACGGAGTATGAGGTGAAGGATATATCTGCATTGCTGGATGCTTCTCCTATTTTATTGTCCACTCAATTTAAGTTTTGGGAGTGGCTGGCGGATTACTATCTCTGTACACAAGGAGACGTTTATAAAGCGGCACTTCCTTCCGGCTTGAAGTTGGAGAGTGAAACGATTGTAGAATATAATCCCGATTTTGAGGCGGATGCACCATTGTCGGAAAGAGAACAGTGCATTCTTGATTTGCTTTCAGTAGATTCTCAGCAATGTGTCACGAAACTGGAGAAGGAGAGTGGCATGAAAAATATCCTCACAGTCATCAAATCTCTGCTGGATAAAGAAGCCATCTTTGTGAAAGAGGAATTGCGCCGTACTTACAAGCCGAAAACAGAGGCGAGAGTACGATTAGCCGGTTCTGCTGATGAAAAGCGGCTTCATATCTTATTTGATATCCTGTCCCGCGCTCCGAAGCAGTTGGCGTTGCTGATGAAATATGTCGAGTGTTCGGGAATCCTTGGAAGAGAAACGCCGAAAGAAGTTTCGAAAAAAGAGCTGTTGCAACGTGCAGGGGTGTCTCCTTCTATTCTGAATGGCTTGGTGGAGAAAAAGATATTTGAGATTTACTTTCATGAAGTCGGCCGGCTGAATAAGGAAGTGAAGGAGGTCGTAGAGTTGAATGCCTTGAACGAGTTTCAGCAGCGGGCGCACGATGAGATCGTGCAATCCTTTCAGGAGAAAAATGTCTGCCTGCTTCATGGAGTTACATCCAGTGGAAAGACAGAAGTATACATTCATCTGATAGAAGAAACGATTCGTCAAGGGAAACAAGTATTGTATCTCTTGCCTGAAATAGCATTAACCACTCAAATCACAGAGCGCCTGCAACGGGTATTCGGTTCTCGTTTGGGGATTTATCATTCCAAGTTTCCGGATGCCGAGAGGGTAGAGATATGGCGGAAGCAACTGGGAGATAAAGGATATGATATCATCCTTGGAGTCCGTTCTTCCGTATTTCTTCCTTTCCGTGATCTGGGCCTGGTGATTGTAGATGAAGAGCATGAGAACACCTATAAGCAACAGGACCCTGCTCCTCGCTATCATGCACGGAATGCGGCTATCGTACTGGCTGCCATGTATGGAGCAAAAACGCTTCTCGGCACTGCTACCCCCTCTATAGAAACATGGCAGAACGCAAGGAATGGAAAATATGGATTTGTACAACTGAAAGAACGATATAAAGAAATTCAGCTGCCGGAGATTATTCCGGTGGATATCAAAGAGCTACATCGCAAGAGGCGGATGGTCGGACAGTTCTCGCCGTTACTGATACAATATATGAAAGAAGCACTGGAACAGAAAGAACAAGTCATTCTCTTCCAGAACCGTCGCGGATTTGCACCGATGATAGAATGCCGTACTTGCGGCTGGGTGCCGAAATGTAAGAACTGCGATGTGAGTCTGACTTATCATAAAGGTATCAACCAACTGACCTGCCACTATTGCGGCTATACCTATCAACTGCCGAAGTTTTGTCCCGCCTGTGAAGGAACAGAACTGGTCAATCGTGGCTTTGGTACGGAAAAGATTGAAGATGATATCAAAGTCCTTTTCCCGGAAGCGGCTGTTGCCCGAATGGATTTAGACACTACCCGTACCCGCGCTGCCTACGAGAAGATTATCGCCGATTTTGAACAGGGAAAGACAGATATACTGATCGGTACGCAAATGGTATCGAAAGGTCTGGACTTTGATCATGTAAGTATAGTGGGCATCTTGAATGCGGACACCATGCTCAATTATCCGGATTTCCGTTCTTACGAACGTGCTTTCCAACTGATGGCACAAGTAGCAGGACGAGCCGGGCGTAAGAATAAACGCGGGCGGGTGGTACTGCAAACGAAAAGCATTGATCACCCCATTGTCCATCAGGTTATCGGTAATAACTATGAAGAAATGGTAGACGGTCAACTCGCTGAACGACAAATGTTTCATTATCCCCCTTACTATCGGTTGGTGTATGTCTATCTGAAAAACCATAATGAAGCATTGCTGGACCAGATGGCTGCGGTCATGGCAGAGAAATTAAGAACCGTGTTCGGAAACCGGGTATTGGGACCGGACAAACCTCCCGTTGCTCGTATCCAGACATTATTCATCAAAAAGATAGTGCTGAAGATCGAACAGAATGCCCCGATGGGACGTGCGCGGGAATTGCTACAACGTATCCAGAAAGATATGCTGGAGGATGAACGCTATAAATCCTTGATTGTCTATTATGATGTAGACCCCATGTAGCACTCGATACAGACCTAATATTTTTCTTATAATAACCTTTATAAATTAACTAACCATGAAACGACTTACGATTTATTGCTTAACATGTCTTATTGGTGTGAGTCCTCTTTTTGCCCAGCAAGGAGTGACTCAGTGTGGAACCCCTACGGGGCAACCGAAATTTCCAATAGAAACTTATCAGGAACTGCCCGACCCTTCCTCCCCCTCTGATAAAGACTGGGCAGCAGTTACCAACCCTCAGATTTCCTGGGGAACTATTGACACCCGCTATGCGAAGCATCGGCTTCCTCAGCTGAAAAAACAGCAGCTTACCACTTTAAAAGGCTGGCGTGGCGAACGTGTAAATGCGCAGGCTGTTGTCTGGACCGGCACTGAGGTGAAAGATCTGAACTTCAGCTTTACCGATTTTAAAGATAAAAAAGGAAATAGCCTTTCGGATGAGGCGTTTAAAGCCGGTTTCATCCGTTATGTAATGACCGATGAACTGAATAAAGATGGCAGAGGCGCATGCGGTCACCGTCAAGCAGTGGATTACGATTCGTTGTTGGTAGCCGACCCGATTGATACGAACTTGAAATCAATGTCTGTTCCGGCACATACTGTTCAACCTATCTGGGTGCAATGCTGGATTCCTCAATCGGCTACTCCCGGAACCTACAAGGGTGCCTTGCTGATAAAAGACGGTTCCCGTCTGTTGCAGCAGCTTAATCTCGAAATCCTTGTTTCTTCCCGTGAGCTTCCTGCACCGTCCGAATGGGCTTATCATCTGGATTTGTGGCAGAGTCCGTTTGCCGTAGCCCGTTATTATCAGGTTCCCTTGTGGAGTCAGGAGCATCTGGATGCTATGCGCCCGCTGATGAAAATGCTGGCGGATGCCGGTCAAAAGATTATCACAGCCACTTTGACACATAAACCTTGGAACGGTCAGACTGAAGATTATTTCGAGACAATGGTAACATGGATGAAACGTGCCGACGGCACTTGGGCTTTCGACTATACGGTTTTTGATCGCTGGGTAGAGTTTATGATGAGTGTCGGTATCAATCAGCAGATTAACTGTTACTCTATGGTTCCCTGGGAATTATCTTTCCAGTATTTTGATCAGGCAACAAATTCATTGAAATTTGTGAGGACAGCACCGGGAGAACCTGCTTATGAAGAAATGTGGGTTGCGATGCTTACTTCTTTTTCCAAGCATCTGAGAGAAAAGGGATGGTTTGATATTTGTGCGATTGCGATGGATGAGCGTCCGATGGATGTCATGCAGAAAACGTTGAAAGTAATCCGCAAGGCAGATCCGGAGTTTAAAGTTTCACTGGCCGGTAATTATCATGCTGAGATAGAGCCGGACTTGTACGATTATTGCATTGTTATCGGACAGAACTTCCCGGAAGAAGTACGTCTCCGCCGTGCGGCCGAGAATAAACGTACCACCTATTATACTTGTTGTACGGAAGCACATCCCAATACATTCACTTTCTCCGATCCTGCTGAGGCTGCATGGATGAGTTTCTATTCTTCGAAGAAGCATCTGGACGGCTATCTGCGTTGGGCATACAATAGCTGGCCTTTGGAGCCGTTGCTCGATTCACGTTTCCGCACGTGGGCGGCTGGAGATACTTATCTTGTTTATCCGGGAGCCCGTAGCTGTATCCGTTTCGAACGTCTGATCGAAGGTATTCAGGCACATGAGAAAATAACGATTCTTCGTCAGGAATTTGAGAAGAAGGGAAATAAAGCCGGATTAAAGAAGATAGAGAAAATGCTGGCCCCGTTCAATTTGGGTAATATGCCGGAAATACCAGCAGCCGTTACCGTAAACCGGGCCAATCAGATACTTAATTCGTTTTGATAATAGAAACGAATGAAGCCTGTCAATTATTAAACGTAAATTATGAAGAAAATATTATTTGTCTGCCTAGGAAATATCTGCCGTAGCTCTACGGCGGAAGGAGTAATGCTTCACCTGATCAAAGAAGCCGGACTGGAAAAAGAATTTGTGATTGATTCCGCCGGAATCCTGTCTTATCATCAAGGCGAATTGCCGGATAGCCGGATGCGTGCACACGCTGCCCGTCGGGGCTATCAACTGGTTCATCGCTCCCGTCCGGTGCGGACAGAGGACTTTTATAATTTTGATCTGATTATTGGCATGGACGACCGTAACATAGATGATCTGAAAGAAAAAGCTCCTTCTACGGAAGAGTGGAAAAAGATTCATCGTATGACGGAGTACTGTACCCGCATTCCCGCCGACCATGTCCCCGACCCCTACTATGGAGGGGCCGAAGGATTTGAATATGTGCTGGATGTACTCGAAGACGCTTGCGCTGGTCTGCTTACTTCTTTAACTCAGGATAACTGATCCGTGTGTGATAAGCGATCTTCAGTTTTTCTTTGAATACCGTCTTGATGGTCGCAATGTCCTTGAAAGTGATAGGGCATTCTTTGAAATAACCTTCAGCAACTTGGGAGTCAATGATTTTGTCGACCAGGTTGCTGATAGTTTCTTCCGTATATTCCGGCAGACTGCGTGACGCTGCTTCAACAGCATCCGCCATCATCAGAATAGCTGTCTCCTTTGAGAAAGGATTAGGACCCGGATAGGTGAACAGTTCTTCATTCGGTTCCTCGTCGGGGTGCTCGTTCTTCCATGAGATATAAAAGAACTTCGTTTTCCCCCGTCCATGATGGGTGCTGATAAAGTCTTTGATTACTTTCGGCAGATTATGCTTGTCCGCCAGTTTTAATCCGTCTGTCACATGACTGATCACGACCTGGGCACTTTGCTCGTAATTCAGATTCTTATGAGGATTGACGCCTCCCGACTGATTTTCCGTAAAGAAAGCGGGATTCTCCATCTTGCCGATATCATGATACAAAGCTCCGGTACGTACTAATTGACTTTTCGCTCCGATACGGATCGCTGCTTCTGCCGCCAGATTGGCTACCTGCATAGAGTGCTGGAAAGTTCCGGGCACGGTTTCGGACATCTGCCGGAGAAGATCACTGTTGATATTGGAAAGTTCGACCAAAGTCACATTAGAGGTAAAGCCGAACGTCTTTTCCAGCAGAAACAGCAACGGATATGTAAACAGCAGCAGAATACCATTAATAAAGAAATAGGTATACATCCGTGCATTCAGCTTAGAGAAGTCATTGGCAAGTCCATTCTCGGTCATTAGCTCGAATGCGAAGTAAATAGCCGCGTAAGTCAGTATCACCAATAAGGCCGTGCGGAAGAGCTGTGACCTCTGCGAAAGTTCCCTTAAACTGAAAATGGCAACTAATCCGGCAGCCAACTGCGTCAGAATGAACTCATGCGGAAAACGCAGGGATATAGAGCAGATTAATATCGTAATGACATGCGTCAGGAAGGCTGTTCGTGAATCGAGGAAAACCCGTATGATAATGGGCAGCATCGCGTACGGAATCATATATACATTAAATATATTATGTGATACCATGAAAGCTGTTACTACACTATAAAATACAATCAGTGTAAACAGTAACGACAGGCTGCCTTTGCGCTCATAATAATCTTTTCGGAACAGGTCGAGATAGAGCATAAAGCAAAGCATTAGCATACCGACAAACAAAATCTGCCCGCCAAGAATCAAGCGGCTCTGATCAATGGATTCACTTCGCTTGATAGACTCTTTGCGTAATGATTCCAGAATATTGTACGTTTCCGGGCTGATGATTTCTCCACGGTCTATAATTTTCTGTCCGCTGACGACTAATCCGTTGGCCCAGGAATAGTTGTTCAGCATTTCCTCTTTGGCGGTCTGTGTCCGTTGCTGGTCGAATGTGAGATTGGGAGTGATGTATTCGTTTAAAGAACATTGTCTCAGAATCTCACGGTTGAAGTGGGTCGTATCTGCGGAAAGCAAGTACTCATAAGCTTTTTTGACCGTATATATATGATCGGTAGGCTTGGAGTTGGCGAGTTTATCGTCGATGATCATGATTGCCGAAGTACTGTCCTTGTGGAGTTCTTGTATGTTTTCTGTCGAAACGATGCCCTCTCCGTATATTTCTTTTAATGTCCGTTCGATGTATCGCAGATAATCTACGGAAGGAAGTATACCTTTCAGGTGAGTATGGTAATTCTCTTTCAGCTTGGCGATTGCGTCTTTCTCTACTTGTTTGTCAAGCAGATAATAAGGTTGGAAGGAAGCCAGCAAACTATCCTGTTCCCGGTTCACCACTGCGTCGTCTTTATAGATTGGAAAGTCAAAAGTGGCTATCAGCTGCCCGTACTTCCAGGGCTTGTTTATGTCAAACTGATAGTTGAATTTTCCGTCACGTGGCAGGAAATAGACAATCAGTGTCACTGTCGCTACAAACAGCAATGATTTATATAATATATCTCTTCTTGAGAACCTCTTTTTCTTCTTCATATGTTCCATACGCATTGAAATTTTTGCGAAAAGTACAAAAAAAAACAATAGTGTGGAAAAAAAGGTTTAATTTTGCCACGATTTACCTATACTAACCCAAATTATGGCAGAAAGAAAAGTAAGAGTTCGTTTTGCTCCGAGTCCTACGGGAGCATTGCACATCGGTGGTGTGCGTACAGCTTTGTATAATTATCTATTTGCGCGTCAACACGGCGGAGACTTCATTTTCCGTATTGAAGATACTGACTCCAACCGGTTCGTGCCGGGAGCGGAAGAGTATATACTTGAGTCATTCAAGTGGTTGGGTATCCACTTTGACGAAGGAGTGAGCTTCGGTGGAGAACACGGCCCGTACCGTCAGTCCGAACGTCGCGAAATCTATAAGAAATACGTGCAGATTTTGTTGGATAATGACAAGGCATACATCGCTTTTGATACTCCCGAGGAACTGGACGCTAAGCGTGCGGAAATTGCTAACTTCCAATATGATGCATCGACCCGCGGGATGATGCGTAATTCTCTGACAATGTCGAAAGAAGAAGTGGACGCATTGATTGCTGAAGGAAAGCAATATGTGGTTCGCTTTAAGATCGAGCCGAACGAGGATGTTCACGTGAATGACTTGATTCGTGGCGAAGTCGTTATTAATTCATCTATTCTGGATGACAAGGTGCTTTATAAGTCGGCTGACGAACTGCCTACTTATCATCTCGCAAACATTGTGGATGACCATTTGATGGAAGTGTCTCATGTAATCCGTGGCGAAGAATGGTTGCCTTCGGCACCGCTGCACGTACTTTTGTACCGTGCATTCGGCTGGGAAGACACGATGCCGGAATTTGCCCACTTGCCTTTGCTGTTGAAGCCGGAAGGAAACGGTAAACTAAGCAAGCGTGACGGCGACCGTTTGGGATTCCCTGTATTCCCGTTGGAATGGCGTCCGGAATCGGGAGAAGTGTCTTCCGGATATCGTGAATCGGGTTATTTGCCCGAAGCGGTGATTAACTTCCTGGCTTTGTTGGGATGGAATCCGGGCAACGATCAGGAAGTAATGTCTATGGACGAGATGATAAAACTGTTCGACATTCATCGTTGCAGCAAGTCCGGAGCTAAATTCGACTATAAAAAAGGTATTTGGTTCAATCATCAGTATATCCAGCTTAAACCGAATGAAGAAATTGCCGAACTGTTTTTGCCTGTGCTGAAAGAGCATGGGGTAGAGGCTCCTTTCGAGAAGGTTGTTACGGTAGTCGGCATGATGAAAGACCGTGTAAGTTTTATCAAGGAACTGTGGGATGTATGTAGCTTCTTCTTTGTAGCTCCTGCTGAATATGACGAAAAGACAGTGAAGAAACGCTGGAAAGAAGACTCGGCAAAATGTATGACTGAGTTGGCGGAAGTAATTGCCGGCATCGAGGATTTCAGCATTGAAGGTCAGGAGAAAGTAGTGATGGACTGGATTGCTGAAAAAGGTTACCATACAGGTAATATAATGAATGCTTTCCGTCTGACACTGGTAGGCGAAGGTAAAGGTCCGCATATGTTCGATATTTCCTGGGTGTTGGGCAAGGAAGAGACATTGGCTCGTATGAAGCGCGCCGTAGAGGTACTTAAATAATTAGGATTTGTAAATTATGCTTTACAATCTGGCAATAGTTATTTATGACCTTTTGGTTCATTTTGCTGCTCCGTTCAGCCGTAAGCCCCGAAAAATGATGAAAGGGCATTGGGTGGTGTATGAACTTCTACGACAGCAAGTGGAGAAAGGGGAGCAGTATATTTGGTTTCACGCTGCTTCGCTTGGCGAGTTTGAACAAGGGCGTCCATTAATAGAAATGATCAGGGAAAAATATCCCGATTATAAGATATTGCTTACATTTTTCTCTCCGTCCGGTTACGAAGTGCGCAAGCATTACCGGGGAGCGGACATTGTCTGCTATCTGCCATTTGATAAACCGCGGAATGTGAAGAAGTTCCTGGATATTGCAAACCCGTGCATGGCATTCTTTATCAAGTACGAATTTTGGAAGAATTACCTGGATGAGCTTCATAAGCGTCGCATCCCGGTGTATAGTGTTTCTTCCATTTTCCGTCGCGATCAGATATTCTTTAAATGGTATGGTGGGACTTATCGTAATGTGCTGAAGGATTTCGATCATTTGTTTGTGCAGAATGAAGCATCCAAACGTTATTTGTCGAAGATTGGCATTAGTCGTGTGACAGTGGTGGGAGATACCCGTTTCGACCGTGTGTTGCAGATTCGGGAAGAGGCCAAAGACCTTCCGTTGGTGAAAATGTTTAAAGGAGACAATGCCTTTACGTTTGTGGCAGGCAGTTCTTGGGGACCGGATGAAGATTTGTTTCTGGAGTACTTCAACAGCCATCCGGAAATGAAGTTGATTATCGCTCCGCACGTGATTGATGAAAATCATCTGGTGGAGATTATCAGTAAACTGAAACGTCCTTATGTACGCTATACTCGTGCTGACGAAAAGAATGTGCTGAAAGTTGATTGCTTGATTATCGATTGCTTCGGACTGTTATCTTCTATTTACCGTTATGGAGAAGTGGCTTATATTGGAGGTGGTTTTGGCGTCGGTATTCATAATACGCTGGAAGCTGCTGTATATGGCATTCCTGTTATTTTCGGACCGAAATATCAAAAGTTTATGGAAGCAATCCGGTTGCTCGAAGCTAAAGGCGCATACTCCATTAAAGACTATAGCGAGTTGAAAACCTTGTTGGACCGTTTCCAGGCAGATGACGTTTTCATGCGTGAGACCGGTGCGAATGCCGGTTATTATGTGACCAGTAATGCCGGAGCTACGGAGAAGATCATGCACATGATTAACTTTTAGAAATGGATAAGGTTGGGCGTTGCCTGAAAAACAGGTAAGCCCTATCATTTCGCTCTGCTGTTCTGAGCTTGTCGTCTCGTATTTCTTAAAGAAGAGAGATTCGTCAATGAACTCAGAATATGACAGAATAAGATAAGAATAAGGAGATGTGTCAGAACTCCCCTTTTAACGAATTCATCTTCGCCACAACTATCTGTAGCGAAGATGAATTTTAATTTATAAGAGTTTCGACACACCCACTTACCAGCACATCTTTTGAAAATGTTGGTATTCTATTTGTTTATTTCCTGTTTTAATAACTCTTCCAGTTCTTTTCGTGTCACATGGGTGAATCGTTTCACTATATTTCCTTGCTTGTCTATCACCAAATACATGGGCAAACCTTTCATCTGAAAATGTTTCCAAAGATAACCCCATTGCTTTTCGTTTAACCAATAATGTTCACCGACAATGTCTTGTATGAGTATTTTCCAAGTCTTTTCGATGGAACTGGGGCCAGTTAGGTAGACAAAAGCTACGCTTTCGCCTAATTCTTTTTTAATAGGTTCATATTCTTTAATCGTCCTTCGGCAGCCACCGCACCAGGTAGCCCAAAAGTCAATGAATTGTACTTTTCCTTTATGGCGGTCGACGAGAGCAGACAGTAATTCTTCTTCTGATACTTTAGGTGCTTCGCAGACAGAGTATTTCTTTGTTGTCGCTTTTGTGCGTGGTTGCATCTGTCGGTTCATATCTTGAATGATTCCTAAGAAAATCGGGTTTGTAATTTCCGTTGCCATAGCTTCTTGTTGAGTGGTCAGCGGTTTTAAATTATATAGGCTGGAGCGCATATAGATTGCCCGTATATAATCGACCATTAAACAAGTGCTGTCTTGCATGATATGGCTCAGATACTCCTTCGCTTTGGTGAATAGTTTCTGACTGAATTCATTATATTCTTTGGGGTATTTTGCAATAAGCGCGATCAGCTCGCTGCCTTGTTGGAAGGGGATACCTGTTTTGAGAGCTGTCTCGTATTGGCGAATAAGCGCTTGTTCCTCCTTTGTAAGCGCTGCTTTTGATAGTAAATACTTCTCAAATTTTAAAGGATCATGATGTAGCTCATAGAGTTCTCCTGAGATCACGTTGCGGTAATTGTAGCAATAGAGCGCTAAGGGATGATTGACAGGGAAACTCTTTAGGAAATCATAGAAATTGGCAGGAAAATCAAAATTGGCAAAGGCTGTACTGGCTTGTTCACGCGTGATGTTTTCCTTCTTCTGATAAGCCGTTTGCAGACAATAACGGGTTGCATTCAGATTCTCTATGCAATCGAACGCACATGAGAGATTGGCAAGTGTGCGGGTATCTTCACTAAATTGCGTTTTTGTGTTGTTGTGTGCCACGCACTGTTTGTATTGGTCGATGCAGCGTTTCTTAAATTCATTGGCGCTGATGCCTGCAATAGAATCCAGTATGTCGCCATTTCTATAAACCGGAGCTATTCTTGTAATCAATTCTGGCTGGCACCATTCATTATTGATGGTAGCATATTGTCCGCTGAATACAAATTGTTTTCCTTGCGGATTGCTTAGATTGACCGCTACATTAGTTTCTTTATCGGGACTTAGCAGAATGACTATATCGGCTTTCCCTATCGTCATCCGTACTTGTGTGTTATGATAGAGAGGAATATTGATTTTGAAGCTTCCGTCTGCTTCGATAGTCGGGAAGAGGGTTTCGGCTGCCCCCATCACAATATTAGGAGCTCCGATTTTGAGGTCCGGATGATCATCAGGGCTATAATTAGCTATTGTGCCGCTTAGTATGGCTTTTCCTTTTTGATATTCGGGACTCCGTAATTGTGCTTGTACTATGTTGAATAGCAGAGACAAGAAAAGGAAGGTAAACAGTCTGTTCATAATAGTTCTTTGATTGCATTTATAATTTCTTTATCTGTATTCTCTGTGCTATATCCTCTGATTATTTTTCGTATGATTCGTTTCTGGTCCAGTATGAAAAAGAAGGGCGCAGCCCCACCTGTCTGGTATTGTTTGATAACTTCGTTCGTGGCATTTAGAATCGTATAATTCAAATCTTTCCGTTTGGCGTAGTTTCGGATGGCGGATGCATTGTGGCTCCAGGATTCTATAGCAATGAGATCAAACTCCTCGTTGCTGAATAACTCTTTTAACTTTTTCAGAAAAGGTACAGCTGCCTGGCAGGCGCCACAGCCAATGCCGGTGAAATTGATTAGTATGACTTTGCTTTTGCAGTTGGCAAGTGATAAAGACTGTCCATCTATATTTTCTAATATCCATCCCGGAGCTTTTTGGCCTGTGAGTCCGGATGTGGATGGCGAGTCTCCGCTTTTCTTGTGGAGATCGCTGTATTTAACTGTTTCATAATCTTTGGGGAAATAATCATTGATGTTAAAGTCTCTGATGTTTAGCTTGTTAATCTGAAGGTTGGAACAAGTTGAAACGGAAATATCATGTGACATTTCCCTTCGCTCCTTAAAAGGTAAATTATCCGATTTATTAATCCATAATTCATAAATAGAAGTCGTATTGCCGATATCGAATGGGGGAAGAGGCATGTGGAAGGCTTTTCCAAAGAATTCAACCTGTTGTTCCTCATTGATTGTTAGTTTGAAATAGTAATCATTACCCTCGTCTTTCAGTTCTATGGTGATATTATCATCAGTGGTAAGCGCATACTTGATGATGTTCTTTGCGAAATTGAAGAATGGAGGTCTTACTAGCCTGAAAGGGAGTGGTTTGAATGTGAAGTCATCAATTACTAACTTTTTATTATCGTGATAGGCTTCTACTCTTACGTTACCATCATAACAAAAGTTTAGCTTTGTAGTATCCTTGGCATCCAGTGAAACATAGCTTGCGCCGATGGTTGAATCTATGGGGTGATTATATTCTTTGATGAATCCATGTAGAATGGATAATGCGGTGGAGTCCCCGGGTTGCCAGCTTTCGTTAGCAACATAATATGTTGCGGATTCAATTTTCTCTAGATTGGCAAATACCTTTTTTAAATAGTCTCTCTCTCTGTTTTGAGCATTGACTGCCGGCATTGTTGCAAAAAGGAGAGTAATAAGCAGTAGTTTTGTTTTCATGATTGATCGTGGAGTAATATGTTTTCTATAGTTAGATGTTTTTATTCTGTTTGATTACAAATCTACGAATAATTCGTAAATTGGAGGCAGGCAATTGGTTAAATAAAACAAATGAATACATGAACTCCTTCATGGATATTAGCTGATCCAATACGCTCCTTTGCTAATTTTTCAAAGATCAGACCTGATGCATTGAATATAGTACCCTGAAAACACATGAACTTACTAATGATCTAGAACCTGATATTTATATTATTCATGTGAATCAGTAGTTGAATGTTGTTCATTTCTTTGCGGTTTTGAACTAAATGATAGTCAATAGTATCTTAAATGGGCTGTCTAAAAAGTCAATAGTATCTTAGATCTCCTCCTTCGGGAAGGAGGAGTACCCGTAGGGGGAGGTGGTAGGTGAATGCATAATCCTATCATTTACAAAGAAATAGGAACAAACATTATCTCTCCTACCACCTCGGTCTGCGACCACTCCTCCTTCCCGAAGGAGGAGAAGAGAGATAGAATCGACTTTTTAGTCACCCCCAATGGAGATACTACTGTTTGATTCATTTTTCATTCAACTTTGAATCAACTACTGATTCACATTATTTATACCATTGAGAATACATCAGGTAATTGTGAGCGATTTTTTGGTTTAGCTCCTTTGCCTGCTCCGGGTCTACCTTCTTAATAAATTTAGCCGGTACCCCTCCCCAAATGCTTCCGGGCTCGATCACTGTATTGCTCAATACCAAAGAGCCGGCGGCAACGATGGCTCCTTCGCCTACTACGGCATGATCCAATATGGTAGACCCCATCCCGATAAGTGCATAATCTTTGACGGTTGCTCCGTGAATCGTCACATTATGTCCTACGGAAACATGATCACCAATTTCGATGGTTGACTTCTCATATAAAGTATGTAGCACGCTTCCATCCTGAATATTGACTCCATTGCCTATCCGTATGGAATTAACGTCACCGCGCAATACGGTACAAAACCAGATGCTACAGTCATTTCCCATTTTTACATCTCCTATGATAGTTGCATTGTCTGCGAGAAAACAGTTCTCTCCAATTTCGGGGGTAAAGCCCCGCACTGATTTGATTAAAGCCATAAAATATATTGTTTCTAATGATGTTTTTATTGAATATGATTGGGGATTGTCTGACACCCGGGTCTCAAGCAGCCTGACACCCGGGTGTCGGTATGCTCAACACCCGGGTGTCAGACAAAAGCTGTTTTAAATAGCTTTTGTTGCTTCTAGCAGCCACTTCTTTTCTTCTTCGTTCAGACTTGGAGAAAGTTTTTCGTAAACGGTTCGATGGTAGTCATTGAACCACTTGACTTCCTCTGCCGTCAGCATTTCTTTGATGATGCCTTTTTTGCAGATTGGGCATAGGGTGATCGTCTCAAATTTGAAATATTCTCCGAACATGCCTTCCTTATCTTTGCAGACCAATGTCAGATTCTCGGTGCGTATCCCGTGGCTACCTGCTTTATAAACACCAGGTTCATTGGATGTAACCATACCGGGTTGCAGCACAATGGGATTTTCGTTCATACGGATACTTTGCGGACCTTCGTGTACGCTCAGAAAATGTCCTACGCCATGTCCGGTACCATGAAGGAAGTTCATGCCATGACTCCAGATAGGCATACGGGCCAATACATCGAGTTGGGCGCCGCGGGTTCCGGCTGGAAATTTAGCCATTGCCAATGCAATATGGCCTTTTAATATTAAGGTATAGTCTGTTTTTTCTTCCTCCGTCAGTTCGCCTAATGCAATAGTACGTGTGATGTCAGTTGTTCCGTCCAGATACTGTGCTCCCGAATCTAACAGCAAGAAACCTTTAGGCTGAAGCGTGACATCACTCTCCTCCGTTGCGGAATAGTGCACGATTGCTCCATGTTCTTTATATCCGGCGATTGTGTCGAAACTTTCTCCCATATACAAAGGTTGGGCTGCTCTGAACTCATGCAGCTTCCGGTCTACGCTCAGTTCGGTCTCTTTGCCCGAAGGCACTGATTGTTCCAGCCATTGAAGGAACCTGACAAGCGCCACGCCATCCCGCTGCATTGCGTGATGGATGCCGACGATCTCCTGCTCATTGCGAATGGCTTTCAGCAATGTCACAGGAGATTCTCCACGAATGATCTTGCATGCAGGATTGATAGCCGAATAAATCGCATAGTTCGTTTTCTTTGGGTCGATAAGTATGTTTTCTCCTGCAAAAGAATTCAGGAAAGATTCAGCTTCATCATATTTTCTCAGGCTGACTTGCTGTTCTTGCAAGTATTCATTTACCTCTTGGGTAATCTTCTCCGGCGAAATAAAGTAGACTACTTCATCTTGAGTAACCAGTAGATAACTTACTATAACCGGATTGCAATGCACATCACTTCCTCTCAGATTGAGAGTCCATGCTATTTCGTCCAGACTGGATAAAAATAAAGCATAGATGCCTTTCTTTTTCAGCTCGGCACGAATGGCGGCAACTTTTTCTCCACAACTTTTTCCTGCATATTTAACATCGTAGATGAAAGCCGGAGCATCAGGCATGGATGGACGGTCCTTCCAGATGTTTTTCAGCGGATCGCCAAACAGGTTGACCTGTAACTGGTAGGGGGCAAGATCTTCTTTCATTTGTTCCACCTGTTGTACGGAGAACATTTTCCCATCAATACTCACAGATTCTCCCGGCTTTAGATTCTGACAGAGGAACTTTGTGATACTAGGAGTTTCTGGCAGCATCTCTTTATATAATGTAATGCCGCTGCCTTCCAGTTCCTTTTCCGCTTGCAAGAAATAACGGGAATCTGTCCATAGTCCGGCTTTATCCATTAAGATGACGACTGTTCCGGCGGAACCCGTGAAACCGGAAATCCATTCACGGGACATCCAATAAGGAGCTACATACTCACTCAGGTGAGGATCGGTGCTGGGAATGATGAACGCTTTGATATTGTTAGGGCGGAATGCCATCCGTAGTGCGTGTATACGCTCTTTTATGCTCTGCTTCATACCTTATTATATTATTTATAGACATATTTAAGAGTCTCAAAGGTACTAACTTTTCGCGGTTAATGATTTGTTTATGAATAGTTTTTGAGAAATATTTGCCGAAAGTTTTGTGAATAAAGAAA
>ENA-UOIY01001327-UOIY01001327.1-human-gut-metagenome-genome-assembly--contig:-P114-NODE-1327-length-27146-cov-10.827913_pt1 | contig 27146 bp, 17 predicted proteins | sample MGYA00242335_ERZ723882 | MGnify/ENA metagenome assembly ERZ723882
TACGGCGGATTACCAATCACGATGTCGAACCCGGACTTGTCGCAATCTGAGGGTCAATCAATAGCTCTCAATAATTGATATCTCAGTGGCATCCAATCCGTAGATCTCATACACCATTTTATCGATTTGCTTCTCAAGTTCCAATGTGCTTAACTCCGGATTACGTCTTTTACTATCTATAATGGCAGACACCTTACTCGCAATAGGCCATTGGTCTAACTCCGGATTAGGAAGAGGAATCATTATAAGAGGCTCTTTGTCTACTTGATAATTATCTCCCTGCATTTTCCCCTTTTTCATGAGCCAATAAGCGACCAACCTGGAATTGAGTAAACCCGTAAGGAAGTGCATATCCCACCGAGAGGTTTTTATTACATAGAAAGTTTGCGTGACATAACAGTCAAAATCAGAATAAGAAAAACACGGCGCACCTACGCACTTGCGGAGAGACACGATTTTTTCCCCCTTAAAGAACTGCTCCTTTCTTGCTCGATGTAAACCATAAGGTTTATTGCTCGATGTTATTATTGGTTGAAAATCATCCAGATGGGCTTTAAGGGTTGGACAAGCGTCCATACTGTTAGGATCACTAAATGTGGAATCAGTGTAAATTAACCATCTATGGTTGTTCGGCTCTGTATAATACCGTTTTATCTCAGCCGTTGTGTAGTATGGCTTAATTAGATCTTTCTCCGTATCATTCAAACTAAGCGAATGATACTCTTTCATTGATAGTCCGAATATGCCATCACCAACGGTATGGGTTCCTAATTTCGATTGTCCTCTCTTGTCCAGATAATCCTGCGGAAAGACGATGCCTTGAGCAACCTCGTCATTCGTAAGGAAGACCTTATTGTGCTTAATCTTGGCTAACAGACCTTCATCTCCAGAGAATGTTAATGGATTATAGGATGGCTGCGATTCAAAGAAGACCTCTTTATAATCTGTGTGTTGCGTTCTATTTTTTTTGAGCAAGGCAATCATATCATCCTTTGTGGCTCCCGGCAGTAGGGTCCGTAAATCTATCTGATGCATTGTCCTTGAGGTATCTCTGCTGAATATCATAATCATTGTTTGTATTCCAGCTTCCGAGAATACCATATATGTATTAAAATCCAGAAGCTGTGAGATTCGCGTGTCTTTTAAAACCTTGTATCTCAATATCTTCGCGCCAGAACTTGTTGTCCAGTTGTTTTGCGCAATAAAACAAAGTACTCCCCGCTGATTCAATAAATCGATAGAATGACATGCGAAGCCGTACCAGATGTCCATTTTGCCCATATAATAAGGGCTTGCTTCTCTAAATCCATTAAAAGCACCACGATTTGTATACTCCTTAATATATGGAGGATTGCCAATAACTATGTCGAAACCGTTTCTTTTATTGGGTCGCTATTCTGAATCATCCTGCGCCAGATATCTATACAAGGTACATCTATGGACTTTTAGTCTTCTTGCAATCTTGGTTTTTGAGTAGCCTTTCTTTAGCATTCGATCGATTCGTTCTTTACAACCATCAAGTTTGTGTCGGCTATTTTTGCTTCCTTGAAGCCTTCCAAGTATGGCTCCTTCAGATTTCCTTCTTGCAAGTGCCTCTTTCGTCCTCTGGCTGATCAAGTTCCTCTCAATTTCTGCAGACAATCCGAAAGCAAAAGCCAACACCTTACTCTGAATGTCCTCCCCTAACCTGTAGTTATCCTTGATAGTCCATACCTTACATTCTTTAGTCATACATATATTGAGAATCTCCATAATCATAAACAGATTCCTCCCAAGGCGGGAAAGTTCCGCACAGATAATCAAATCATCTTTCTTCACTCGCCTAAGAAGCACTCCCAACTGTCTCTTGTTGTAAGCCTTTGTGCCACTGATTGTCTCCTCAATCCAGCCGTCAATGGAAATATCATTCTTCTTGCAGAAATTGTTAATCTCGAACCGTTGATTCTCAACAGTCTGCTTGTCGCTGCTAACTCTAATGTAACCGTAAATCATATTGTCTTGTTATTAAACCGTTCTCAACATTTGTATATATAACAACCATAATACATTACAAAATCCGTCACAAATTATTACCTTTGTGAGTATTAAGTCATAACGAAGAATATGGAACTGAAAGACCTTATAGGAGAGGCGACCGCCTATGACAAGAAAGAGAAGCTCGAAGCCGGCAAACCCAAGAGCTGGCTCAAGAGCGTTTCCGCCTTCGCAAACGGAGATGGAGGTACATTGATATTCGGCATCAGCGATGATGACAGGATTGTTGGGCTCGCCAATGCCGCAAGCGACTCCGAGACTATCAGCGAATATGTCAAGACCAAGCTTGACCCGGTTCCGGATATTCGCCTCGAATTCAAAGAGCTTGATGGCAAGAAGCTAATCCTGCTGCACGTCATTGCCGGGACGGAAACACCATATTACTATATCGGCGACAAGCAGCGCATAGCATACGTCCGCATCGGCAATGAATCTGTTGTTGCCGACCGTCTTCAACTGAAAGCATTGGTGCTGAAAGGTTCCGGCCGGACTTACGACGTGCTTCCGTCGCCATACAAGTTCACAGATATGGCCTTTACACAGCTCCGTTCTGCCTGCTTCAAGAGACTTCACCGCTCATTCGACGACAGCGAGTTCACGTCCTGGGGCATAATTGACGAGAACGGTTCTCTGACCAATGCAGGAGCACTTCTCGCAGACGACTCCCCGATACGCCAGTCACGAATATTCTGCACTCGATGGAACGGTCTCACGATGACAAGCGGACTCGGCGAAGCCCTAGACGATGCCGAACTGGAAGGCAGCGTCATCGGTCAATTGCAGGATGCCGTCGCATTCATCCGCAACAATTCTCACAAGCGTTGGTGGAAGGAGTCTGACCACCGCGAGGAATTGCCGGACTATCCTGAAAGAGCTGTGACAGAAGTCATCTGCAACGCCATAATTCATCGAAACTATCAGGAACTCGGTAGCGAGATTCATATTGATATGTATGACGACCGGATGGAAGTATATTCCCCCGGCGGAATGATTGACGGCCGTCTGATTCAGCAATTGAATCCGCTTTCAGTCCCGTCCAAACGCCGCAATCCTCTCCTCGCGGACTTCTTCAGCCGTCTTGACCTTATGGAACGCCGTGGAAGCGGAATAAAGAAAATCCTCGGAGAATATAATCGTTTCGAATCTTTGAAAGAGTATCGTGCCCCGGAGTTCAACTCCAATGCCACCGAGTTTTATGTCACACTCTGGAATCTCAACTACGGTACTGATGTCGTAAAAGATGTCGCTAACGACACCTCAAATGTCGTAAAAGATGTCGTAAAAGATGTCGTAAAAGAGTCTGCACAGTTCACAAAAGAGTTTGTAAAAGCCCGGAGACTGATATTCAGGTACATATCTCAAGACCCTGAGATCAATGCCACCCAAATGGCCGAGAAAATGAATGTCTCACTGCGCCAAATGCAACGGTACTTAAAACAACTCTCCGACCTGAACCTGATCGCCCGTGAAGGCGGACGCAAAAACGGCATCTGGAAGATTCTCGACAAAGACTACGATGATTTCTTTGAACGGATCTAAAAGCAGAATCTTATTTGCAGAAACTGGACCATCTAGAACTTCTACGCCGGCATCGGCACATAATCAACTCCGTCGGCTCTTGTGACAGCCGGAGTTTTCCGGGTTGAGTCAATTCCGGAGATGCGCTCGACTAGACGTCCGTAGAGAAAATAGCCCAAAATGAGGGCAACAAGACTTATAAGAAAGAAAACATTGCGGTTTACTAATCTTCAGCCGGGCCGTCATTGTAGGCGCGATACTCGCCTTTCATGACATTGAGAGTCTTCGGCAACCAGACACGGTAACGTACAGACTTGTCCCATGTGTTGCCTGCTGAGGCGAAGTCGCAAAGGTGAACCGGACGCGGCTTGCCATAATTCTCAAGATCAGTGCCGACAACCATCTGTGCCGTGAACGCCATCCACGCAAAACCGTCCGCCTCTGCAGGTGTAAGTTCTACTGTTCCATCGGAAGCTGCCTGGACCACAACGCCTTCATCGACAAAGCCGTCGTTGAAACGGGAATCCCGCGCAAGCACGAGCGGTCCCCTGACAATGGCCTGGCAGCCGTTCTGCTCCAAAAGGTGAGCTGTCAGGTCGAGGGAAAGCTCTATGCGGTCGCCGGATTTCCATTTACGGGAGATTTTGGCATATTCCCCTGCCTGAAGTTCGCTCAAGTCAACGGCAGTGGTGTCAGCCCCGCTGATGAGAGTTGCCGACGTGTTGCGGCTCCACTCCGGAATACGGAGAGCAAGCGTGAAGTCAGCAGGCTTTACCAGTTCAAGTCCAATGGCGACATCGCCTGAAACCGGATAATTTCCGGATACTGTCATTTTCATGGCATTGCGACGTCCAAGGGCAACTTTTGCCTCAGAATCTCCATACCAGTTGAGTTTAAGCATTTTACCCTCTGTCTGACAAGCAAGCTGAGGAATCATCGCAAAGGCTCTCGGTCCGTTGGCATTGCAGCAATTGATGTTCAGCCCGCACTGCTTTTCTCCCTCAACACGCCAACCCTCAAGCGGAGTATATTTTGCAATCTGGCATCCGTCGTCCTTCAGTGCTCCGAGGATGGCGTTGTAGAATGTGCGCTCAATGTTGTCGGCATAGCGGGAGTCTCCGGTCAGAGCAAGAAGACGGCTGCAGAACTGCATCCAAGTGAAGCCCACACAGGTTTCCATAGTGTGATAGGTCGGGACCGTCTGAAGTGCCTTGCCACCATACCAGCACTCGACCGCACTTCCGGAGCCGGCTACATTAATCTCTTCCGCGAGGATGTGCGTGTAGGCTTTCAGAACAGCATCATAGTCACGTTTGTTTGCTGTGACCTTATAGTATTCAAGCAGTCCTTCATAGCAAGACATCATCTCATAGGCTTTAGAGCCGTTGTCATAGCTGAACCACTTTACAGGATGCGGAAAGCGCAGTGAGACAGGAACATCGGCCCGGCTTATGAGCTGCGGTCCTTCCGGAGTCTCCCACTGTGCGACGATGTACGAAGCAAAGTCAAGGTAACGTTGCTCACCTGTTTTGTTATAGAGACTCATAATAGGTTCAAGCACCGTAGAACTCGGCATTCCACGATAATTTCCTGTCAGGACTATATTTTTCTTGTCCGGACCAATCTGCGAAATGAGGTGGTCCGCCACACCGGCAGCGGCATCGAGGGCCTTGCGGTCTCCCGTCAGTTCATACCAGCTCAGAAGTCCGAGCATCGTGTATTTCCGTCCCCATATATCCCACTCTTTCATCTGATTCTCAGGAGGATAGTTTCCAATATAGCCGTCTGGGGTCTGAGTCGCGATTATGTCCGCAACAGATTTTGCGATTTTGTTATAAAGTTCAGGATTCCCGGTGTAACGATACGCGCCTATTGCCCCGAGCGTCCATTTCCCCCAAAATTCGCTGTTCCATTTCCAGCTTTCGATTCTATGACGGAACGGCTCCACAATCTCATCAACATTCTGTTCCATCACGCGATGCTGAAAACAGTCGTCAATTCGCCCGCCGACATATCCGTCGACCTTCACTGATTTCACCGTCATACCGCCGTCGGTTTTCGATGCTTTGCCGCTACCGGCAAGGCATACGCCGCATCCGAGAAACAATGCGGAAAAACTCATCAAGAAGCGGCGGTTGAAAATCAAAAAGTTTTGTGTCATATTATCAAGTTACTAAGTATGCGTTAAAAAATTAGTTTAACCAAATTTGTATCAGATTTATGAGAATTACAAATGTCGGAATAAATTCCGCAAATAAACATATTATTTGATTTAAGACTTTAGTTTTTTGATACATATAAAAAATGAATGATTAAATTTGTATTATATACTCCCGATTATTGGGGAAATATATTGCTTGAAAGGAGGCTATGACAATGGAAAAATTCGACGAAAAGGAATATGACGAACTTATTGAGCGGCTGTTCAAGAGGTTCCCGTCCTATCAGACGGTGGGCGGCAACGCCTACCACCCGGGGCTTGAAAATATGATGGAGTTTGACTCACGACTCGGGCATCCGCACCGGAACTACAAGAGCGTGCATGTCGCGGGGACGAACGGCAAGGGGTCGGTGAGCAATATGCTGGCGGCGGCGCTCGCGGCCATGGGCTACAAGGTCGGGCTTTACACATCGCCGCATCTGTTGGACTTCAGGGAGAGAGCAAGGATTGTCGGGCAGGGGCTGATTCCGCAGCAGGATGTTCTGGAATTCTGTACACGATGGTGGCCGGTGTTTGACGAACTGAACCTGTCGTTCTTCGAGATCACCACCGCGCTCTCCTTCTGGTGGTTCGCCAAGGAGGGAGTGGATTTCGCGGTCATCGAGACAGGGCTCGGAGGGCGGCTTGACAGCACCAACATCATATCTCCACAGTTGAGCGTAATCACTAACATAGGATTGGACCACTGCAATATACTCGGAGACACGATTTCCAAGATTGCCGCCGAGAAAGCCGGCATCATCAAACCGGAGACTCCTGTCGTCATCGGCGAGTCCGGAGAGGACAGCGACCTCGTCTTCAAGGCAAAGGCGGCCAAGGACGGGGCGGACATTTCTTTTGCCGACAAGGACTTCCAATTTTCCCAAAACACTCTTGCTGCACTTCTCGAAGAGCTTGACCTCCACGGATGCTACCAGAAGAAAAATCTCCCGACGGCTCTGGCCGCCCTCACCGTCCTTCACCGGAAAGGGATAATTCCAAAATCAGCGACATCATCCCTTGTGCTCGACGCGCTGAAGCATACTGCGGAGCGCACAGGTTTTCACGGACGCTGGGAAAAGGTGTGCGACTCCCCTCTCACCATTGTTGACATCGGGCACAACCAGCACGGGCTGAAATACAATTTCGCACAGTTGGAAAGGATGGTGAAAGACGACGGATATGAACTGATTATGGTCTACGGAAGCGTCGCCGACAAGGACTACAGGAGCGTGATAAGGATGATTCCGCGTTGCGCTAAGGTCATTTTCACCAACGCATCGGGTTCAAGGGCATTGCCGGCGGACGAGGCACGGGCAGCATACGGCACAGAGGCATTCGTCTGCCACACTGTCGCCGAGGCGGTCGCACTGGCGCGGAACTTGTCCGAGACCTGCACGAAGCCGCTGATTTATATCGGTGGGAGTACTTATGTTGTATCTGAAGCAATACGAGCCAAACAAGAAGCGGATTGCTGCGTTGAACTTCGATAATCCAAATCCTCACAACCGTGAGGTTGCTGCGGTTTGAATTTCTCGTTCGCCTTGCGCTCCATCTTCTTGTTTGACTCGATGACCATATGTTTTAAATAAACACTTTTTGAAAATTTGATTGTTATGAGTGTAAAGAAAGTTGCTGTGACTATGATGGTTTGTTTCTTGTCAGTCGGTGCCGGGACATCGTGTGCGGAAGGCGGAAACCGTAAAGAAGTGGACCGTCTTTGGAAAGAATATGAGAAGGCGACAGAGAATGACTTGCCTCAGAAAGCCACGAAAATACTCGGGCAGATAAAGGATAAGGCACGCGCTGAAAAACTCAGCTACGACTTCTGGCGCGCCGCCACTCAATATGTCCGGATTGGCAGCCAGCGGGACTGGAAACGCCGCGACGAGCTTACTGAATCAATGAACGCCGAATTCATATCCTACGGTGACCCTATAATATTATATGTGTCAGGCATCGGCTTCAACAATTACGATGCCTCCGAATGCGCAGAATTCCTCGACAAATGGTCCCGCAAACTGAAGTCCTCCAGCAGCAGCGAGTTCTGGGACAAGACACCTGTCGGCTACAAGGGCGAAGTCATGCGCGCACACATACACAACGACTACGAATACGTCCTGCTTTCGATGACATTCAACAGCAGTCTTTCTAATTCAATAGGATACGAAAAAATTGAGGACAAGTTCAATTCTACATATTCCGGAACATATCCGGTCGCTGCGCTGTATGAACTCTATCGCATAAGTGCCGGTTCTGCAGAGGCTTACGAAGGCTATGCAGAGAAATATGAGGGCAAGGCCGTGGCGACGCTCGCGAAATTGAATGCCCTTTCGTTCAAGTTCCGCAGGCTGAAAGAGTGCAATGCGACTGATGAAGACTACCGCAGTCTCAGAGCATATTGCGAAAAACTTGTCGCGGAAAAGAAACGATTTTACGGAGAGGAGAAATTGATTCTCAAGGGGGAAGATGCCGCCGAAAATATGATAGAGGAGTTGGACTCCAAGCGATTGGACGCGGAAGTCCATGGACAGGACATCGAGATTCGCCTGCAGAACTTGAAGGACGTGAACATTTCCGTCTACGCAGGAGAGGGGCTGAACGTCGACAAACTGACGAAGAAAGACGTGCCCGTATGGACAAAAACACTTGACGTAAAAACGGAAAGATACTATGTGAACGACACATTGAAAGTCCGTATGCCGGAACTGCCTGACGGTGAATTTCTTGCAGTGTTTGAATCCGGCAAGATCAGGCACGGCTGCAACCTTTCACAGCATTCCGTCGCACTCTCGGCAAACAGAGCCGCAGACGGATGGCTACTTTATGCCGCAGAAAGAAAGAGCGGAAAGCCTGTAAAGGAGGCAAACCTTGTTGTCGGAAGCTGGAATGGCAAGGAACTGCTGCGCAAAACAGTGCATTTTAACGGAGCGACACTCATGGACAGCGAAGTCCAGTCTGTCATGAAAGGTGTGGGAGGCAGATGTTGGATTAAGTGCGACTTCATTGACGGGCAGGGGCTTGCACGCAGCTCAGAGAAGCTGGGCATCTACACACCGGAGGACAATGCCTCCCAGCCTGATGTGGACTGGCAGGCACAAGTTCTTACTGATCGCTCGGCCTACCGCCCTGGAGAGACAATTAATTTCAAGGCAATACTTTACAAAGACTATCACAACGGCAGGATGAGCACGTCACCGCAAGGGGAAACGGTGCGGGTCAAACTCGCGGACGCCGAGAACAAGGATGTCCAGACACTTGAACTCACTACCAATGATTTCGGCTCCGTGGCCGGCAAATTCACAATTCCGAGCGACCATCGCAACGGAGAATGGAGAATAGCCGTGTTCGTGGGAGGATTTACTGCCAACGCCAAATGGTTCACCGTCGATGAGTTCAAGCTTCCTGAGTTTTCTGCATCATTTGTTTCTGACGGAGTGAAATACTTCCCCGGAGATACCGTGCCTGTAAAGGGACGCGTCTTTAGCTATGCCGGAAACAGTCTTTCGGATGCCCAGATGGAATACACCGTCTCTGACTGGAACGGTGTTGTCGACAAGGGAACTCCAGAACTGGACGAGCAGGGGAATTTCTGCATCCTGGTCAAGACAGCATACGACAAGGACAGCCATTTCACCATAACTCTAAAAATTACTGACGGAGCCGGGCAGACACTCGAGTTCAGCACATGGCTACGGGTAAGCGAAGATTTTGACATTGACGCAGAACTCATCGGCACGGCGGAGGGAAGTTTCCTTCGGCCTGACACATCCACCAACATGAGGTTCAGCAACTTCCGCCGAGGGTTCTCTCTCACCAGGAGCAGTGTGCTCAAGGGAGACAGCGCAGAGTTCAAAGTGGAGATAGCCGACTGCAACGGGGAGCATCTTGACGGCGATGTAGAATGGGTGCTCAAGACCGGTTCCGCTGAACTCCGGAAAGGACGCTGCGTTTCCGGAAAGAATCTCAAGATTGACCTATCCGGAAAGCCTGCCGGGCTCTACACCATCGAGTTTTCCAAGACTTACGAATATACGGTAGCCGGAGGCGGCAAGGATAGCACGAGAGAGGCTCTGGAATATGAACTGCTAAAGCTATGTGACAACGAGACCGTCCTTGATGCCGATGTCGAAAATGCGTTCAAAGTAGTGGATGGAGCTGACGGAAACATTTCACTGTTGTTCGGAGCGGCCCAGGGCGACATTTGGGCAAACATTATGATTTTCAGCCTCGATTCGCATCTTCTCCTCAACGAGAAACTGCACCTCGCCGGAGTCCGCGGCAAGACCGGCTCACTGAAAAAACTCCGCTGGAAACACGCTGCAGAATGGTCGGACAAAGTATTGCTCCGTATCGAGTACTTCAAGAACGGGATCTACAGGACGTTCGAGCACGAATACGGGCGCAACCGTTCGACCTTCGAACTGCCACTTTCCGTGAGCACATTTACAGACAAGTGTCTGCCAGGAACCGAGTACCGCGTTATGCTCAGCACAGGGAAAGATTCAGAGGTGCTTGCGGCGGTGTTCGACAAAAGCACGGAGGACATCAGATCAAACCTATGGTCTGCCGTGCTGCCGTCATTCAGCAGCATATATGTCGACTCGGGCAACAACACCGGGTGCGAGTTCGACGGGTGGGCAGGAGATTCTCGGCGTCACTGGAGACTTGACGGAGGAAATAACCGGATTCTTATGGCAAAAGGTGGGGTGGCAGCGCCAGGCGCAGCCGACGCGATGCTGTCCGAAAGCGTCGTCGTTGAAGACTCAACGCCGTTCCAGCTTGCTGAAGAGCAGCCAAGCTTCCGCGATGACCAGGAAGTTGCCAAAACTCTGGAAATAAGAAAGAACTTCCAAAGCACGCTTGCATTCGAACCATTCCTTCAGAGTGACGGCAGCGGAAACATCGAATTACGCTTCCGCACCAGCGACAGGCTCTCGACCTATGTCCTCGCGTTCTTCGCGCACGACAAGGCTTTCCGCAACGCGACTCTCCGCAAGGAGTTCGTTGTCAGCCAGCCAGTAACCATCACGGTCCACGAGCCGTCCCTTCTCTATGGGGGAGACCGCTACATCTTCCGTCCTTCCATTTCAAACAACAGCGGCAAGGACCTGAACGGGACTCTGACAGTATTCATCTATGATGGAGACGACAGCTCTCGGCCGCTCAGTGTGCAGAACTGCCCGGTTTCAGTCGGAGCCGGCAAATCCGTGAGCAAGGAATTTGCCGTAGCCGTTCCGGACGCAGAGAAGATGAAGTCCGGCAATAAAGGCAAAGCCCAGCTGAGCATAAAGACCGTGTTCAGGGCTAAAGCATCTGAGAAGGGAAGCACAGAATTGAGCGACGCAATTCTCGTGAAGATTCCTGTTCTGGAAGGGAAACAGGTTCTCACGGAGTCCCACTCGGGAATCTACCGCCATGGTATGGACAAGGACGCTCTCATACATTCACTTGAGGGTCAATTTGTTAACACGCCCCATCTCGGAGCAGTCACCCGTGAGGTGAAGATTTCCGACCTTATTGCCGAGACTCTTGCACAGAAAGCTGAACTGAAGTCAAAGAACCTTCTTGACATCAGCGAAGTTCTCTACGTACATCTGGCATCGGACAGTCCGGACGCACACGAAATCGCATCCCTAATCAAGTCACTTCTTGACTGCCGCTGTGAGGACGGAGGATTCGCCTGGTTCGCAGGAATGTCGTCCTCCCCTATCCTGACGACCGTCATCCTCGAAAGGCTCGCGATTCTGCATGAAGAAGGCAAGCTGCCATCTGGCACTAACTGGGACAGCGTGCTCTCGGATGCCGTGAAATACATTGACAAACAGATATTTGTCGAGCGCAACGGATACCACTGGTTCGGAGGAATTTCCATCAGTCAATATCTCTATGTCCGCTCGTTCTTCCCGGACATTGCAGTCGACACAAAAGCGATAAAAGCCAAGGTCGGAGACAGGCGTTTCAAGGAAGTCGCGAAGTCGATGAAAGCATATCTCCAGGCGTCCGCGAAAGAAGATAAGTTGAACGGGCAGATTCTTGAGAAGGCGCGCCGCAGTTCAACAATACTCAAACTCATCGCCTCAGATTCCAACGCCTTCGACAGATCGCTCGGTCTGAAATGCCGGAAGATGAAGAAAACTCTCACAAGAAGCATCGAGTCACTTAAGGAATATGCCGTTGAACATCCTTCAGGAGGGATGTACTATCCTAATGCGGTTATGCCGTTCCGTGCCCTGCTTTCGTCCGAAGCCTACGCCCATTCACTGCTCTGCGACATGCTCTCGCGCTGGAGTTCCATGTCTGAAAAGACTTCCGGAAAGCCTGATGCCCGCGCATTGGAAATCGCCGATGGCATACGTCTGTGGCTGATGATTCAGAAAGAAAGCCAACAGTGGCAGAACAACTTCGAATTTGTCTGTACGATAAATTCAGTTCGCAGAGGTTCCCCTGCCATTATGGAAACATCAGTCATCTCACTGACAAAGACTTACGAAAAGCCTTTTGAACAGATCAAGGCAGCCGGAAACGGATTCGGCATAGGGCGGAGGTTCTTCGTCGAGGAACTTGTTCAGAGCACAGTCAAAGGCCAGGAAGGCACAAGATTGTCGCAACTGCGCGAACTCCAGACAGGAGAGACGCTGTCCGTCGGGCAGAAAGTCATCGTCCGCTACAGCGTCAGCAGTGAGGAGAACCGCAGCCTCGTTCACATCCGCACACCGTACAACGCCTGCCTCAGACCTGTCCGTCAGCTTTCCGGCAATTATGGCTATTGGCTACGGAGTTGGAGAATCAACGCCGCGTCAAGAGGCTTCAATGCATGGTGGATTACGCCGCAAGGCTACCGCGAAGTTCACGATGACGCCATAGACTATTGGTTCGATGTCTACCCGGAGCAGAACACAACCATTGAGGACGAGTTCTATGTCTCCCAGGCCGGCGTCTTCAGCGCTCCAGTCTGCGAAATCGAGTCGCTCTATGCCCCTCACTACCGCGCCAACTCCGCTTTTGACGGCTCACTCACTGTCAGAGAATAATACGCAGGCCCATATTTAACCTCGCTACGGAACCGAATCGGTTTATAGACGTAGACGGGCGGTTTCCGGTGAGATTCCGGAGAGTGTAAGGAACGTATGACAAACGCGGCTCGAAATAGAAACAGAGACGCTCGGCCAAGGTGTAGTCGAGACGCACCGCCGATGTCACACCGGCATAGAACCTTGCCTGAAGAATCCAGTTGTCTATGCTGAAGAGGACCCCGACCTCCGGGCCTGCCATGGCAGAAAGCGTGAGGGCGGAGCGGTCGTTTCCCTGCCATCTGATCTGATTGAGCACGGCTTCCGGCTTGAGGGCCACATTGTAGCAATGTGCTATCTTGTCCGTGTCGAAAACCTTCATTCCATTCATGGAATAAGTCCCTGACAGTCTGAACGTAACAAGTCTATTAGCCTCCTGCCCGAGGACAAAATCATAGTGGTCATACGTCGACGAATAGAGTTTCCATGTGTCCTTGACGAGCGGAGATGACTGGAATTTCATGCTCCCGTTCACGGTGAGATATGCGATTTTCGTCGTCCATGCCGCATAGGGGCCGTTTTTCACCTGATCTATAGGACCGAGAAGCTCATCTACAAATCCAGTTTTCTTCGGCCTATTGAGCCAATCGATGTAAGCACAATGACACTCAGTCGTCTGGGCAAAGGCACCGATTTCCGCGACACCGGCCAGAACACCAAGTATCGCAGCCATATTCACAAGACTTTTTCTCATCATTAAAACACTCCCTTCACTTGACGGCATTCAAAAGCCGTCACAAATAAACCGTTGCTATAGATTCATTCTTGGCGGCAGATGTGACATAAGACGTGCCATTTGATAAAAAATACTACTAATCTGACAATTTTTCAGAAATATTGGATATTTCACGAAGAACACGACGGTATTTGTATGTGCGCTTATTCATCACCCAGTGCGGGGTGCGCCGTAGAGGACGTGGAAGACAACAGGCAATGGCAGCAGCCTCTGCCGGAGAAAGCCGGGTGCAAGAATGACCGTAGTAAAATTGGGATGCCGCTTCTATGCCGTAAATGCCGCGCCCCATTTCTACGACATTGAGATAGACCTCCATTATCCTGTCCTTACCCCATATCAGTTCAATCAGAACAGTCCAGTAGGCCTCGACAGCCTTACGTACCCAAGTGTCAGTGCAGAATGTGAATACATTTTTAGCGGTCTGCTGTGAGATTGTGCTGCATCCCCGGATTCTCGTCCCCCTCTTCCTATGTTCCTTCAGCATCTTCCTCAGTTCCTCAAAATCAAATCCCATGTGACTGCGAAAACTGCCATCCTCGGACAGAATCACGGCCTTTTCCATATTCCCGGAAATCTTTTCCAGCGGCACCCACGCCTGCCTCGTCCGGAACTTGTGGTCGTCCCTAAACTCAATCGAGCGTTTGAGCATCAGCGGAGTCCAATGTATCGGCACATATTTCAGCACCGCGACCAGCACGACACTAAACGCGACAACCCCCAGCGGAATCCGCAGAAACAATATTCTCTTCCATTTTTTCATCGGAGGTTCAAAGATATAAAAAATCGTGGCATTCCGTACAAGTGAAATGCCCCGATTTTCAGAAAAAATAAAATCCCTGAGAGGGAGGGTGAATATGAGAGATGGAGTGCAACGCGGCAATCCGCTCTCAGACTCGCCCGCCTAATATCCAAAAATTTCCTCCAAAGAAACCGTTTTCACCGGCCCGAGAGTGCCGAGGAACTTCGTGTCAAGATCCTTGATGTCACCGAGAATGGCGTAAGTGTAGTGACGATTCTTCACCCACTCGGCCTGCACTGCCTTCACGTCTTCTAACGTCATATTCTGGAGAGCCTCGAAAATTTCCTTGTCGAGAGGCGCGGAAAGGCCGAGGTCACGGCAATTTATGTAGCTGTTCAGGACACCCATGCCGATTGTGCGTGAAGTGCGCAGATTCGCGATAAGAGCCTCCTTCGCGATGCTGAAGGCAGCCTCTGATTCCGGAAGGTTGTTGATGATGTCGTCGAACGCCTCAACAGCCTGCTTCATCTTGTCGTTTTGGGTGGCGATGAATGCCATGTAGTAGTACTTGCCGTCATGGTAGTATGGAGAAATCAGCGATGCCCATGCAGAATATGCAAGGCCGCGTGCCTCGCGCATCTCTTGGAATACAATGCTGTTCATTCCGCCTCCAAAGTAGCTGTTGTAGAGGTCTATGCCAGCCTCTGACGCAGGTGAGAACTGACGTCCGTCACATGAATACTGGATGTAGTAGAGCTGCTTGGCGTCATACTGTGCCATCACAACGGAGTTGTCCGCCGTCGTCTGATAGACAGGCCACTGTATGTTCGTATCCTCAAGGGTCTTACCCTCTATGACATGCACCTCGGAGAGAGCTTCCTTAAGAGTTTTCTCGGATGCAGGGCCATAGTAGACAACCTCGTGTTTCTTGTCAAAGAGGCCACGCACCTTTGCGAGAAGCTCATCCGATGTGAGAGAAAGAATCCTCTCGTTGGAAAGAGTGCTGCGACGGATGGCGTCACCACCCATGAGCGCATATTTCTGAAGGGCACGGAAGCAACTCTGCTGATTAAGCTTGCTGTCGGCGCGGTCCTTGAGCATGTCGGCCTTGAGCCCCTCAAGAATCTCGTCGTCTCCCTGAGCGTTGTAAATGACATCCTCAACGATTGCCATCACATCCTTCATCGAGTCTCCGAGTCCCTCCATGGTGACATAAGTTCGTGTGTTTCCCACATAGCAGCGGTAGTCTGCCGCGAGGTCGTAGAGTTCCTTGGCAATCTCGTCATGACTCTTTGTGGCGGTACCGAGGTAGGAAAGATAATTCAGAGCGAACGAAAGCTCCGGGTCCTGCTCGCGGTTGATGTCAAACACATATTCGAGGTTGAACAGACCGTTGGTCTCATTCTTCTTGTAGAGGACGTCAATCCCTGCAGCTTCCGCAAACGTTGACATTTCCTTGTTGAAGTCCACGAAGACAGGCTCAATCGGCTTTACCTCAGTGTTTTGAACCGCCGTAAGGAAATCTGACTGCCGGTCGCGGTTTGTAACGATAGGTGTGATCTTCGGCGCTGAAATCTTCTTCACCGTATTGTCCACCCCTTGTCTCTTGTTAATCACAACGTAACTGTCGGCACCGAGATATTCGTTCGCCCAAGCCACGACGTCATCCTTGGTCACCTTCGAGCATCGGTCAATCTTCCCCACGCAGTCAGCCCAGTCCTCGCCGTCGATGAATGCGTTCACATAACTCATTGCCCTCTGGTCATTATCCTCAAGTCCGGCCATGTAGTCTTTCTTGAAATTGTTCACTGAGGCCTTTATGAGTTCCTCGTCAAAATCACCAGTACGAAGTTTCGCAATCTGGTCGAGAAGTACATCGCGAACCTCCTCAAGCGTCTGACCCTGCTTAGGATAGCCGACCATCAAAAACATTCCGTAGTCAGGCATGTTGTTGCTGAACCCGTAAGATGCAAGCACCTTCTGCTGTTGGTTAACGTTAAGATCAAGCATTCCGGCCTTGCCGTTGTAAACGATTGAAGAAGCGATTTCCGCGACATCGTTTGACTTGTCCACAGCGGAAGGAAGTCGCCATGCCAGGTAAACATACTCTGACTCAAGGCCATACACATCGCGAACTTCGGGCGTGGTAATAGGCTTTTCCTGCTCGAACTCAAGCTTAGGGAGAGCCGGATTCGGCTGCATACCTCCGAAATACTTCTTTATTACAGAAATCATCTCGTCCGGATCAAAGTCTCCGGAGAGGCAGATTGCCATATTGTTCGGCACATACCAGGTCCTGTGGTAGGCTTGCACATTGGTGATGGACGGATTCTTGAGATGTTCCTGCGTACCGAGGACAGTCTGGGTTCCGTAAGGATGGTGAGGGAAAAGCGCGGCAAGCACAGCCTCGTACATCTTGCGGTTATCCTTCGTAAGGGACATGTTCTTTTCCTCATAAATGGTTTCAAGCTCCGTGTGGAAACCGCGGATTACCGGGTGTTGGAAGCGATCCGCCTGCACTCTCGCCCAGTTTTCAATCTGGTTTGAAGGAATGTTCTCGACATACACCGTCTCGTCAGTGGACGTAAATGCATTAGTCCCGTCTGCTCCAATCATAGACATGAGTTTGTCATATTCATTAGGAATCGCAATCTTCGACGCTTCGTAGCTTATGGAGTCTATCCGATGATAAAGCGCAGCCCTCTCAGCCTCGTCTGTCGTCTTTCTGTAAACCTCGAAAAGGCTCTCTATTTCATCGAGCATAGGCTTTTCCGCCGCATAGTCACTCGTTCCGAACTGCTCAGTTCCCTTGAACATAAGGTGTTCGAAATAATGCGCGAGTCCGGTGGTCTCAGCCGGGTCGTTCTTACCTCCGACCTTGACCGCAATGTAGGTCTGGATTCTCGGAGTTTCCTTGTTGACGCTCATGTAGACCTTCAGGCCATTGTCAAGCGTGTAAATCCGTGTGTGCATCGGATCGTTCTTGACCGTCTCATACTCTTTCGCACACGAGGACGAGACGAGCGCGGCAATCACTGTAGCCGCAATTAAAAAGACTCTCTTCATATTGTTATACATAAATTTGTTTTGTCTTCGCTGGAGTTTTATAGTTCAAAAATTTATGTTTCATAGAAACATGAAAAAATAAGAAAAAGTCCCGAAGACGTGGCACACAAAAGTGCGAATCTTCGGGAACATATTCTTCGTTGACACAATCATTTGTCAATCAATTTTTCAGAGCGGGTGGCGAGAGTCGAACTCGTGGCCCTCGGCTTGGGAAGCCGATGCTCTACCACTGAGCTACACCCGCTTTTCCATTTCCCCGAGAGGAATGGACTGCAAATATATGAATTATTTTCCGAATAATGCAAAACTTTCTACCTATCTTTGCACGGCTTTTCGGAATGTGGGTATGCCCCAGACCGGGATGAACGTAAAAATTACTATTACGATGATAAAGGTTCTTGTTTTTGATTTGGGAGGAGTTCTCCTCGACTTGGATTTGGATGCATGCTACAAATCATGCCGCGAAAAGCTTGGATTTGAAAGAGTTGACGAACTTGTCGGCCCTTGCCACCAAAAAGGACTGTTCATGGAGCTTGAGGCGGGGAACATCACCGCGGAGAAGTTCTACCAGGGGGTTCTCGCAATGTCCGCTCCAGGGAAAACGCCACAGGACGTGAACGATGCATTCCGCCCGTTCCTCATCGGATTGGCAGACTATAAAGTTCCGTTGCTCAAGGAACTGAGTCAGAAATACGACCTCTATCTTCTCAGCAACAACAACGCGATGACATGGCCGTTCGCCGTGGAGGAATTCGAGCACAAGGGGCTACCGATTTACAGCGTTTTCAAAAAGGCGTTCCTGTCTTTCGAAATGCACTGCCTCAAACCCGGAGACACCATCTATCAAAAGGCCATCAGCGAAATTCAGCGTCTCTCCGGCACTCCTGACTCTCCGGTTCAGCCGTCCGAGATGCTCTTCATCGACGACTCCCCAATCAATGTCGAAGCCGCCCGCCGCAACGGCATGCAGGCTGCCCACTACATCCAGGGCGACGACCTTAGGGCGCTATTAAGTAAAGAACTATAATGTAGTCTTGGGAAAGTCTTAATTTCCCGTATAGAAAAGGATAAGGTCACTGAGAGCTCTGCGGCAGACCGGGCAGAAGCCAGCGGCTTCATTGGTGCGCATCCGGCAGTTGTCGGAAGGGCGAAATACACCGTGGAGAAGGTAGCCGCCGCCCTCGTAGACTCCGATGCGGTCAATCGCGTCCTGAGAATTGTCCAGTTCGTTGACTTTCAGATGCCCGCCAGGAGTAGGCACGGGGCAGCCGTCCGGAAGCATATCCTTCCATTTCGCATCAAAATCAACCAGCGTCGTGATGTTAGGCTCCCATGGTTCCACGGAAATGTCGTAACTGGAATCGAGGGCGTCGGCAAAATCGTAGAAATACTCGTCCGCAAGCCCACCGAAACTGTGCCCGAATTCATGAACCACAACAGGACGGAACTTGCTGTGGTGGGCGGTCGTAAGGGTGTATGAATTATAGATACCGCCACCACCGTATGTATCTGTATTGGCGAGGATTATGATGTGCTCGTAAGGAATGCCGGATAGAAGATCGTGGATGTCATGGACATTTTCGGAGGTGAGGTAGCGGTCGGAATAAAAAGTCGAGAAATGAGATTTTATAGCCGTATCCCGCCATATTCCTTTAAGAGGTTCGGAAACTCCGGAGTCTTCTGACACGGAATCCACTGCGATAATGTTAAGACGATCAGCAAATTGCGAGAAAGGTGGCGCGGACAAGACGGCATCGCAGGCAGCCTGTGCATCCTTGCGGAAGAGTCTCATGTCTTTCTTCGCATATCCCTCGGCGACAATCACGACATCTATGCACCCCCTGCTGTCTCCTCCCTTATGAATATAACGCCAGGAAGTGCCGGAGGGACGCTGCCGACGAATCAGGATATCGGAAGGCTCAAGCAGGAAACGGTGTTCGGCACAGACAGAGCCATGTTTGTCGAACAACCTCAACGCGACATCTGCCTTGGCTAAAGGCATCGGAAGCAGTACCGTATGCTCAAAAGAACGGGATGTATGCTGCGCCTCGTCAGTTGTGAGCCATTCGCTGAAAAGTGACGAAAAAGACCAGACATATAGTTGTTTGCCAGTCTCGGCATCAGTCATGACCACTTCTCCGTTACCTCTGAGCGGCATGCCATCAAGGTTGCCCCTACGGCCGTACCAGCCTTCAGAACTCGACATACGGCAAAGGCTCACGGACTGTTCCGCGGCATCGCCGCTGAAAATGTAATCTATTCGCAGAGTCTTGTCTGCAAACTTCTCGTCGAATGCAGTCCCGGCCAATGCCGACATAGGAAACAATCCTGAGACTATCGCTGCAACACTCAGCGACAACACAGATTTCAGCAATTTCGTCATTACGCACTTTTTTCTGTCCACGTTACCCCTCTCCTGAATCCCCTCCTTCCCACGGAGGCGTCCATCTGAGACACGTAACCTTCAAAGTTAAGAAATATCCGTGAACATATGACAATTCAACCAAAAATTATTATCTTTGCAACCTATTGCCTCCGTAGTTTAATGGATAGAATTTCAGATTCCGGTTCTGACGGTTGCGGTTCGATTCCGCACGGGGGTACAAAAGTGGCTGACTAAAAAGTCTTTTGTTCACCCTTCTTCGGACTTCCTAACCCCCGCAGACTAACGTCTGCGACCCCTATTAGGGGTATCTCGCGCCCCCGGCGCGGTCCCTTCGGGACTTTGGGGTCAAGCTCCTTTAACGGACACCGCCACATTACAGCCCCTCGACATCCGCATACTTAAAACGCCGTATCTTCCGTGTGGCCGTCTTCTCGAACGGCTCACGCAAAACCTGTATGCAACTCAAGTGCGACGTCCTATTGACCTTGCGGTTCACAATCGAAAGAATCAGTGACTTGCACTCCTCAACCTTACGGAGAAACCCGGCCTCGCCCTCATGGTTCCAGTCAAGCACATTTTCGTTGAAGGTCACAAGCGCCACCAACTTGTCCCCGCGGGAAAGCACAAGGGACTCGTCAACAAGGTCGATTCCGTTGAGCACCTGCTCTATTTCCTCCGGGTAGATGTTCTCTCCGGACGCACCGAGAATCATGTTGCTGAGCCGCCCCCTGATGGAGTATCGCCCTTGTGCATCAACCACGGCAAGGTCGTTGGTACGAAACCACCCGTCTTTCGTGAAGGCCCTTGCTGTCCGCTGCGAATCCTTGTAGTAGCCGAGCATCACGTTGGGTCCCTTTGCAACAATCTCCCCTTCTCCGGTCTCGGGATTGACATTGTCAAGACGCAGCTGCACACCGCTTACAGGCATCCCTATCGAACCTGGCACACGAATCTTGCCGAGCGTGAAACTCAGCAGCGGTGAAGTTTCAGTGAGTCCATAGCCCACTGCGTATGGGAAGCCGGATTTGAGAAGAAAACGTTCGACTTCAATGTCCAATTTGGCACCGCCTATGCCGAAAAACGTAAGTTCACCTCCAAAAGTCTTTTTGAGCTTCAGACCGACAAGACGGCACAGCAGCCAATTGGCGTTTCTGTCCAGCCAACTGAGTACAGGACTTTTCCGAATGGTCGGGACTATGCTGTCACGATAGATTTTCTCTATAATAAGAGGTACCGAAAGCATTGTCGTAGGCTTCACCACCTGCATCGCCTTCAGAAGCAGAGCTGGGACAGGCGGTTTCGACATATAATAGACAGATGCTCCGACATACATCGGATAAAGCACCCCAATCGTAAGCTCAAGCGTGTGCGACATAGGAAGTATGGAGAGCCAACGGTCATGCTCGTCGCGCTTGCGGGTGGCATAGCAGGACATCACACACGATGCAAGATTTCTGTGGCTCAACATCACACCTTTGGCGTTCCCTGTGGTGCCGGAAGTGTAGATTATGGTCGCGATGTCGTCCGGACGGGAGGTTTCCGCTGATGTGCATCCATGTCCCGTGGTGTCAAGAGAGTCAGCCCCGGCTTTCTTCATGGCACGCGCCGGTGTCTTTATGAACTCGAAAGACTCTATGTCAATGACGACATCCAAACCGTCCATCGTCTCATCGCTTACATTTGAAAGCAGCTTCCTTGAGACGAAGAGAGCCTTTGACTCCGAGTGTTTTAGAATGTTAGTCACCTCATTTTCAGAAGATTCCGGCAGAATCGGGACAGCTATGCGTCCGAAAGCCACCCCTGTAAAGAACGCCACCGTCCAGTTCGGCATGTTCTGGGCAAGCACGGCGACCTTGTCTCCGGCCACGATTCCTGCATCCGCCAACATCCCTGACAGTTCTTCACATTTATTCCGAAAACTCTGGTAACTATATTCAAGTTCCGCATCCACGGTCTTCGACAGGCGGTTTCCGGCATACGTCACGGTTGCATAATCATATAATTCGCGCAATGTCTCTATTTTTCTCATAACTGACTATTTTTCATTTTTGCTCGGCAAAGGTAGGGAGAAAAGAAAGGTGTTCAATGCAACAAAAAGTGGTATTAATGTTCAAAACAGGACATTTTACGATTTAGTATCGTATTTGACGATTATTTTATGTAAAATTTATATCTTTGCATTATGTCTAAATATGATGAAATAATATCCGCCTTCGGAATAAACTATCTCGAAGGAACTGTCTCCAAAGTTCAGGTCGCCGGAAAATTCTGTCTTGTCGACAACATCGAAAAAGACGGAGGGATGCATCGTGCAGATTTCACAGCAGTCAGGAAACTGCGTTTCCCGATAAAGATTTCATTGGGATTCTGCCTCTACTGCAAAAGCGGCACAGCGACACTCCGCGTGCAACAGAGGGATTATCGCATCGGAAACAATGGAGTGCTGGTTGTTTTCGCGGGACAGATTCTGGAAAAGGTGACGTTGTCCAAAGGCTGCCGACTGATTTTTGCAGCTCTCGACTCGGAATATATAATGACCGGAATCCGAGGTCCGCACGGCAAGAATCTCCGCCAGATGCTCCTGCACAGCCACGAGCCCATCATCACCGGGGTCGCCGAGGAAGAAGGCGAAAACTTCGAGCAGCTCTGCCACGCAGTCAAGAATATTGTTGCCAACTGTGACGGCGAGACCGCCGATGGCATACTTTCAGGCTTTTCCTACATCTTTGCCAGCCTACTCCTGAAATGGACACGCCAGTGGAACAACCGCATGGCAGGACAAAAAACGACGGAAACCCATGGCAATGAAAACTTCTCTTCCGACAGCCTTTCAATGCCGATGAACCGCGAGCAGGAGGTTCTTTTCCGCTTCGAGGAAGACCTTCATAACTTCTCCCGCAAGGACCGCAGCGTGGGCTTCTACGCCCGCCGCCAATGCCTTTCCGAGAAACATTTCTCAAGAATGGTCAAGAAAGCCTCAGGCCGCAAACCGATGGACATAATCCGCGAATACGTCATTCTCGACGCCAAGAGCCTCCTTCTCACCGGTCTCTACTCCGTCAAGGAAATAGCCGAAAAACTCGGATTCATCAACAACTCCTTCTTCTCCCGCTACTTCCGTCTCTCCACCACCCAAACCCCTCTCGAATTTCTCCGTGGCAGCGAGGAATAACATACTGCCATATTTTTTCAGTTAAACATGCTATCTTTGCATCAAAGCATTCATATAATATGGCAAAGAATTTTTTCAAGAGATACATCTGGCTGATTGATCTGATCAACCGCAGAAAGTATGTCTCCTTCAAGGAGATCAGCGAAGCTTGGCAGCGCAGTCCGCTGAACGAAACGGGAGAACCATTGTCAGAAAGAACGTTCTTCAACCACAAGGATGCGATCTTCGAGATGTTCGGGATCGAGATTTTCAACGACAGGAGTCTCGGATTCTACATCGGACACTCAAATGTCGGAAGCGACGAGACAAGCGATTGGATGCTACACACGCTGTGCCTCAACAATGTGCTACATGAAAATGCCGACATGAAAGACCGAATACTCATGGAGAAGGTTCCTTCAAGCGAGAGATTCCTGACGGACATCATCAGTGCAATGCGGGATTCAAGAGTGATCAACCTCTGCTACCAGAGTTTCTGGAATCCGGAACCACATTTCTTCAATGTTCGCCCCTACTGCGTCAAACACTTCAAACAACGGTGGTACATGCTTGGAGACAGCGACTTAGGACTGAGAATATACTCTTTGGACCGATTCGTAGACATGGAGGAGTTGGAGGAAAGGTTCGAACTTCCGAAGGACTTCGATGCTGAGGGATATTTTCGAGACTACTTCGGTGTCATCATCGGGGACGCCCCTGAAGACATCAAACTCCGGGTCGTGCCGGATCAGGTCAAATACTTCCGGACACTGCCGCTACATGAGTCGCAAACAGAAATGATTCAGGAGGACGGAAGCTCGGTCTTCAGTTACCACATCGCCCCCACATTCGATTTCGTGCAGGAGATTCTGTCGCACGGAGCGGACGTGGAGGTGTTGGAGCCACTTGAACTGCGCGAAAATATCTCCGACATCATCGCAGGTATGGCTTCGCGCTATGGGATTTCCATTGCGGATAACGAATAGCGGACAGTTTCAGTCTCCACTCTGAACTAGAGTAACCGCCGGCCCCTGCACAGGCTGAAAAGACTAAATCAAGTATCTTCTTCTTTCTTTTATCGATTTGCTCCGTTTTCCATCTCCTTCTTCGCCAACGGGTGCATCAGGGACGCCGCTTGAACTTTTTTACTCAACTATTGTTGTAATAAATGCTGTTATTATATTTTCCAGCTCCTCATAGTCGGAGACAAGCACCTGACGCGGACGCGAGCCCTCCTGCGGACCGACAATACCGGCAGCCTCAAGCTGGTCCATAATCTTTCCGGCACGCGCATATCCCAATCCGAGCTTACGCTGCAAATCGGAAGTCGACCCCTTCTGAGTGTTGACAACCATACGCGCCGCATCTCCGAAAAGGGAATCGATGTTAGAAATGTCTATCGGACCGGCCGATGAGGAGTCGTCCTGGCTTGGAGGGGTCGGGAGGTAGTATGGCGTTGTGTAGCACTCCTTGTAGCCGTTCTGAGCCTCAATGAACCTCGTAATGCGGTCTATTTCCTTCGTATCGACGAGCGCGCACTGGACACGTTCCATCTCCACTCCGGCATAGAAGAGCATATCTCCCCTTCCTATGAGACTCTCTGCTCCAGGAGAATCGAGAATTGTCTGGGAATCCACACGAGAGACCGTTCTAAAGGCGATCCTCATCGGGAAGTTAGTCTTGATGTCACCGGTGATGACATTGACTGACGGACGCTGTGTTGCGATGATGAGGTGGATGCCGGCCGCACGTCCCTTCTGTGCGAGACGGATGATGGCGGTCGATATGCCGCGGGCCATTGCCTTACCCTCGGAGCCGAAGCCGGAAGACATCGTGAGGTCAGCGAACTCATCGATAACGACCACTATATAAGGCAGATATTTATGCCCGTCGGTCGGCAGGAGCTTACGATCCTTGTATTTCTCGTTATAGTCCTTGAGCTTGTTTACTCCTGCAAGGGCGAGGAGCGCATAGCGGTCGTCCATCTCAACACAGAGCGAATTCAACACGTCGGCTGCGTCCTTGGCCTTCTTGATGATTGCATTCTCAGCCACCTCTTCCTCAGAGCCGGCCGTCGGAAGAACGGCTAGATAGTGTTTGAGAAGGCGCTTGTAGGCAGTGAACTCGCAACCCTTGGGGTCGATGAACACGAACTTCAGCTCTGACGGACGCTTTGAATATAGCAGAGAGGCGACTATGGCGTGGATTGCCTCCGTCTTACCCTGTTGCGTGGCACCGGCAATGAGCAGGTGAGGCGCCCTGGCCAAATCAAAGACCTTAACCTCGTCTCCAAATGTCCGCCCGATGGCCACCGGCTGTTCCGCCTTGCTATTCCGGAATGCATCATCATTCAGGACCGAACGAATAGGAACTGACGCACGGTGGTCATTGGCTATCTCAATACCGATGGAATCCTTCAAGGCAATGACACGCACTCCCTTCAGCTGAAGGTCAAGTGCAGCGTCTTCCAGAAGCAATCTGACCTTTGAGGCTTTGGCGCCACGTTCCGGATAAACCTTATAGAGTGTCACCACCGGCCCCGGCATAGGCTTGATCTCCTTGACACGCACTTTTCCACTCTCAAGAACACTCCTGATTGCCGCTACCTTGCTGGCAATTTCATTTTCCGACACCTTGCTTTCGAGAATATATTCATTCAGCAAATCCGAAGGAGGCAGTTGATAGTCAGTTGTGGTTATTTCTTTATCCATATAATTAATTATTAACATTTTATAAGAATGTGCCATTCAAAGTGAAGGACTGCCGTTCTCCAACTCCGGGCCATATCAGATAGTCAAGACGCAGATATCCGTGTCTGTCAGATTGTAGCCTTCCCCCAATACAGCCCCGTTGGAGAACACCGTCCCGTTCCGTTCAGCCATTCCCGCAGCTTTATGAATATGCCCGAACAGATGAAGTTTCGGGCGAACCAACGTCACGCGACGCCAAAGGACGGAATCTCCATAGTGAATCTCATCCGAAAGGTCAAGGATATCCTCGGGTGGCTGATGGGTGACAAGGACGTCTGTGTCCGCAGGTATATTCATAAAATCATTTCCCGCACGACCACTGATTGCATCCTCGAAAAACATCGGCACGCCGTAGAACTTTACTCCATCAATCCGGACTCCGGAATTGCAGAGATAGTGGCAGTTCTCGTCAAGCCCCTCCAGGCTCGCTCCCCGAAGGCAAAAGTCGTGATTGCCGGCGATGAAGACCTTGTGCCTGTACGGAAGATCGCAGAACCATTCCATAAAGTCCAGCGCCTCCGCCTCGGTCCCCGCCATCGTGAAGTCCCCCGAATGCACAATCACATCGCCCTCCGGCAGTTTCGTCAGCTGCCGATGCCTATTGTGAGTATCCGAAATGTGAACTATTCTCATATCTCTTGTCCCAATGGTTGTCCGCAAAGGTAGACCATCACACTGCCATTTTGTGGCAGTGACGAATTACTTTTATATTTTGCGATGTAGATATGCATATACGCTTCTGAGGCAACAGATTAATACCCTTGCCTTATAGAACCGCCTGAATTATCTTATGCACGTCTTTCCAATTGAAGCCCTGACTCGGATGATGTAATTTTAACATCTCGCATATTTTCCCGCTTGGAAGGGTATATTTCCAGTATGGCACATTGATTCCATCAACATTGATGTCACCGCCATAGGCCTCCAACCCATCCCCTATGTTATAGGGTGTTTTATGATATACATTCCCCCAAACAAATATAATGTCAGGTTCATATTGAGCCAATACTGTTCTAAAACCGATCTCTGCCTGATGATAATCTTCAGCTGTAGGCTTACTGTCAGCAGATGGGACCGACACTTGTACATAATTGTAAAACAATACCCGGTTCCAAAACATTGATACTTCATCCTCATCAGACTCATAACCAAGAAAAGCCTTTGCAAATGCTCGATATGTTCTAGTCCACAAGTCTTTAATTCTACCCTTTTCATCTCTTTCCAAAGGATGTCCTTGTTGTATCCATCGAATATATCCTTCTATAATTTTTATTGTAAACTCTTCACCATCAGAACCATCTTTACAATAATGGCAATGGCCGAGTATCATTATTTTCTTTCCCCTGACACCCTTTTCATAATCAGGGCCGACCCACGGCCTAAATCTAACACCAGTCTCATTCATAATTTATAAATATAATTTGTAAACCTTTCCACATTTTTCGTGGACAGCAATGAATTAATCCATTAAACACAAGTACTATTGGAAATAC
>ENA-UOIY01001342-UOIY01001342.1-human-gut-metagenome-genome-assembly--contig:-P114-NODE-1342-length-26773-cov-13.779362_pt1 | contig 26773 bp, 26 predicted proteins | sample MGYA00242335_ERZ723882 | MGnify/ENA metagenome assembly ERZ723882
CGGGTATCATAACTGCCCTCCGGACTCTGAATGACAGCCTTACCGTCAGTTCCCGCCACCACGTTTACATGTTCCAGATGGAGCACATAAGGCATGGCGTCGATAGCGTCCGCTGTCAAAGGATCGATCTGATTGATTATCGAAGCATCTATATCCATACTCTTTACCCCCTCTGTACCATCCAGATTCTTACCAACTAAAGTTTTTACCGCATCCTTGTTTCCACGTGCCACCACCAGCAATTGACAGTCATTCATCACATTCAGCGTCACATCCAGGTGGGTGCCGAGTTCTACAGTGCCATAACTGTTACCATTCTGATAGGTCCCGTTTCTATTGTATTGGAGTATCTCCAGATTATACAGCTTATCGGGAACAGCCGGGATGCCACGGGTAACTGCGTCCACTGCCTGAGTTACATCAAAAGCGGCAGCACCTGTTTTTAACGGCGAGCCGTTGAGGCGAGCCGTTGAGGCGAGCCGTTGAGGCGAGCCGTTGAGGCGCTTCATTATTTGAATCTTCGGCAAAGCCGAAGACCAGAGATACCGTCACCTCTTCACCTTCAGGAAAAGGAACAGTACCCTCCGGACGATCTTCACATCCACTCAACCCTCCAAGAAGCGTCATGCCTCCCAAGAGCATTAACCATTTATTCTTCCAAATCTGTTTCATATCATTATTATTCTTGTACACATCGAAACGGATAAGGCTCACCGAGCACTCCCCAACCATTATTCGGAGTAGTCAATTCTGTCGGTGCTATTTTTGTATAATATATCCGGTAGTTATTACCACTCTTTGCTATCGTATTCGTTCCTTCGTATCCGGCTGCATCTTTATTATACACCAAATCTCCAGAGCCAAAAAGTCGGTATGCCGTAACCGGAAACCAGGCTGTATTATCTTCTGTACGAGGAGAGGGCACACCATTCCCACCGGATACATTATACAGACGTCCACCCCGGTCGTGTGTACTACCATTTTCCACAAACGTTCCATTCACATTAAACCAATATGCCAGGTTCTTGCTCCAGCCATCATACACTGTTTTATGGGGAGTCTTCCATCCTGCCGGACAAGGGTCATAAAGTGTTTTGGAGTTATTATACAAATACTGATACTCCGCAGTAGTTTCATTCATACTATACCAAGAGGACTGGCCATGGTTCTGAGCATCACCCGGACCTTTTATAATATGGTCGGGATGTTCAATGACATATTGCAGCGTATTGCCATTTACTAATGTAATATCGGAGTAAGCGACCTTTCCCAGTTGTACCCCTCGTCCTTCTCCATCATAAATAACATTGAGTTCATTCGCCGTTCCGTCTGTCGACCCCAAGAACGGATCCTTGCGTCCCCAATAGTACAAATAGCCTATCCGCCTTGCAAATTCCAGCAATGAAGCATTCTCACCGGGAAATCCTCCGGCAGTCGCGCACAGGTTTCGGTCCATAACCACCTTCCCGACATGCGTTCCACCACTTTTGAAAGCCGTAGTGGCATATTGATGCACGCTTCCGTTCTGTGTCATCTGTTGTGCCTGGGCATAAGTGACAGAGGAAGTAATCCCCTGCGGTACATAATCGGTTATCCAGAGATGCCAGCTCCATACTATTTTACTACCAGAATAGGCGGCAATTAAGGCATTTCCTCCTTTGCTCACCGGCACTTTGACGTGGATACGGGCTTTTTGCAAATCACCTCCGTCAGTGATACGCGCCAGATTCGAATGGTCGTCTCCACTGATGGCATACCCCATCACCAAATCGCCCGATGTAGCATCGTCTTTCGTCTGCCAGACCAACTTAACATCCGTTATTTTTTTGTTATCGGCCAGCGTCGAACCATCCGTCAGATGTGTATTCCAACCACTCAGCGGAACATTGTAACCATCCATCTTCGCTTCATGCTTATACGGATTAAAACAGATATTCGTACCGGGTTTCATCATGAAGCAGTTGGATGTCTCCACCAGATTGGTGCTTTGCACCGGACTTTGATCCAGCAGTTGAATGCGTTTATCCGTCTGGTAAGCCGTCGATTTGACGGAAAGTTTCCAGGTGTAATCCTTGTTTTCATAGAGGTTGAAGTCCGTTGATTCCTGTCCGCCCAAGTAAGCACGATAATAGAGCCGTTCTTTCTTGACGGCATTGTCCACCACCAGTTCTACATACGATGCGGCGGTGGGGGCATTCTCTTTTGTACGGTAATAAGGTGAAGTGGCTTTCGCCGAAGTGCCGCGCACGTTGGCAGGTATCCACACGGTCTTCTTTCCCGCCGCCAACTCTGAGGCATTCGTCAGCCGATAGTAATCGATAAACTCAACTACTTCGGACGGATAGGTCATACCCCACTGCGTCTCCACCGGTGATGCAAGCAACCGGAAGGCTGCGGGGACCTGGCAAAGCTTCACCTCTTTCAGGGCATAGCCCGCGTTTTTCAGCGCAGCATCTATTTCCCAGTTCACCGTCAGCCGTGTTGCCAGCCGCCTGAGCAGCAGACGGGCGTCATAGCTCCCGTCCGGACTTTGAAGTTTACCATCGCTCGTCACGTTCACGCACGGCAGATGGAGCATATAAGGCATCTTGTTGATATCATCCTGCGTAAAACCTTCGGCGGGAATCGTCTTTTTGAAAAGATCGGCGTCCATCACCTGTTGTTGCACATTGGCGAGGCTGCCGCCGATACTCGGGGTCGTATTTCCTTTCCCGCGGACAATCACTACCAACTGGCAGTTCGTGGCCGGTGTCAATGTCACCAGGGTAGAGAAATCCGTTCCCGCAGTGATCTGCTCTTTGGATTGCACACTGCCCATCAGCGTCCCTTCAGCCGTATATTGCATCAAATAGAACTGGTACAGCGCATCCGGATGACTCGGTTCCGTTGCACGGGTCCGCACGGCAGGCACCGGCCGGGCAGTGAACGCACCGTCCTGCCCGGAATCACTCCCCCGTGTGTCGGCAGAGGCAGAAAGGTTATACCCGTCCTCTTCATCGGCAAAGCCGAAACATAGGGATACCTCCACGGGCTTCGTGTCCGCATCGACCGGCACGACATCCGCCCGCTCTTCACAAGCCGCCATGCCCAATAGGCAGACAAGCACCGGTAGCTTCCACAGATTTTTAGAAGTATGTTTCATATTGGTATGTTTGTTTTAAGTTCACCACAGATTACACGGATTTTCACTGATTAATTATTTATATTCCGATTAATTATTTATATTTCACTGATAATCAAGTTTAATCGAATCAAAGATTCGGTGTTGATCTGTGAAGATCCAGTATTAATCTGTGAAAATCCGTGTAATCTGTGGTGAATCAAGTTCATTTCTGTCTTTTATTTGAAAACTACATTGTTCACCGGAAGCACCTCCACAGCATCGAACATCACTACGTTGCCGTCCGTGATCATCACACGCACATCGGCGCTGTTGGCGCCACTGACATTGACGGTGAGCTTATAAAGGTAATCTCTGCGGATGTTGTAGTCAGTCATCAGGTTGCCGCCCAAATGCAGGAGATAGTTCACGCCGATAGAGTCCTTTGCGCCCGCATACACATATTTGCCCGACAGCTTGATGTACGTGCAGTAGTCCAATTTTCCGCCCGGCCCTTTATCCGGAATGCTCTTTTCCATAAACGAGGCGGCTGTTCCCATTCCCCGTAAGTTTTCCGGCATATAGAATTCGAAAGAAGAAGACGAAGCCCAATTAGTAGTGATCTCTGTTCCGTTTGTGGATGTGATAGCCGTAGAACCATCGTTATCCGCAGGATACTTATCTTTAATACTTCCGCCTCCCCGCGTATAGAGCGCCATGTGTGCGGGTACATTGTAGAGGGAGACGGACTTGACGACAAGGTTACTCGGATTCTTTGGGTCTGCCAGATCTCCCATTTTCTTCCAGGACAAGGAAATCGTGGCGTAAGCCCGCCGCAAGGGAACCACCAGCGGTATCACACCCGATTTATTAAGATCGGGCGTATATTCCAGCGGCCCCGATGTCAACAGGGACGGCTTGTTCCTATAACCGGAAAAGGTCACCGTTTTCGCCTTCAGTTCCGCTTCGGTTCCGGTGAAGCTGCTCAGGAACGACTGGTCCACATTGGCAATGACATAGAAGCGACTCTCCGCCTGGGCGAAAACAACATCATCATTCTTGGTGTTGACCTCAATCGTCTGATTGCTTCCCGGATTTCCAATCGTACCAAAAAAAGCTTTCTGCTTCAGCTTTGACACTCCGTTCTCGGTGACGTATTGCAGCACCCAGATCGTGTTAACAGGAATATTGTTAATCTCTCCGCGCGTATCCACCGTCAGCTCCGGAGGCAGTTTCAGAACTAATCGAAGCTCCTCGGAAGTCTCTACGGATTCCTCGCTGCATCCCGCCAGCAAGCCGGAAACCGTCCATAGGCCGGAAACCGCCAGCAGGCAACCGAGTGCCCATTTGCCCGTCCATCGTCGTATGTATTGTCTTTTTGCCATTCTGTTTTGATCTGATTCTAAATATGATAATTGTATATGAATATGCCGGTTATTTTCCCATTTCATCCGAATTGAGCGTTACGGTCGATTCATATTCGCCTATCGCCAACGTCAAGTCGGCGGGGTCGAGTATGCCATAGAACGTCAGTGTGAAGTCGAACGTATAGGTCATGCCCGGCAGCAACACCTTCTGGATCTCCGCCGGATAAGTCTCGGTCAATGTCTTATCCCCATTATCTTTGTAACCTACCGTCAGGTTCACATCAAAAGAAATCATGGCCGATCCGTCTACCGGAAGCACCACAACCGGCGTACTTACTCGTGGAATGGTAACTGTTTGCCCTGTCGTATTATATGTGAATCCGGTGAAGGCCTGAGTAGTGGCAAATGTTTCATTCGCCACCGTCCCCCAGGCAGTACTGCCCAACGTGTAAGGCAACGATGCCCGGAGTCCTCCCATCTTGAAGGAGTTCACCACCAAGCTGGTAGGTGTAACCGGATGGGTTCCTATTTTTGCCGCCACACTCACTTTAATCTGTGCTCCCAAGCGTTTAAAGGGAGCCGGCAGCACTACGTCCATCATGTTTTCTCCCGTTTGGTTGGGTTGCACCACGATCCCTTTCAGGCTGGTGTACATAAAGTCTTTTCCGTTCGACACCTGAATCGTACCGTCCGTTTTCAGTTCGGGCACTTCCGTCGAAGAGTTGTACGATACCAGGTAAAGGTCGTACGTTCCGCGATACAGATAGAGTTCGCCCGTAGCCACTCCACCCTTTACCGTATATACTTTATGATCCAGCGGTTCCGTCGTCGTGGTAGACGCACCTGCGGGGAAAGCATAGATACAGAAAGTCTTTCCATCCTCCATATCCGTTGCCGCGTCGGCACGGGTCGAAGCCTCGTCCGCCTCCGCCCGGTAAAGAGAGAAGCGGAGCGATACCGGATCTCCCTCCTCCGTGCCGGGTTCCCCGGGAGCCTGTTCCGAACATCCTGTCAGTCCCGGCGCTCCCAGCAAGCAAAGGCAACACCCTATCCAAAGTTTCAGTCTTTTATTCATCGTTTCTTGTTTTAGTTCACCACAGAGTACACAGAGTAACACGGAGTGGATCGTTTTCCACTAAATCCCGATACTCGTGTTCTGGTTCGCATCGTTCTTCCAGTCCTCTATCTGTACCGAGCTCAGCTTACCTCCCATTTTGTCCACCGTAATCAGATAGACATAATGCTTTCCCGCCTCCCACTGCGCTGTCACCGATTGGGTTTCAAACGCATGCGCTTTCGCGGCAGCTTCTCCGTCCACACATACCTTGAGCCGGAACGAGAGCACCGTTTCTTCTTTCGCCATCGGCGCCACGAGGCAGGTCACGTTCGGTCCTTTCTGGTTTTCTTTCAGCTTCAACTCCACGCCACTCGCCTGCGCCAGTGTCAGTGTCGAAATATCCGACAGACTGTTCAGCAATCCGCTTTTCAGGTTCATCGTCCCGATGCCTGTCCGCAGACGGTTGGTTCCGCTCAGCACATCCACCTGTATCAGCTTTAGCGCTTCGGTGGCCGAAGCCGACTTCACGATACGGAAACTGACTTTGGCCAACGCGTGCTTCATCTTGAAGCTGACGGTTCTCGAGGAAAGTGTTGCCGTGACGGGGACTGTCTCCGACTTATCCGTACCCACACCGTAGAGATAATCGGCCTGCCCGGTAGCGAGAAAATCAGTCAATGACGACGGAAGGTTCACCGCCGTCGTATGTTCACCGTCACCGGACGCTTGGATGGCTGCGGGAGGATAATAGGCGTACAGCAAGGCATCACCCGAAGTGTTGTTCATGATCGTCTGCTTGTCCGGAGTCCAGACTCCTTCTTTCAAGGAGAACTTCATCAGTGGATTGTCTCCATACGCCTTGTGTGCGGTATTGGTGGCATACACGTCCACCTCGGTGATAGCGGTTGCTTCCGCACGGGTGATGCTCTCCTCTCCCTCCACTTCGATCCGCTGCAATTCCAGCGCGCCTTCATCGGCGGCGAATCCGTCGTCCGAGGCGCATGAAGCCGTCAGGCATATCCCCGCTCCGAGGGCAAGCGCCATGTAGAGGCGATTCGCCGGCTTCTTCATTTGATTGTATTTTTGTAGGTTCATATCCGTTTTCGTATCTGTTTTTCATTAAGTGGCGTTTCCCGCGTCTGTCTCCGTTGTCTCTACGAATCGTTCTACGGTGATACCGTTCAGGATCAATTCATTGGTGGACGTAAAGTTATACTGGTAGTTGTATCCGGCTTTCAAGGTATGGGCCGTCTTCTCGGTGTAGCTCTTCTCCGTTTCACCGGTGTCGCCGGCCTTCACCTTGATCGTAAACGTTCGGGAACCGGGCTTGACGATGGCCACATACGTATGCTGCAGAGCGGAAGTTCCCGCTGCCGAGGCGCCATAGGCGTTGATCGTCTCCGATGTAGAGGCAGCATCGGTGGCAATCCCCGTACCCTCCAGGCTTGCCGTGCCGGGAAGCTTCTTGTCACTATCACTATTTCCATACTTCACCACCAAGGTCACCTTCGCCGCTTCCGGAGCGAACGAGAACGTAGCCTTATTGCCATCGAGTACTCCTTTAGCCGTCAGCTGGTTGCTTTGCCAGAAATTGGTGGCTGTGCGCTGATCGGTTAGAATCCGGGTGAACGCCGTAGGATACGAAGCCGTAAACGTTTCACTACCGGTGGTGGTGAGCGCTGTTTGTCCGCTTGCGGGTTGCCAGGTGCCGGTTGTGCCGGTGACCACCCGTTGGTAGTCGGCAGTTTTCGTGCCGTCCGTAATCCGGATGACATCACCCGCTACAAATTCACTTTTATCATAATCATCGGCATGCGAGTCTGCCGCCGCACGGGTAGCGGGATTCCCCACCTCCGCCGATACTTCCAACGGACGGGGCAAAGCATCCTCTTGCGAGCAGGCGGCCAGCAGAACCGGGAAGAACAGGCAGAGAGCCGCGCCGGATACCGATAGGATTCTATTCTTTTTCTTTTTCATGGGGTTACATCAAACTAATATTACATCAACTAATATTACATCAAACTAAGTTACATCAACTTAAGGTTCCTGTATGCGAATCCCCGCTTTGCCACTCTTTGATCTCCTGACCGGTGGGAACCAGCACATCATTTTTCAGGGTGAGCGTATAGGTGTAGTGACTGTTCGCCGCCCTTGCGCAAATAAGGGTGACGTCATAGACCACTCCGTTAGCATCCGTCACCGATACCTGTATCGACTGTTGGGAAGTAAGCGGGGCGATAATGCCATGCCAGGTATATTGCTCTTTGTCTGTACCGCCGGGGTGATACAGGTAGACGGTTTCATCCTTGCTTGCTTCTCCGGAGTAAAGCCCATTCCCGGTTACGGTCATACTCGTAAAATCCTTGGACAGTGTATGCTTTCTCGAAAATTTCAGGGTCAGCTTCACGCCTTTGTGCACAAAGGCGCTTTCGCCTGTAAAGGAGAGGGTTCCGTCACGGCCGATCGCCACCTTCTCAGGAGTCTCCAGCAGATTGCTCAGGCGGTAGTCCTCACCTCCCGCCTTTCGCTGGTCGGCACGGATACCCGAGTATTCGATAGGGTAACTCGCCTGGTAGGTGGCACCGGATTCAACGAGCAGCTCCGTACCCGTCACCGAAGGTTTCCACTCGCCCGTACTGTTGCCGGAAGAAGCGGAGTTCAATATATAGTCCACCGGAGTGGATGACGAGCCGTTCCGCGAGCGGATGATACGGATTTTGTCACCTGCGGCAAAGGTGCTGCGGTCGTAACCGTTGTCGGCTGCCACGGCACGGGTCCCGGCTGCCACGGCCGCCCGGGTCTCAGACTCCCGGCCTTCACCGGAAGCGCAGATCGCGGCGGACACCGTAAGCGGAGTCCCTTCGGGCAACGAAGGGGTCAGCGCATTGTCCGAACAACCTGCGGTAAGCAGCAGGCAGCCTAAAACCGTTTGGTATAATCTATCTGTTTTCATACTGAATCATTCATTCTGAATCATTTGTCATTTGTCATTCTGAACCATTTGTCATTCTGAACCATTTATTGTTCTGAATCATTTGTCATTCTGAATCATTTGTTTCATTGCCAGCCGGGATCTACGTCACTGCTCTCCTCGGAAACTTCCGTCCACCCTTTTATATCGACAGGTTGCAGGCTGATTCCCCGTTCGCCGAGCGTCAAGGTATAGACGTAGCGGTATCCTTTCTGCCATGCCGGGTTGAAGGCATCGGTCGAGAGGGTAAGATCCCGTTCGGTAGCGTCCGAGCTTTGTTCACCCAGTGTCAGCGTCAACGTCACCCGCATGCCCGAAGCCGCCTCAGCCTTCGGAGCCACCAGCCCGTAGGCCACTGTAACGGGGCCCGAGGTGCCGACCTGTTGCGGACGGGCCGATGGGGTAAAAGAGATTTCACCCACCGCGGCCAGTCCGGACAAAGCGCCATCCGTCAGGGACATCGTGCCGGCCGATCCGGATCCGGAAGCAGTCGTGCAGAAGAAAGGAGTAGCGCCGCCCGCTGCCGTAAGCTTAATCTGCCTTACATAATCGTATGTCGGATCCGGGGTGCGGTCGTTCGCGTTCTGAATGCGGAACACGACTTGCGACAAGGCGTGTTGCAGATAGAGGGTCGGCGAAGCAGACAGGCTGTTGGCGGTAACCGCCGTAGCCGAACCTACGGTAGCGCTGCCGGAACCGTAAAGATAATCGGTGGTAGAGCAGTCGTAGGTATTTCCTCCGTCGAAGTTTTGCCCGGCAGGCACGCTGACGGGGAGAGCAGGCAAGACAGTACTGCTACTGCCCTTACCACTGCCGCCATCACTCTTCAAGGCTGTCGTGGCGGGTGCCCAGGCATAGACCGTTGCTTTTGCAAGGCTGACGTAGGTAGAAGGAGTGCTCGTCCACTTCGTACCGGAGGCCGCTTTCGTGAAGGTCGCTCCCCCGGCGTTGCTGCCCGGATAGAGACTGCCGTCCGCAGCGGCGAGGTAGATGCCAATGGTGCTGATCCGGTCTGCACCCGTACCAACATCGTTGATCATGCTACGGGTGGAGGCGAGCGTGGCACCGGCATGAACACCGGGCTGCAAGAGGACGGCATCGCCGTCGGTGAGAACGGAGTTCTCACCGGAACAGGCTATGCAAAACAGGGATGCGGTCCCAAGGAGCAAAAGAATGAATACGTTCTTCATCTATTATCTTGTTGAGTTTTTCTTCTATCACTTTATATCCAGGTCAGTGCTTGACGCAACCGTTGTCCATTGTGTCACGGTCACACTCGAAATGACAAGTTCGGAGCCACTGAGCTTGACGGTGTACAGGTAATTCTTTCCGGCCTCCCATGCACTGCCGCTACCAGGCAGGGCGACTTTATAATCCTGGTTGTCAATCGTCAGCGTAGCTTCCACGGTCGACTTATCGGCCGTGTTTTCAGGCAGGACGAGGATACTGGCTTTCCTGGCGCTATTTTTGGCGGTGGCTCTGGCCTGATCCGTGTCAGCCGTTGCTTTGGACAACATATAGTTTGCTATATCACGTGTATAGGTCACTGCCGCCGGAGAGCTACCTAGAGTGATCGTACCATCCTTAATTTTCATGGCAGGGGTGGTACCCCCATTATTTAGTACATTTTTAGTATCTCCACTTTTATTGGCTAATACCAGTTTGGAAAATGCACCGGTATTTTTATAGGTATGATCCGCATATACCCGGAAGCTGACCATCGCAAGGGCATGCTTCATGGCGAGCGTCACCTTTCCGGTTTTATCCGTATCATCCTTTTTATAGCTGGCTTTCACCGCAGTACTCTGATCGGCATACATATAGTCCACCTCTCCGGAGGCTGCGAGAATCTTATCTTTTGTACTGGTTTGACTGTCCGAATTGTCAGTGGATTGAAAGTCGATCTTGGCGTTAGGACTTCCAGTAGACCCCGGAAATACAGAGATATTGATCGTGGAATTATCAGTGTATTCACCACTTGAACCACTGGCCTTCAGCGCAGTACTGCCACTCTGAAATTCACCATTACTACCCGGTTGATACGCCGGATAATGCGCATAGATCGTAGCCTCTTCCGCCGAAAGATAGATTTTATCGGTCGCACTGCTATTGCCCCATGCCGAAGAGTTGTAAGTGTACAACCCATAGTTATTCGTCTTCTTATTCGTCGTTTTGCTGTTGGCATACACCGCGATGCTTCCTAATGCAGTCCCTACAGCCGATGCATCCGAGCCGGCATCTATCGCGCCGCGTGTCAACACCACCTGTGGCGACACCTGCAATTCCGCCACCCCGGTATCCTGTCCTTCGGGCAAGATGCTTTCACTGCATCCGACAGCCAACAGCAATGCCGGAAGAGCCATAAGCCAATGATATTTCGTTTGGTTAATCATCATGTTCGTTTTATCTTTTTTTAAATTCATGTATCTAATCCGCATCCAGAGTGCCGTCAACAGTCACCGGAGCCCACGCCTGCACCGTTACCGAAGTGATTCCCAGTTCATGGTCGCCGATGTTCAGCGTCACTACATGTGACATGCCCGCCTGCAACGGATTTTTCCCGCTTGCGTTGGAATCACCGAACGTAAGCGACACATTATCGAATGTACCTATTGATGTTTCTACTTTCAGCGTATACGTGTTGCTTCCGCCTCCATTGCCGTTGTTTCCGCCGGCTTCCAACGGAGGGAGTAAAAGTTGCCCCGCAGATACCGGAGTCTGGCCGATCACTTCCGTTCCTTCTCCGGCTCCGTTCTGCGTAAGATCCACCGTCAGTCCCTGGGGATGTTCGGTTGTGGTGGAGAACGTCACCTCTCCCGTAGCCAGCTTCAACGAGGCAAGCGGTTTCGCCTCCTTCACCGTGATACTCTTCACCCATACCGACACCCCGTTTTGAAGCGTCTTCTTCGCTTGAAAAGAGAGTTGCGTCAATTGATGGTCGAATACCAGTGAAAGAAAGTGCCCGTCCGCCCAGCGGTTTCCCTGTATCTGAGAAGCGTAAAGCAGATCGGTCTGCCCTGTGAGCACAAAGGAAACCGTACCGGCATAAGTGCCCGTTCCACTGCCCGAAGCGGCCTTATCCGGCTCGGCGTAGGGGGCGTAGCTTACCAGATAGAGCCAAGCTCCCCAACGGGGATAAATGGGCGCTGCCTTACCGGCATTGCTCCAACCGACTTTACCATCGGTCCCGACAGTTCCTTTCCAGACACCCTCTTCGGCGGCAACCACCGGAGTGGTGTAGTCTCCCCCGGTTCGGGAAAATACCATGGCAGCCTCAAACTCCGCCTGAGGCTTACTGCCTGCCGAGACCGCCGCCCTCGACGATACATCGCCCTCCAGAGCGGAAAGCTCCACCGGAACCTCCTCCTCACCCATCAGCGAGGAACGGTCCGCGTCGGAGCAACCTGCCAGGAAAGCTCCCGGCAGGCAGAAAAAGACAAAAAGCGAAATATGGCGTTTCATGATCATGGCAGACATTTTATGTGAATCAGTTCAGATCGGCATGGCCGGCATCACCCGCTACCCAGTCGGTTACAGTGGCGGTTACGGTCATCTTCGTAGCATCCTCCGGAGTCAGAGGCTCGGTCACGTTCAGGGTGATCAGGTGTGACTTACCGGCCTCGGTAGACAGGTCTGTTGTATTATCCTGCTTTTTGATTGTCACATTATTGAAAGTGATATCAGTGCCTCCCACAGAGATCACCGCATCGATCACGACTTGGCCCGAAGCCTGGATCATCAACGGATTACCTACCCGCACAGCGTCTGCGCCCAGCGCCACACTGGAAATACCGCCCACATTCATCATAGCGGCATCCGTCCACTTGCTCACACCGGCCTTACCCGAAGCCGGAGCTACGTTGACCTCTACAGGCACCTGTGCGTTTCGCACGCTGATTTTCTTTAAGCTGATGGTTTTATCGGTCCATTCGCCACCATTTTGAGCGGTGACCTTCATCTCAAAGTTGAGCTGGGTGGTCAGGTGTTTGAACGTAAGTTCAGGTTCACTTGCAGAACTGCTGCTACCGGCCGCCGCTGCGTCGGCGAGCATCACGTCCTGCTCCCCGTCTGTTTGGGGAATCGTCACCGTCGTACCGCTAACCGTTCCCGCAGGAGCCACAGCCGCCAGCCAAGACTTCGTGCCGGTAGTCGTATGGTAATAAAGAATCGGGTTGAGTGACACCGTGGCCTTAGAACCCGCCTTGAAAGAGGCGGTGGAAACCGTGGCACGGGTTTTCAGCTTGTTCTGTCCGCTTTCTTCCTTCACTTCATTGGCAAGCACCGGAGAAAAATTAGCCCAATCAGCGGCGTCAGCATTGTTACTGCTACCGTCAGCCACCAGCACCGTAGCCGTCACATCACTGCCTACGCCCACCGCCGCGCGGGTCTTCACCATGCCCTGCACGCTTTGCGACACTTGGATGGGAGTCGCATTCACCGGATTCTCGGGCAAAAGGTCATTGTCATTGCTTGAGCAGCTTGCCAGCAAAAGGGCCATAGCCGCCACACTTAGTTTCGTTTTCATTGTTTTCTAAAAGTTTTATAGTTAATAAATATGTCTATTGTTCTGTTTCGGCAGACCGATTGTCCACCAGTTCCCCACTGCCGGAGTCGCCCTCCTGCCACTGTCCGACCGTAGCGACAGCTACAATCTCCACCGGATCGGGAATGACGGGATCGGGAAGTTCCACCCGGACGGTATAAGCCGTTCCGCCTTCCCCCTCCCCGCCTTCGAACCGTACGGGAAGGGCACGGTATTCGCGGTCGTGTGTCCGGTCATCGTCTACCGAAAGCACCAGGTCGATGGTCAGCGTAGCGGAAGGCTGCACCAGCACATAGCCCGGCAGCGTCAGCTTGTTGCCGTCAAACGGAAGGCCCTCCGCCTCTTCGCCCGCTTCATAAACGGGCACGCTCACCGTGCGCTCACCCGGCAAGAGCGACTCTTCGGCCAGGGAGAGGGTCACCTCGTCCGTCAGTCCGTTCAGATGGAGCGACCGCACGCGGAGCGCCCCGGTATCTTCGGCCTCTACCGTGAGTGTAAAGATCAGTTGCGTCAGCAAGTGCCGATACAGAAGCGATTGGCTGTCGGACTCCCCGAAAGGAGCGGAAAGCGATCCGTTCTGTTCGCCCGTCAGCATCAGGTCTTCTTCTCCCGTCAGGCGGTAAGTCAGCCGCCCGTCAGCCGTCAGCGGTGCCGGAGGATAGTATCCCCGCAGATAGAGCGCCGAGCCGTCCGACGGATAGTAGCGTTCGGGCATCAGGCGGATCTCGTTGTCCGTGGCAATGCCGTCCCAGCTCCCGTCGTACTGTCCCGTACGTACACCGTAAGCGACACACACCGGGGTATCGCCGAAAACGTCCACCGTCGCACGGGTACGGATACCCGTAAAGAGACGGATGGGAACCGGCTCCGGTTCCGGACGCGGTTCGAGCGAGCGCTCCGTACACGAGAAGAGAAGCTGGGAAAGAAAGGCAGCTTTCAGTATGTATTTCAGTTTGAGTATCATATTCCCATTGTATTTCTAAAACCTATATCCCAGCCCCAGATTGATCCCCGTCAGGCCCCAACGGACGAAGGAGGCCGGATGGTGATAGTATGCATGGGGAGGTTCGTTATCATAAGCCTTGGCGGACGAATGGAGGTATCCCCCGCGCACTCCCGCCTCGATGCCCCAATGACGGGACAGGGGGACATACACGCCTGCGGAGAGTCCCGCATGCCGGTAACGTCCGGTGCGGCTTCTGCCTGTGGCGTCCGTATCGCCTGCGGGCGAGGGACGGTAATCGAAATCGCCCGACTGACCGTAGACACCCAGATAGAACCAACGGTAACGCCCGTCACCTTTCAGCCACAAACGGGGCTCGAGGCTGTAGCCGGAGACGCCCCAGAAACGGTGATCGCGCCCGCCTTTCCAGTCTGAATACGCCGCAGAGGCCATCACCGACCAACGGCGGGCAAAGTGAAGCTCCAGCGCCAGGTTGGGCCTGAAAGCTCCCAGGCGGCCTTCCGCCGTCAGCCCCGACCAGTCGGCAAGGTTCGTCTTCAGGGAGAAGACCATCCGACGCGGATTTTCTGCTCCCGACCCCGCAACCGTACCGGGATGACCGGCCGGACCGACCGGTACAAAAAGAATGGGGGGCGGGCACGGGCGGTTGTCCGGAGCAGATGGGACCGCAGGAGGCAAAAGCGGATATCGGGAGGCATACATGCCATAGTTGCGGCGGGCGGCGGATAAAGTATCCGCACCCGCAGGCTCGCGCAGGCAGACAATCACCACGTCGCGCTCTTCGCCGGGATAGCAAACGGCATGGTTGTGAGTCACGAAATACTCCTCTTTCATGCCCTTGCGGGTGATCAGTTCGGACTTCACACGGCTGCTACGCACATAGGCCAGCCAAAGATTGTCGTGTACACTCCCGCCCGAAGTGCAATGACCGTCTACATAGATACGCATCTTCCCGTCGGCGATAGGGCCACGGAAAGAAGAGACGGCGGCAAACAGGCGTTTCAGCTCGTGATTGTTGCCTTGATAGTCGGCATACAGAACGTCACGCCCCTGTACAAAACGGAACGTGTGCAACGAATCGCAGTCCGAAACCGCACGTGTGCCGACACCCCGACCGCAGACCGGTGCGGAGAGCAAAAGGATATATCCGAGCAGCAGTAAAATTCTGTTCATGGCGGCAATCTCTAAAAAACGGTTTACAAACAAAGTTCTGTCAAATGGATTTCGCTGAATATGCTGCGCATCATCTGGTTGACAACCCCCATACGGGAGGCCACCGACCCATAACGGCCATAGACACGCTGCTCGTCGACATCCGGAGAAACCGGACACACCCCCTCGTGCAGGATCAGCAACAAGGACAGCAGGTCGATGGAGCCCAAAGGCTTGCACAGTTCATAAGAAACGGGACTATCGGGAGATTCCGGGCATATACAGCGAATCAGCCCTCCACGCTCCAACAGGGGAAGGAGGACAGAAACATTCCGGAAAACGCAATCGGAAGAATCAGGAGGACAAGATATGCCGGCATCACGGTAATAGATGTAACGAAGCACCCTGATAGCCTCCTGGGTTAAAATTGTAAGCATAACTTTTTGTTTTGTTTGTGAAGACCGTTACTTTGTAGGTAACGGCATTTAACAAATATCTGAAACAGACAGCGTTCTAAACCGAATAATTAGATTTAAACAACAAAAGGCATCCGATGATGGCAATAAAATGTTCATCCACGTTAAATTACACCAACGTGGACAACCCTTCTTATTGCTTTTTTAAGAGAAAATAGGGAAAACTAATGCTAAGCATGCATCTTTTTTAAAATTAATTATCTTTTTATTGAAAAACTTGCCTTTTTATTTGTTTGTGTGAAAAATAATGTCCAATTTTGCAGCAATAAAGCGATGCCGTTACCTACAAAGTAACAGACCACCTACCCTACTGATTATAAGCGTAATACCTTCAATCCATTCTACCTTCAAACCGCACTCAGCACATAGTTGAGTATCTTCCTGTTTGTCCGGTCTACTTCCTTATCACCGAAAGGTTTCAGGTAAGTTTCCGTAACTTTCACCGAAGAGTGTCCCAGCCCACGGCTGATCACTCCCACGGGCGTCTCCTGATGAAAGGCAATCGTGGCCCACGTGTGACGCGCGGTGTATGAACTGAGCCTGCCGCCCAATCTCAAATCCACCGACACCCGTTCCAGCCGGCGGTTCAGGTTGCGCAGTTCACATTGATATTCCTGATAAGGAGTCAGCACCTTCTCCTGCCGACGTTTCCCGGTACGGGGTTGTCCCAGGATGGGCAGCAGGTAGCTCGGATGATCGTTCTCCGCCATCCTCCGGTTGATGATGTCCATCGCCTCACGGGGCACGGTAATGCTGACCTCCTGCCCCGTCTTATGCCGGCAGTAGGTCAGCACCCCCTTGTCAAGATTGCTCCTGCGCAGGTGTGCCAGATCGACAAACGGGATGCCCCGCAGCATAAACATCAGCACAAACCAGTCCACAGCCTTCGCCGAGGCCGATTCATCCGGACACCCCGACATGCGGATCATACGCCCCACCGTGCGGGCATCCACGGCACGCTTCACGTCGGATCGCGTACCGGTATATACCTTATCGAAAAGCCCGGTGACATATCCCGGACGCCCCTTCATCCCCCGGTTGTAGCCCGCACGCAGGGCACGCATGTAAGTAGACACCGTGTTCCAGCTAAGCCCCCGGCCAAGCAGCAGAAATTCGTAATTCCCCAGAAATGCCGGGGTCACCTCTTCAAATCCGATCTCCTCCTTTCCCGCGCTCTCCCTGAGCAAACGCAGCATGTTGTGGTAAATGCGCCGGGCGGACTCACGGCCCTCTTCACGGAACCTTTCAATCTCAGAAATCATAAATACTGTTAATGTTTCATTCATCTTATTCATTGTTTTTAATTTACAATATCCCCTTAAATATAAATTGTAAAGAAAGCCGGATAACCGAACCTATATCTTTACAAAACACATCTAAAGAGACTTTACGGAACAATCCTTGGGACGATATGCTGTACACTTTTTGTATATCTTTGCCGATCCTAACGTCGTTTTAACAAACATTGGCATCCAGCCATCCCATACAAACCTCAAAGTAAGATGAAAAAGAGCATCCAGGACCTGAAAGAGTCATTAAGAAAAAAGGAACAGAAACAACAAAGACTGCACGAACAAGAAGATAAGATAGAAAAAGACATCCGTGTGCTGCGATACCTGATAGAACGGGAGGAACAGGCCGCCTCTGCACAAGCCCCCCGGAAACGAAAAATCGCCCGAAAGCAGGTAAGCGACTTCTTCACCCGGATCGCCCTGTTTTACGAAGACCTGCAACGGCGCCTGAACCTGCGCATCACTTACCGCTGCTTCTGCCGCTGGCTCTGCACCCGCTACGAGTTCGAGTCACGCTACCACGACCACCACAAGTTGTCGCCTTGCACGGTACTGGGGTATTTTAAAAGGGAAAGGGGTGGGTAAGCTTCATCAGTCAACCTACATAGTGGGCAATGCTTATGGGTTGCTTAGTATATGCTACCATAGGTATATAAAAAAATAAGTTCCGCCCTGGTACGCATTGTAAAGAGGCGTGGCGGAAATTGTTGGTGCGAAGATACTGCTTTTTCATTTAAGAAATATTGTTCATCGCTTGCTGTTTTTCCAAGAGAGAACTTCACCCAAAGACGTTTTCATTTCCCTGTCCCCATTGTAGATGGCAAAGCATTGGTCGGGCGTAGCCCCTGATAACTTAGCCCATTTGGAGATACCCTTGAAAAAGTCCGGCGAATAGGTCGCCCCCGATTTTATTTCGTAAGCGTATTGTTTACCACCCTCGGTACGTAGTAAATCTATTTCGTTTCCGGTGCTGTCCCGCCAGAAAGTCAAATTAGGTTCCGCACCTTTATTATATGCCTCCTTGATAAATTCATTAATAACCAGATTTTCAAACAGACCGCCACGCAAAAAATGCGTCGAGATCTGTTCCGCATTTTGTATCTCTAATAAGGAGCAGGCCAACCCTGTATCATAGAAATAAAGTTTGGGCGTTTTTACTAATCGTTTGGCATAGTTGTTAAAATCCGGCCTTAGCAGATAGCAAATGTAACTCGCTTCTAATATCGAAATCCAAGCCGTTGCAGCTGTCACCGATATACCGCATTCATTAGCCAATGACGAAAGATTGAGCAGTTGTCCGATACGTCCGGCACATAATTTCAAAAAACGGATAAACTTGCTCAAATCTCCAATGTTTCGCATCAGGCGCACATCCCGTTCAACATACGTCTGGATATAGAACGGGTAATAATCATCCGGCTCTATATTTTTATCATAAATACGCGGATAAGCCCCTTTGAATATCTCTTCATCCACATTTTTGGGAAGAATACCGCCTTCTTTCATTTCACGATGAGAGAAAGGTAAGAGTTTGAGTATAGCTGTCCGGCCCGCCAATGACTGATTCACATTTTCCATTAATAGAAAATTATGTGATCCGGCCAATAAATACATCCCCTCACGATTCTCATTATCGGTGTAGGTTTGAATATACGAAAATAGCGAGGGAACATGTTGCACCTCGTCAATGATTGTCTTATCAGGATAGGTCGCAAGAAATCCTTTGGGATCGTCGGTTGCAAACAACCTCATGTCCGGGTCTTCGAGAGATACATATTTATAATCCGGAAAAGATGTTTTCAACAAAGTAGATTTACCCGACTGCCGAGGTCCCGTCAGGGTGACAATCGGATACTTGTTTGTCATCTCTAATAACTTCTGTTTTAATATCCTTTCTATCATAGCTACTTATTTATTGCAAATATAATATTAAAAAGTGAATTTGCAAACAGTAGTTCTGTTTTATCATTGTTAGTTCACACGGCTTTTTCATTTAAGAAATATAGTTCATCGCTTGTTATTGTAGCAAAAAGCCTTATATTCGTGCGCAGCGATGCGGAAGCACCGCCTTAGGTGTTTCTTCTTATCGTTCATTTTATTTTTTAATCGTTACTAAATATCAGGATTCAACGATCCACTTTTCGATGTTTCGGGTTTGGGCACTGAAATTTACGCCAATCTTAAAAAGCTTACGGCCGTCAGTCGCAAAAGGTTGCGTATAATGCTTCCCGTTGATCTGTCGGAGAGCTTCTTCGGCAGTGCCATCCAACTTGAACTCCATCACATAAATGAATTTATCTGTTTTCAAAACGAGATCGACACGCCCTTCAGCGGTATGATATTCCACTTGCGTATAGAATCCCATTAGCTTAAAGACGATGAAAAGCACATTCTGATAGTGCAGTTCCCGATCACGAATCATTTCGTAAGGGGTATCCGCAAAGAAACTCTGCAGACGGCGGAAAAAAGAATCATAGTCCCCGGCACGAACCTCTTGCACGAACTTCTGAATTTCAAACGGGGCTTCTACTTTATTGGTGTCCGCATAATAAGGAAGCAGAAACTTCATGAACCCCTCCTCCACTTCGCGATTCGGGAATCCCAAACGGTAAATCCCGAATTCACGGTCATACCCCTTGATGGTGAGGTAACCGCTCTGATAAATTACGGGAATAGGATCGGTAGAGGAAGAGTCGATGCTGTTCAATACATCCGCATCGGTTTCCACATGCGCCATTTTATGAAGATCATAGTGATGTATCTGCAAGAGTTCTACCAGATAGGTAGGAGTACCCGTTTCAAACCAATAATTTCCAAATTTCATTTTATAGAACGTATTCAGCAGGCTGAAAGGATTGTAAATGCCGATCGAATCTTCCACAAAATGGTACCCGTCATAGCATGCCTTCAATTCACGGCACACCTCTTCATAACCCATCCTCTGCCTGTCGGCAAGTTCGTACAACTCTTGATCCAGATTGGTCCGTATTTCCTCCTCGGTGATGCCGCACAATGCCACGTAACGTTCGTCCATCGACAAATCGATCAGATTGTTCAAAGCACTGAACACACTCACTTTACCAAACTTGGTGACACCGGTCAGAAAAGCGAACCGGATGTATCCATCCATTGTTTTGATAGCTCCATAAAAGGCTTGCAAGGTCTTGCGAAACTCTTTTTGCAATTCTTCATCCCCAATGGATTGCAGCATGGGCTTATCATATTCATCCACCAGAATGACTACACGATGCCCCGTCAGTTTACAGGCACGCTCTACGACACCGGCAAAGCGCAGAGACAAAGAGCGCTCCGAAGGTTCAGCTCCATAGAGTTTCTCCCATGACACAATGGCTTTCTCCAATATATCCTCAAGGCTTTGCGGTGAGTCATATTTCTCTATATTCAAATCCAGATGCAATATCGGATGTTCTATCCACTCTTTCTCGAGTTTTTCCATCGCCAGTCCTTCAAAGAGTTCCTTTTTTCCCCGAAAATAGGCCTCGAGAGTAGAAACAAGCAGACTCTTCCCAAAGCGACGGGGGCGGCTCAGGAAATAATAACTCCCCGTCTTCACCATTTGATAAACCAATGCGGTTTTATCTACTATAGAAAAAACCCTCTTTACGGATTTTCTCAAAATTCTGTATTCCGATAGGATAGATTTTATCGCTCATATTCTTTATTGTTCCGGAGATAAGTAACAGACCCATCTGTGGATACAAAGATACTATTTTTTTCTGTGTTTCGCATGTCATACTTGAAAAGCAACGCCGTGACAGTAAAAAAAGTTTTTCACTTCACACAAGAGAGATGTAATTTTGTCACGTAAATAAAAGCAACAATTATGAAAGAATTAAATTTTGACTGGCTGCTGAACGGAAGCTGCCTGCTGTCGGACGTGGCGATGGCATATTTCACAACCTGTGTTTATCCCCGCTCGGCAGGCAAACGGATGCGCGACGAGATAGAACGTTATCCGAACCTGTACGCCGAACTGCTGGAAGCGGGATACAAGCGTCTCAACACACTGTTGACGCCGCGCCAGATCTGTATCGTGATCCGTCACTGGGGAATGCCCGACACGGTGTACAAGTGGCTGCGCGAGCACCCCGCGGATCGGGTTCAAAAACTGTTCGCCGACCGCAAATTCGACTGATATATTTTATATATCTTTTGTTTATTATTTATTTATGTGCAGGTCTGCATGTTGGCGGCCTCTAAATTCATCCGCACAGAAAGCTGAGCAACAGCGCATTAGGAGTACTAAAGCATGTTGGTGTCCGTGTTGGTGGTTTAGAGGCTCCGGATGATGGAAACAGAGGTTCCGGAAAGGCCCGGACGAGGCTCGGTTTCACCCCCGCAGAGCGTGCGCTGCCCTGCAGAGGACCCTGTGACTTTTTGCGCCGTAATGCGGCACTCTGCATCACTTTCTTGCATCACCGGCTGTCCGTGCTTAGCTTTGTCACACCGTTCGGGAAAGAGCGGTACACTCGATAACCTGTAAAATGAAATACTATGAACGCATCGACTGAAACAATTCTGAAAAAAGGATATATCCTGATCCCCAAATCCCTGATCGAAGATTTCCTCAAAGCCGGATTGGGCACAGAGGGCTATCTGGAAGCGTGGATACGCGTATTGGCGCTGGTCAACTATTCGGATACGGAGACCTGTGTGCAAGGCAACCGGATGATCTGCCGACGGGGAGAGACGGTATACACCTACAGCCACTGGGAAAAGGTGCTGGGATGGAGCCGCTATCGCACCCGCCACTTCTTCGAAACCCTGTTTAAATCCGGAATCATGGAGGCCGTGGAGAACCCCGCCGGAATCACCCTGCTACGGGTGATAGACTATGACCTCTGGACCGGACAGAAAAAGGCGGCCGCCACCCGGAGCAACCATGCCACGGAGGGTTTCGACGACTTCTGGGACCTCTACCACCGCATCACCCAAAAGAACAAGATAAACATAGCCCGTGCCCGGAAAGAATGGAAAAAACTGACGGCAACGGAGAAGAAACTGGCCTTGGAAAACATCGAGGAATATTATGCCCACCAAAAAGATATACGCTTCTGCAAACAGGCGGCCACGTATCTGGCGGATAAAGCGTTCCTGAATGAATATGAGTTTTAAACCCACCACAAATCCAAATCATTATGCTACAACCCCAAGCACCCGAACTCGAGGAAACCATCCTCGGAGCCTGCCTGATCGAAAAAGAAGGCATGGCACTGGTTGACGAACTGCTGAAACCGGAAATGTTTTATGTCACCCGTCATCAACTGATTTATGCCGCACTGCAGGCGATGTTTCACGCCGGTACGAACATCGACATCCTCACCGCCACCGAAGAGCTGCGCAAGCGCGGAAAGCTGGACGATGCCGGAGGGCCGTTCTACATCACCCAACTGAGCAGCCGGGTGGCAAGTTCGGCACATCTGGAATATCATGCGCGCATCGTGCACCAGAAGTACATCCGAAGAGAAATGATCGTGGGATTCAGCAAGCTGCTGACCCTCTCCGGCGATGAAACCATCGACCTGACAGACACGCTGGTGGATGCTCACAACCTGCTGGACAGGCTTGAAGGAGCCTGCGGACACAACCGGCAACTACGGGATATGGACACTCTGATGCAGGCCACCCTGGTGGAAGCGGAAGGGCGAATGCGGAAAAACAAGGACGGAGTGACCGGCATCCCTACCGGACTGACCGAACTGGACAAGATGACGGGCGGATGGCAAAACAATGACCTGATCACCATCGCCGCCCGGCCGGCAGTGGGAAAAACCGCCTTCGCGCTCCATCTGGCTAAAGCCGCAGCAGCGGCAGGACATCATACGGTGGTGTACAGCCTCGAGATGCAGGGCGAACGGTTGGGTGACCGATGGCTCCTGTCGGCAGGAGAGGTGGACCCGCACCTCTGGCGAAGCGGTAAAGTGTCGCAGGAAACATGGCTGCAAGCCCGGCAGACCGCAGGAGAACTGGCAAGACTGCCCATCTGCGTAGACGACAACCCGGATATGAGCATGGACCGGGTACGCTCGAGCGCACGGTTGCTGCAAAGCAAAGGCAAGTGCGACTTTATCATCATCGACTATCTGCAACTGTGCGACATGCGCACCGAACAGAACAACCGGAACCGGGAACAAGAGGTGGCACAGGCCAGCCGTAAAGCCAAGCTGCTGGCCAAGGAACTGCACATACCGGTCATCTTGCTGAGCCAACTCAACCGCGGCTCCGAAAACAGGGCGTACGGACGCCTGGAATTGGCGGATCTGCGTGAGAGCGGCGCCATCGAGCAGGATTCCGACCTGGTGGTTCTGCTCTATCGCCCGGCACTGGCACACCTGGCAACGGACAAGCAGAGCGGATATCCGACAGAGGGGCTGGGGATAGCCATCATCGCCAAACACCGCAACGGCGAGACAGGCAATGTATACTTCGGACACAACAGGAGCATGACAAAAATCGGCGACTATGTGCCGCCGACGGAATGGATAAGGAGGAACGCGAAATAAAATGGAAAAGCCGGAGTCTACAGGCTCTCTATCTCTCCGGCGGACAATCCTGTCACCTGGCAGATGGTTTCGACCGGCAGGTTCAATGCCTTCATCCTCCGGGCATTCGCCTGCTTCTCTTCCATGCGGCCTTCGGCAAGACCTTCCTGACGACCCTCGGCAAGACCTTCCTGGCGGCCCTCGGCAAGACCTTCCTGACGGCCCTCGGCAAGACCTTCCTGGCGGCCCTCCTGACGACCTTCCTGGCGGCCCTCCATAGCTGCCGTACTCAATACATCATTCTGAATCATAATCGCATTGATATGTTCATCATAAGCCAATTGTTCTGCCTTATTCATGTTATAATAGACAAGTTTACGACGCGCTTCCTCCAGTCCCGGAGCCTTGGTGTCGGGATGGATCACACCTGTCTTGAGATATTCAATCCACTCCTCAAGGGGCGTGACAGCCACTTTGTTGAACTCGTTCACGCGAATAAGGAAATACTCAGGAAAGATCTCGGCAGGCAATTTACGGACGATGGCGTTCTTCTCTTTGGTGCTCACCTCCAGAAGGTCGCCCGTGTGGACACCCACGAAAGAGTTCTGACCGTGGTAAAGGTAATCAGTACCACGACCGATATCAAAGTAGAGGATACTGATGGAATACACCTTCTTAACCTCAGAGTAGAGCTGACCCAACTCGATATGTTCCGTGATCGCCTTGGCAACACCGAAAAGAATACGTTCCAGATAATAAATCTCACGGGTATTCTGAACCTCCACAATAATGATCTCGTCTTTGCTGTTACGCGCCTTTATGTCGACACGGTTGAATTTATCCGTTTCATTCAACTGATTGCCTTCACTCTCCAGAATCTCGACGATACGGATGGGCTCACCCAGCAAAACGGTGAGAAAACCCTCCAACACACCGAAATTGGCCTTGTTACGCAACAGGCGTTTCACAGCCCAATCAAAACGAATATACCTGTCTTTCTGTTCCATCATATACGAATAATATCTATCCTACAAATATAAGCTTTAAAAAAGAACTATCCAAGCATACGGCGAAAGAAATAAAAGGAAGAAACGGATCGGAGAGTCGGGCAACAACGAAACAGAGCCTCTGTTTTCTTGACTATACGCCTATATATTCTTTCTATTTTATTTGACTTTATCTATTTTATTTCGTATCTTTACGCAGTGATTGAGATAAGAAATTTATTAACCTAAACCTTAACTTTTTATCGTATGGAAGTATCAGTAGAGCGCTATCAGCGCAAAAAGTATGTCAATCAGGAGAACTCTCCCGTGCTGTATTATATCCGCCAGAAGGCGGGAACAGCCAAAGTTGTGGATATCGACGCGCTGGCAGAAGACATCCAGACCAATTGCGCCCTGACAACGGGCGACGTGAAACACACCATCGAGGCATTGGTGGAACAGTTGCGCAAGGTGCTGACCCAGGGAAACAAAGTGAAAATAGAGGGACTGGGCACCTTCCACATGACGCTGACCTGCCTGCCCGGCGAAACGGAAAAGGAATGCACGGTGAAGAATATCAAGAGGGTAAACGTACGCTTCATCCCCGACAAGGCGATGAAACTGGTGAACGCCAGCCGGAGCATGACCCGGAGCCCGAACAACGTAAACTTCGCGTTGGTATCGGCAGGCGCCCCGGAAGGAGGAGGCAACGGAGGCGGAGATATTGTGGATGACCCGACGGCATAAATCCGCACCACAGGGTAGCACAGAGTCTCACAGAGAATATATATTTTAATTGGATATACTTTTTCAACAAAACTCCGTGTTACCCTGTGTCCTCTGTGGCAAAACCGTGAAACAACGAAACTTAATACAGCAAAAAACGATGAAAAAATTACAGAAAATACTGGAATGCATCCTGGCGTTCCTGATGTTTCTCCGCGGGGGGAACACCGAAAAATAGAACCGGAACTATGAGAGAAATCAATCTGATCGTGATTCACTGCTCCGCCACGAGAGAAGACCGCTGCTTCACGGAGTACGACCTGGAAGAATGCCACCGGAGGCGGGGATTCGACGGAGCAGGCTATCACTTCTACATCCGTAAGAACGGAAAAATAGTTACCACCCGACCGGTGGAACGAATCGGAGCGCATGCCAAGGGATTCAACGCACACTCCATAGGCATCTGCTATGAAGGAGGGCTGGACTGCAACGGGCGCCCCAAAGACACCCGGACAGAATGGCAAAAACATTCGATGCGGGTACTGGTAAAAGTGTTGCTGAAAGATTACCCGGGAAGCAAGGTATGCGGGCACCGTGACCTGAGTCCCGACCTGAACGGAAACGGAGAGATAGAACCGGAGGAATGGATCAAGGCATGTCCTTGCTTTGAGGTGAAAACGGAACGCTTTTAAATTCACCACAGCGGTTCACGGAGTCTCACGGAGTTTTATTACCAATGACGAAGACTCACCACAGATTGCGCGGATTAACACAAATTGAGAAATAGATAAATCTGTGATAATCTGAGTAATCTGTGGTGAAAAACATTAAAACTCGGTGTGACTCTGTGCCCTCTGTGGTGAGCTCCGTTCATTCCAAACCATTCTTGGTCAATCATAAAAACGTAGGAGTAAACTCTATTCCAAGAGCACGAGCTATTCGAAAAAAACTTGAAATTTGAATATCCGTCTCTCCCTTCTCCACACGGGCAATATAACTTCTTGCAGTACCAACCTTTTCAGCCAGTTCCTGCTGAGTTATCTTTAATTGCTTTCGGCGATCACGCAATATCTCGCCATAGTACCATGCTATTGATTTCTCATGAAAAGTTGTGCGAGACTCAGTTCCAACCTCCCCATATTTGTTGTCCAGCAGTTCACCTGCCGTATATAATCCGGCTAATTTATTTTCATCTAACTTTCTCATAGTTCAAAGTCTTTTAATATTCGTTCTGCAATCTTTATTTGTTTACAATAATCCTTTGTGGACTTCTTTAAGAAGCCATTCAGAAGTAGTACTTTTTTTGAAAGAATGATATTATCATTATCAACAGCAAAAAGAATAGTTCTGTATTCATTGGTATTTACAGACACCCGCATCTCGTATAAGTTTTTATTTTCCAAGTGCTTCACAAACTTTGTGCTAAGTACATACTCAGTTCTAATAGTAACCAATTAGATACAATTAAACAAGTAAAATACAAACTCTTGAGAATATTTAACGCTGACTGTTATCTTAAAGCAACGGTAAACAGTAAACAAAAAAAGGAAGCCGAATCAAATGATTCAGCTTCCTTTTTCTCTGAGCGGAAAACGAGACTCGAACTCGCGACCCTAACCTTGGCAAGGTTATGCTC
>ENA-UOIY01001350-UOIY01001350.1-human-gut-metagenome-genome-assembly--contig:-P114-NODE-1350-length-26643-cov-5.984166_pt1 | contig 26643 bp, 26 predicted proteins | sample MGYA00242335_ERZ723882 | MGnify/ENA metagenome assembly ERZ723882
ACGCGACGGGCGGGATCGTTTATTGCCTATTTACGCCAAAATCAACCCTTGGCAGCGCCGGAGGTGATGCCCTCGACGTAGAACTTCTGCATGATGACAAACAGCACCGAGATGGGGATAGCCACCAGAACGCCGCCTGCGCAGAAGCGGGAGAAGTAGCTGTTGATCAAAGCCTTTTGCAGCATGTTGTACAGGCCGATTGCCACCGTCCAGTCCGACGAAACGCCGGAGTTCAGGATCATCTTTGCCATAACAAAGTCGGTACACGGCGTCAGGAAGGAGCTGATAATGGTGTACACCAGGATCGGGCGGGACATCGGGATGACGATCTGGAAGAAGATGCGCGCTTCCGAAGCGCCGTCCAGCTTGGCGGCCTCACGCAGTGCCACAGGCACCGTATCAAAGAAGCCCTTGCAGATCAGGTAGCCCAGGCCGGAGGAGCCCGCGTACACCATGATCAGACCGGCGTAAGAGTTCGTCAGGTTCATGTACTTCAAAACAAAGTACACAGCAATCATGGCCAGAATGCCGGGGAACAGGTTGACCGTGACGGACAGGTTTTGCAGCAGCCTACGGCCCTTGAAGCGGCAGCAGCTTATGGCGTAAGCCACCATCAGCACAAAGCAGGTGGAGATCACACAGTTAAAGCATGCCACAACCAAGGTGTTCATGAACCAGCGCGGGAACTGCGCAACAGAGTCCGGCTCTGTCATAATGCTGATGTAGTTCCACAGGGTAAAGCCTTCCGGCACAAAGCGGGTAAAGTTGATGCCTTTATCGGTGGAGAATGAGGTCAGCAGCAGCCAGGCAATGGGCAGCAGCCAGATACACGCCAGCAGCGCCAGGATAAGATGGCGGATGATGGAGAAAATTGTTTTCTTGACGCGGCCCTGTTTGAGCTGCTTCTGCACGGCGGCATCGTTGATGGTAGTGGTACTCAAGAGAACGTCGCCTCCTTCTTATTGATAAAGTGGAAGCACACAACGGTGAACACTGCGCAGACGATAAACACCATGATGCCCAGTACAGCAGCCATCTTGTAGTTGTAGTATTCTTGCGTCAAGCGGAACAACCAGGTAACCAGCAGGTCGATCTCCTTGGCGTTGGACTGGGCCAGCTGCTGGTTGTTCGTGACAAACACGTCCTGGGTCAGCAGGTAAATAACGTTGAAGTTGTTGATGTTCTTGACAAAGTCCGTGACGAGCGACGGTCCCTGCACGCTGAGCAGGTAGGGCAGCTTGATGCGGAAGAACATCTGAACCGGGTTCGCACCGTCTATGCGGGCGGCCTCGATCATGTCGGCGGGAATGTTCATTAACACACCCGTAGAAATCAGCATCTGGTACGGCACGCCGATCCAAATGTTGATCATGATGATGGTGAACATGGCCCAGCCCGGCTGGGTCAGGAACGGAATGTAACTAAGCCCCTTATCCAACAGGCCGATGTTATGCAGGAAATCCGTAACACCGGCGTTGGCCATCATTGTGTTGAAGATGCCGTTGTTGGAGAAAAAGTTGCGTACCAGCAGCAGTGTAACGAACTGAGGCACGGCGATGGTCACCATGAACAGGGTGCGCCAGAGCTTCGGGCATTTGGTCTTTTTGTCGTTGATGAACATGGCCATCAGGATGCCGCCGAAGAAGTTGGTAAAGGTTGCAAAGAACGCCCAGACCAGCGTCCAGGTCAACACCTTGGCGAAGGAGTAGCCGAAGGTCGAGGTCATACCGCCGCCGCCAAACAGCGTGAAGAAGTTGGTCAGGCCGACCCAGGTGAACAGGTCGTTCGGGGGCATGTGCTGCTGGTCATAGTTCGTAAACGCGACCGCAATCAGGATGAACAGCGGCACGATGGTAAATACCACAACGCCCAGCACAGGCAGGGTCAGCAGCGTGACATAGAACTTTTCGTTCAGGTAGACGTTGATGTCCTGTAAAAAGTTGTTCGTCTTTTTGCCCGCTGCGCGGATTTTTTGCAGTTGGTAGTTGGATGTGACCACCATCATGGCGGCCGCGATCAGCGCGGCGATGACCACGAAGGAAATCATGCTCATCAGCAGGATCTCGAAGGAGTTATCGTAATTGTTCACGACGTTTTTCATCGTCGTAACGTCGAACACCATCTCCATTTTGACAGTGCCCAGCGTGCCGAATTTGGCAAGGTTCGGCGCACCGTAAAATGCCAGGAAGTAAAGCCCCAGACCCTCCACGAGGGTGACAAGGAGCGCTTTCATCAGCTGGCCGTGACCGATATAGCCAAGACCCCATACCAGGAACGAAACTTTGGTAAAGATATCGCCTTTTGCAAAAGCTTCCCCAAAAGTCTGGAAGAAGTTTTTCTCGCCCGGCATGGCTTGCGTTGCAGTTTTCGCCACAGCGAAGTCCCCTTTCGTTCACACAATCTTCATAAATCATACGGATAAAACAGCCCGCTTGCATCGGTCGTTTTCTATCACAAGCGGGCTGTCTTATCAAATCATTTCTTTATTATTATAGATAGGAGCAGAGATTACTGGGTAACAGGAGCAGTGATACCGGCGACAGCGTCATCGACCAAAGTCTGGGTGTCCTTGCCATCGGGGTTGCCGTTGACGCAGATGGAGCCGAGGGTCTCGGCAGAAGCCCAGAAGTTGCCGCCAACGCGCTGCAGGTTAGCGTACTCAGACTGGGCAACAACAGCGGTCAGAGCCGGAGAAGAAGCGGCTGCCAGAGCGTTGGTGTTGGAGGGGCCCTGTGCGCGCTCCTTGAAGCGCAATTCCTCGTTCTCTTCGTTGGTAACGAAGTCGGCCAGCAGCATAGCAGCACCGACGTTAGCGCTGTGGGGGTTGACGCCGATCAATTTGAAGCCGGAGAAGGAAGCCATCTGGACCTGCTCGCCGTTCAGGGTGTAGGTAGGCAGCTTGCAGGCGGCGTAGTTGTCGCCCCAAACTTCAGCAGCGTCGTTTGCACGCCAGGTGCCGTTGACGCCAGCAACCAAAGTGCCGTCCTTCAGCTTACCGGTGAACTCCTCGTCCTTTAGGGCGATGAAGCCGGGGTTCTTACAGATATCAATGACAGCCTGGGTAACGTCAGCGCCCGGGGCCTCATTCCAGTTGCAGACGGTATTCACGCCGTCATCAGCCAAGCTCAGGTTCAAGCCAGCGCCAGCATAGAAGCTGTACAGGTACCAGCCGTTCGCAACGTCCATAGAGACTTTCTTGCCTGCGGCGGCTGCCTTCTCCATCATCGTGTCAAGGCTCTTGACGTCGTCCTCGGTGAAGAAGCTCTTGTCGTAGAACATGAAGTAGCCGTTGTCAGCGGTCAGGGGGTAAGCATACAGCTTGCCATCGACCGTGGCAGCATCGACAGACGCGGGAGTGTTGCGGCTCTTGATATCGTCCGCATTCAGCTGCACTTCCTGCAGGGCGCCTGCCTGAACCAGCTCGTTCAGCTGGTCATCGGCAAAAGCAAAAACGTCAGCAGCGGCGGTGGGGTCGGTCAGGACGGTATCCTTAGCTTCCTTTTCGGACTGAGCGCCCAGGTTGATGGTGATCTTGCCGCCGTAGTTGCCGTACTTCTCGATGAACTTGTCGCTGATTTCACGCAGCAGATCCTGATCCTCTTCAGCGCCCCACATGGTCAAGGTAACATCCTGAGCGAAGGCAGCGGCAGCAGCCTGGTCGAGAACGTCGCCCTCAGCGGCAGTGCTCTCTGCGGTGCTCTCGGCAGTGGAAGAAGCAGCCTCAGCGGTAGAGGTTGCTGCGCTGCTGGCGGAGCCGCCGCCACAGGCTGCCAGAGACAGGGCCATGGCACCGGCCATGGCAAGGCACAATTGCTTTTTCATAGTTGTGTTCTCCTTCTTCTTCTTGTTTTTGCTCATTGCTCAAACAATTCGCAGCGCTGCGCAATCATGTTGCGCATCTGCTTTACAATACTTAGGATACAAGATTTTTGCGCTGGTGTCAATGCACACAATTGACGGGGTTTCACATAATTTTTTGTAGGTTTTTACCCATAAGCTTCGCGTTTTTCTGCCATTTAGCACCGTTTTGCGCAATTTCTCGTTGCGCAAGTTGCCTTTTTTGACAGCTTCATGCAAATTGTAGCATTACTTTGTCGATTCCCGCAGGATGACCTGATAGCCCTGCACCTGGCGCAGCGGGATATCCTTGCCCGCCATCACGTCCAGCAGCATACGGCAGGCCGTAGAACCCAAGCGTTCCGCATCAAACTGTACGGCCGAGATGGCTGGCGTCACACCCGCAAGCAGTTCACTGTCGTACAGGCTGGCCAGCCGCAGCTGTTCCGGCACACGGATATGGCGATTGCGCAGCTCGCGCATCAAAGCAAAGGCGATGCGATCATCGCAGCACAGCAGGCAATCCGGGTGCTGCTCCAGCACAGCCTCCAGCGCGTCGGTGCGCTGCTCGTCGGATTCAATGCCGGTGCGGATCAGCGACTGGTCGGCGGAAGCACCAAATTCCGCCAGCCCGCGCAAATAGCCGCGCAGGCGGTCGGCGTTGACGGTGTAGGTGCCGCTGCCGCCCAAATAAGCGATGCGGCGCGCTCCCATCTGGAACAGCACGCGGGTCATCTCGCTGGCAGCACCCAGCTGGTCGTTATCCGCCTGCGGTATATCGTCGTTTTCAATGCGGCCGATGGCAACAAAGGGCACACCGTACTGCTGCAGCAGGTCAATGCAGGGGTCATCGCTTATCGTACGGGAGAGGATGACGCCGTCCACTTTATGGCTGGCCAGCTGGCGCTCCAGCTGGACGGTATCGGTATCGCTGACGTAACAGAGCAGCAGGTCGTACCCGCGCTGCGCCGCCATGGTGCAGACACCGCCCATACACTTGCGCAAAAACGGCAGGTCCAGCTGCATGAAGTGCTTTGGTATCACCAGCGAAAGATTGTGTGTTGCTCCGGGATCCTGCCTGCGCACCGGGGTGCTGCTATCACCCCCCGGGCGGCCCACATAGGCAAACACCTTGGCGCGGGTCTCCTCGCTCACACGTCCTTTGCCTGACAATGCACGCGATACTGTTGTTTTTGATATGCCAAGTGCCTGTGCGATCTCCTCGATTGGCGGACGTCCATCCCGTCCCTGACCCGTAGCCATGGGCTGTACTCTCCTTTTCTTTTGCGCAACTTCTTAGCGAAAAGCCGCGCAAATTGACTATAACTTTCTTCAAGCATACGCACCTGCGCAATTTTTGTCAAGACGCAGAACCGCCAAAAAGCTGGGCCAAATTTCGGCACAATGTACACTTGTCTAATTTTCAATTCATAGTATTTTAAATTCATAGTATTTTAATATGTTATCTATTGCTTTTTGGCGGTTTATCATGTAAGATAGTGGTATAGTTCAGCCGGGCTCTGCCCATACTGACAAACACACGATAAAAGGAGGAATTTCCCTATGGTACAGGAAGTTCATCAAATCGATTTGACCGCTGCACTGGCCGCCCCCGTGGCCGTACTGGATTTTAACGCCACCTGGTGCGGCCCCTGCAAGATGCTGGGACCCGTGCTGGAAGAAGTAAGCAATGAGATGGCCGACAAGGCCGCCTTTTTTGGCATTGACTGCGACGAAAACCCGCAGCTGGCCGCACAGTTTGGCGTAAACAGCATCCCCTGCCTGGTGGTTTTGAAAGCTGGCAAGGTCGTTGCCACCCAGGTTGGCTTCCAGCCGAAACCGGCTTTGACAACTTGGATCAACGGAGTTCTTTGATTTAATAGCACAACCATCGTGGCTCACCACCTTGCGGTGAGCCACTTTTTTAATGGGCTTCTTCCGGTGGTGCTCCCTTTTGTGACCAAAAAAAGGAGCAAAAAAGCGATGCCGCTTTCCCGCTGCATCGCTTTTTCTTGTCAATTCGTTTAAGGCAGCACCGCACAATTCCCGCCTTACGGCTTAAGCACCGCTTCGGCGACTGCGGCACGGCCTCTGCGTTGCCAAAATGCTCGATAATACACAAAGTATTATCTGCGCTTTTGGCTTAGCAGCTGCCGCACCTCGCTCGCCGTATCGGCACTTAGAATTGTGCGGTATTGCCTTAAAGCTTCTTTGCCTATTTTTTTCAAAGAAAGCAGGCAGGTCAGCCCTCGTCCGCAGGCTCTACTTGCACCAGGCGCGTGCTGTACTTTTCCAGCTCTACGCCGTCGATCTCTACGCTGTGGTCGTTGCAGTTTTGCATAAAGACGAAATCCCCGCGGCGGGTAGCCAGCACACCGGCTGGCAGTGCCTCGGGCCAAGCGGGTGCAAGGCGCGCTTTTTCGCATACTTGCGCATAAAAGTCATTGTAGAAATCCGCATTGAAACGGCTGGCGAGGTAGTACGCATGGCCCTTGCCAAATCCATGCACCGCGGCGGCGGGGCGGCCTGCATAGTAATCCTCGGTGTACAGCATCAGCGGGGTAGCGGGGTCGGCGTCGTTCAGGGCCGCTACTTCGCAGAGGATGCTGCCGTCTGCTTCGAGCACACCATCGTCAGGGGCAGCACAATGGCAGGTCTCGCCGTCATACATGCCGTCGATCTCCTCGCGGCGCAGGCCGAGCAGGTCGGTCAGCCCGTAGGGGGTATCACCCAGATAGCACAGGTCGCTCTCATCCACCACACCGGTCCAGTAAGTCACGACCACGGTGCCGCCCTGGGCGGTGTAATCGCAAAGCGCTTGCGCAAATTTGTTGCGCAGCAGGTACTGCATCGGCACAATAACCAGCCCATAGCCGGTCAGGTCGCTCTCCTGGTTGACAAAATCCACCGTAATACCGCGGCGTGCCAGGGCGTTGTAGTGGCAGGCCAGCTCTTTCCAGTAGCCAAGGCCACAGTTGCGCGGCCCGGCCGAGCCCTCGAGCGCCCATTTGTTCTCCCAGTCATGCACGATGGCCACCTGTTTCACGCGGCGGGTGTCCGCCACAAAGGCCAGCTGTTCCAGCGTTTCCCCCACTTCGGCGGTCTCGCGGAAAGGCCGTGCATCCTCACGCCCATCATGGCCGATCACCGCACCGTGCAGCTTTTCCTCAGCACCACGGCTGGCGCGCCACTGGAAGTAGCACACACTGTCCGCTCCATGTGCCACCGCCTGCAGCGCCGAAAGCTCGGCAATGCCGGGGCGCTTTTGCTTGCTGACAGGCTGCCAGTTGGTAAAGCTGGGGCTTGACTCCATCAGTAAAAACGGCTTGCCTTTCAGCGAGTAGTAGAGGTCGTGCATCATCGCGGTGTCAAGCGCCGTCTCCTCGACGGTCTCGGTCGCCTTGTGCCAGGTGGGGTAGTTGTCCCAGCTGGCGACGTCGATCTCCTTGGCAAAGTCAAAGTAGTTGATATCGTTGAAGCGGTACATCATGTTGACGGTAAATTCCGCCTTGGGGGCCAGCTCGCGCACACAGTCGCGCTCCCACTTATAAAAATCAATGCTCTGGTAGCTGACGAAGCGCTTCCAATCCAGCGCCAGGCCCTGCACGGCGTTTTCGCCCTGGGGGGCCGGGCTTTCGATCTGGCTCCAATCGGTGTAGTTGTGGCTCCAGAACGTTGCATTCCATGCCTTGTTCAGTGCGTCAAGGCTGCCGTAACGCTGTTGCAGCCAGGCGCGGAATGCGTTCTGGCAGAGCTCGCAGTGACACTCGCCGCCGAACTCGTTGCCGATATGCCACAGGATCACGGCCGGGTCATTGCCGAAACGCTCAGCCAGCTTGCGGTCGATGATCGCCACTTTTTCACGGTAGATCGGCGAAGTGTAGCAATGATTCTGGCGGCGGTTGTACAGTTCGCGCACGCGGTCGCCGCGCACACGGCGCACCTCGGGGTATTTCTGGGCCAGCCAGGCCGGTCGTGCGGCGCTGGGCGTTGCCAAAATGGTCGAGATGCCGTGTGCGTACAGGTTGTGGATGATATCGGCCAGCCAGTCCAGGTTGAACTCGCCCTCCTGCGGCTCGAGCGTGGACCAGGAGAACACGCCCAGCGTAACCACGTTGACGTGTGCTTTTTCCATCAATTCCACATCTTTGGCAAGGATATCCGGGCGGTCCAGCCACTGCTCGGGGTTATAATCTCCGCCGTGGAGAAGTTTGTCTAACTGCATACTGTTTTCCTCCGCTTTGCTTGTGCATAAAAAGTGATTATGCATCTTTGATGTTCAGTATAGCAACAAACCCCGCACGGTGCAAGCCGCCAGGGATAGATATTTGTTGCTATCAGCCGGAAAAAGGGCGCAAAAAAGCTCTCCCACCCGGGGGGAGAGCCCAATTTTATTTGCCGTAACTGGCCAAGAACTTCCGCGTGCGTTCCTCCTGCGGGTGGTCGATGACCTGCTTGGCGTCGCCCTGTTCCACCACGACGCCGCCGTCCATAAACAAGATCCGGTCGGCCACATCGCGGGCAAACTTCATCTCGTGCGTTACGATGATCATGGTGGTCTTGTGCTCGGCCAAATCGCGCAGAACGCGCAGCACTTCACCCGTCAGCTCGGGATCCAGCGCCGAAGTCGGCTCGTCAAAACACAGGATATCGGGGTGCAAGGCCAGTGCGCGGGCGATCGCCACGCGCTGCTGCTGCCCGCCTGAAAGCTGATGCGGATAATGCCCCGCCCGGTCGGAAAGCCCCATCTGGGCCAGCAGCTCCTGGGCATGAGTCTCGAGTTCATCATGGATCTGTTTGCGGTTCTGCTTGTAATCCGGGCGCTCTTTGGCAAGCAGCTCGCCCGCCAGCATCACGTTTTGCAGCGCCGTATACTGCGGAAAAAGGTTGAAATTCTGGAATACCAGCCCGAAGTGCAGCCGCTTTTTGCGCAGCACAGCTTCGCTCTGGGTGCGGGCATCGTCCGCGCTCCACAGCGTTTCGCCCGCCACGGTGATAGACCCGGCGTCGGCGGTCTCCAAAAAGTTTAAACAGCGCAGCAGCGTTGTTTTTCCAGACCCGGACGACCCGATGATCGCCAGCGCTTCGCCTTTTTGCAGTTCAAACGAGATATTTCGCAGCACGGCTGTGCTGCCGAAGCTTTTGCCGATGCCGGCAACTTCCAACAATGCCATAGCCGTGCCCCCTTAGCGGAAATAGTCCAGCCGTTTTTCCAGCCAGCCAAAAAACAGCGTCAGTACGCCCACAAATACCAGGAAGAACACGGCGGTGGAGAACAGCGGCCAGATCAGGCCCTTGGCGCTGTACTCCTTGGCCATCATGATGATATCCTTGTTGGCGATGACGTTGGCCAGGGAGGTATCCTTGACCAAGGTGATGATCTCGTTGCCCATGGGGGGCAAAATGCGCTTGACCACTTGCAGCAGCGTGACCTTAAAAAAGATCTGGCTGCGGGTCATGCCCAGCACCTGCCCGGCCTCGGTCTGGCCTTTGGGCACAGCTTCGATGCCGCCGCGGTAAATTTCGGAGAAATAGCAGGCGTAGTTGATGGCAAACGCCACCACCGCCGCCACCAACCGGCCGCTGCCGCCCGACGGCCAGGGGTTGGTAAAGCCCATCAGGCCGGGCCCTAAGTAGATGACCAGGATTTGCAGCATCAGCGGTGTACCGCGGATCGCCCATACAAACGTTTTTACCACGCCGCGCAGCGGGGCAAACCGGCTCATTGAGCCGAACGCCACCACCAGCCCCAGCGGGATGGCAAAGAGCAGCGTCAGACCAAACAGCTGGCAGTTCAGCCAAAATGATTCGGTCAAACGCCCCCAGATTACAGCTGCCTCGCCCATCAGTCGGCCAGGCTCAGGCTGTATTTGTCAGCCAATTTCTGCATCGTACCGTCGGATTTCAGTTCATCAAACGCAGCATCGACGGCCGCGGCCGCATCGCTGCCCTTGCGGAACGCAGCACCATACTCCTCGGCGTTCAGCTCGTCCTTGATGGTCAGGTTGGCGTAGTCAGTGCCGTCGCCGATCATGGCGGTAGCCAGGGTCAGGTCCAGCACGGCGGCGTCGGCTGTACCGGCGGCAACTTCCATCAGGCAGTCGGTCTGGACACTCTTGCTGATGTAATCGGCCTGGGAAAGACTCCCGTCGTCCTGGATGGCGCTCTCACCGGCGGAACCGGCCTCGGCCACAACGGTCTTGCCCACCAGGTCAGCGGTGGAGGTGTAGTCGGCGTCGGCTTTCATCACGACGACCTGCGCATTTTTGGCGTAGGCCTTGGTGCAGGCGGTGTTCGCCATGATCTCATCGGTCAGGGTCATGCCGTTCCAGATGCAGTCAATGCTCTTGGCGTCCAGCTCAACGATCTTGGTGTCCCAGTTGATCTCGACAAAGTCCGGCTCCACGCCCAACTTTTCACAAACGGCGGTGGCCAGCTCGGTATCAAAGCCGGTAAAGTTGCCCTCGGCGTCGGTGTAGTTCATCGGCTCGTAGACGGTGTAGCCGATGGTCATTTTGCCCTTGCCCTGGATATAGGCCAGGTCGCTGTCGGCTGCGGCCTCGGTGGTGGAAGCAGCGCCCGAAGCAGCCGAATCCGCCGCAGGGGCAGACGAAGCCGCACCGCCACAGGCTGCCAGACTGACTGCCATACCGGCAGCCAACGCCATGCTGATCAATTTTTTCATCGTTATGACCTCCTCAAAATGCTTTACACAAATCCCTCTTGCGCCCGCTTTATTGATTCAGTGCAATAAAGCGGGTACATGCTGTAATTTTACCGCAAAATGTAAGTTTATGCAAGATTAAACCACAAAAAACGCATAAACAAATTAGATGCGCACCATATCCCGGGAAATATCGGCCAGTGTGGCTGCGCCGCACAGCCGCATGGTGTCGGCCAGCTCAGCGCCCAGTTTTTCGGTCAGGCAGGCAACACCCTCGGCCCCGCCGCCATACACCGCCGTAACATACGGGCGGGCGATCAGCACGGCATCTGCGCCCAGTGCCAGCGCCTTGAACACGTCACCGCCGGTGCGGATGCCGCCGTCCACAAACACTTTGGCGCGGCCCGCCACAGCTGCTACGATCTCGGGCAGCACCTCCTCGGTGGCAGCGCAGTCATCCAGTACACGGCCGCCATGGTTGGACACCACAATGCCCGCCGCACCAGCCTGCACAGCCTTTTCCGCACCCTTGGCCGTCATGATGCCTTTCAGGATAAAGGGCACCCCGGCTTCGTGGGCGATTTCCTGCAGCTGCTCCACCGTTTTGCTGCCTGCGGGCGGGGTCAGGTTTTGCAAAAAGGGCAGGCCCGCCGCATCAATGTCCATCGCCAACGCAAAGCAGCCGGACTCCCGTGCCATCGCCATTTTTTGGGCAACGGTCGCATTATCCCACGGCTTGACGGTGGGGATGCCGAAGCCGCCGTTGGCCGCAATGGCTGCCGTTGCGCCCTCCATCACCTTGGGGTTGGTGCCGTCGCCGGTAAAGGCGGCAATGCCCGCAGCCGCGCAGGCAGGCACCAGGATGGAATTATAATCCATATCGTTGTACTTGTCGCCGTAGTGCAGCGCCATAGCGCCTACCGGCCCGGCAAAGAACGGATATTTGAACGTACGGCCAAACAGCTGCAAACGGGTATCCGGGGTAAAATTCTCGTGGATGGTGTCCATGTTCAGCCGCACGCTGCGCCAGGCGTCAAAGTTGCGGATCGCCACCGTGCCGCTACCCTTGGCACCAGGGCCGGGGATGTTACCGCCGCAGGCGCGGCCGTTGCACACGGGGCAGGCATGGCAGGGGCCCATCTGCCCGCGGGCTGCCTGCAACAGTTCTTCGTAATTCATGATTTGCCTCCCTTAAACAAAGGGCCTCCGGCTTTGCGCCAGAGGCCACAGTTTCTTACAGTACCTTGCTCAAAAAGTCGATGGTACGTGGTTGTTTCGGGTGGTCGATGACCTCCTCGGGGGTGCCCTCCTCCACGATGTAGCCGCCCTCCATAAAGATCACGCGGCTAGCCACCTCACGGGCAAAGCCGATCTCGTGGGTGACGACGACCATCGTCATACCGTCCGCCGCCAACTGCTTCATGACCTGCAAGACCTCGCCGACCATCTCAGGGTCGAGCGCCGAGGTCGGCTCGTCAAACAGCATGATGTCGGGGTTCATCGCCAGCGCGCGGGCGATCGCCACCCGCTGTTTCTGGCCGCCGGAAAGCTGTGCCGGGTAGGCCTCAGCCTTTTCGGCCAGGCCAACACGGTCCAGCAGTTGCAGCGCGCGCTCCTTGGCCTCGGGCTTGGTGGCCTTTTTCAGCTCTACCGGGGCCAGCATCATGTTGCCCATAACGTTCAGATTGTTGAACAAATTGAAATGCTGGAACACCATGCCGACGTTCTCACGCACCTTATTCAGATCCGTTTTCTTATCAGTCAAGTCGTGGCCATCCACGATGACATCACCGCCGGTGATCTCTTCCAGCCGGTTCAAGCAACGCAGGAACGTAGATTTGCCACTGCCGGACGGGCCGAGGATAACGACGACCTCGCCCTCGTAGATATCGGTCGAGACATCCTTCAGTACTTCCAGTTTGCCGAAGTTTTTCTTCAGATGCTCAACGTGAATTTTAACGTTGTTTTTATTGACGCCCACGGTTGAGCCTCCTCTCTACCTTTTTGGCCAGACGGGACAGCAGCGTAATGACCACCAGGTACATCACAGCAACAATCGTCCATACCTGGAACGCGCTCATCGTGTTCGCCACCACGTTTTTGGCGGTGTTGACCAGCTCGGGGAAACCGATGACCGACAGGATCGAGGTGTCTTTCAGGGTAATGATAAACTGGTTGATGATCGAGGGGATCATCGTACGGATCGCCTGCGGCAGCACCACGCGGTACATGGCGCGCCAATAGGGCAGGCCCAAGCTGCGGGCTGCCTCCATCTGGCCTTTGTCCACACTTTCAATACCGGCACGGATGATCTCTGCCATATAAGCACCACAGTTCAGCGCCAGGCAGATGGTGCCCGCCTGTAGTGCCGAGAAGGTGATCTGCCCTTTCATGCCCAGCATCGTATTCAGGTGCAGGATGTTGTTCAGCAGCATCGGCACGGCAAAATATACATAAAACGCCAACACGATCATTGGCACACCGCGGATGATATCCACAAACACGGTGGCGATGATATTGCAGGCCCGGTTTTTCAGCACGCTTAAAATGCCGAACACCAAGCCCAGAATACAGGCAAAGAACAGACCGCACAGCGCCAGCAGCAGGGTTTGCCCCATCGCCGCCAGCAGCAGTCCGCCATAGTTGGTAATGATTCTGGCCAAGTGGCAGCACGCTCCTTTTCCCTATCGCAAAAATGCGGGGACCTCCTGCGAAAACAGGCGTCCCCGCGCAAACCTGGTTCAGTTGTTTATGGCGCAGATCTTAGCCCAGGTACTTGGCCAAGATTTCGTCATACTTGCCGTTGGCCTTGATGTCGGCCAGGCCAGCGTTGAACATATCCAGCAGCTCCTGGCTGTCTGCGCTGAAGATTGCAAAACCATAGGGGGCGGGGTCACTGGCGGTATCGTCCAGAACCTTCAGGGCCAGGCCGCCGTCCTTGATGGAAGCCTTCATGATGGGGGTATCCTCGAAGCAGGCAACGCACTGGCCGCCCAGGACAGCCTGGTACATCGTGGGAGAGTCCTCAAAGTAGGTGATGTTGAAGCCGTACTCGTCCTTCAGGCTTTCGGCATAAGTAGCGCCCTGGGTGCCGGTCTTGACAGCAACGGTTTGGCCGTTCAGGTCAGCAAAGCCGGTAATGTCGGAGTCCTCCGCCACGGTCATGGTCTGGGTGGCATCATAGTAGCCGTCAGAGAAAGTCCAGCCGGAAGCCTTGCGTTCGTCGGTGATGGAAGCGCCGGCGATCATACCATCGGCCTGGCCAGCCTGGCAGGCAGCGATGGCGGCATCCCAGCCCAGGCTCTTCATCTCGTAGTCAAAGCCCTGATCCTCGGCGATGGCCGCGACAATATCAACATCAATGCCGACAAAGTTGCCGGAAGCATCGGTGTACTCAAAAGGCTTAAAGACCGTGTCGGTAGCGATGACCCAAGTCTTGCCGGTGGCATCGGTGGACTCGGCAGCGGACTCGCTGGAAGCAGCCTCAGAGGAAGCTTCGGAAGCGGCCTCAGACGGTGCAGCGCTGGAAGCAGCGCTGCCGCAGGCAGCCAGAGAGAGGGTCATGGCAGCAGCCATGCCGAAAGCAAATAGTTTTTTCATGGTGATACGTTCCTTTCCGCTCCATAAAATGCTCCGCTGCCGCGCAGCGGGCAACCGCTTAAAAACAGAAAAGGGCAAGAGGGCCCAACGGGTGCCGCTATCGCCCTTGATAGTTTTTAAACCGTTTGTGAATATTATATCATCCTTTCCTTAAAAGTCAAGCCGAAGCCGCGTTATTGGGTTAATAAAATTAAGCCTTTTTGATCTCTCGCAAAAGAAAGTATGATTTTTGGCATAAAAATACAAAAAGAGGGGGCAAAAGCCCCTCTTTACACTGCGGAAACCTTGATTTTCTGCGAGCGCACCATGGGTATCCCACGCGTTGTCGTCGGATGGTTTGTAGGGGGCGACGTCCCCTACGCCCCGTTTGTTGCGCATGCCTTTACGGATAGCCCGCAAATTTTATAACCCGCGTAGGGGCAGATTCTATATCCGCCCCTACATTTGCTGCTTCTTAAATATCCTTCGCCGCGCAAAGCAAAATTTCCAACGCCTTATCAATGCCCAGCTTACTTGTGCACAGCGTCAAGTCGTAGTTGCGGCTGTCGCCATACACACGGCCGGTGTGCTTAACGCAATAGTTCTTGCGTGCGCGGTCGGCCTTGTCCATGTCAGCTTCCAGCTGGTCAAACGGCGTATCCGGCATCAGCTTGCGCATATGCAGCAGGCGCCAGTTGCGGTCGGCGTGTACAAACACGCGCAGACAGTGGTCGAACTCACGCAGAATATAGTCCGCGTTGCGGCCCACGATGACGCAGCTTTCCTTTTCTGCGATCTCGCGGATGGCCCGTACCTGGGCGTCCCACAGCTCTTCGCTCAAAGGACGCTCATAAAAGTTGAACAGGCTTTGGGTAAAGCCGAACTCATGCGGTACGCGCTCGTCCCAGCGGCGCACCTGCTCAGGCGTCAGATGAGCGCTGGCCTTGGCCGTGCGCAGGATAATATCGCGGTCGTAATAGGCGATGCCCAGTTCCCGCGCCAAACGCCGCCCCAACTCGCCGCCGCCCGCGCCGAACTCGCGCCCGATAGTAATGATCTGTTTCATAAAGGGAACCCTCCTTGTTGCGGTGCAGCTCCACAAGCCGCCCATTCTGCTGCCTTTATTGTAACAAATCTACCGAGATTTGCAAGGGGGCACACAGCAAAAGTACAATTTCCTATGCCCTCACACAGTCTCCCATCTCCATCCAGTACAATATACTATGAAGCAACACTATTCTATTTTTATTTTATCTTTTGCAAATTCTAAAGCCATTCCAATCAATTCATTCCTAGAGCGGTTGGTTTTTCTGGATAGTTCATCATAAAAGTCTACAATTGATTTATCTATTCGTATTGTAAACATCACAGGCTCTGTTCTCTTGGTTATTTTAAGTTCATCCATAATATCACCATCCATTGATATTATGGTTTATAATTTCATCTTATCATATGTCTAATTTATGTTGCATTTTAAACATATTTGTGCTATTCTTATAGAAAGATTTGCTACGAAGCAAAAAAAGAAGGAGGAAAATTTATGACATCCATCAAGTACATGACATCCCTGCTAACCTTCTACCTCAAAGGTGAGATTCGTACAGAAAAAAATTTCATCCAATTTAAAACTCCAAATACTATTCTAGGATTAATTCCTCTAGGCGCTAAAACTGAAAAATTCACAATTGACCAAATTTCTTCAACTACAACAAACTTTCGCTTACGGTTGAAATATTTGATTTTTGGTATATTTTGGCTCCTTATTGCAGTATCGTGCTTAAGTGATTCTGACACCCTCGCAGCTGGCCTAATTTGTCTACTTTTAGGCATCAATAATATTATTGATGCCTTTGAAATCAATCTTATTGTAACAACTACCGCAGGAAAAGAACAGCTAATTGATTTCATTATTTTTGATAAAGGTAAAGCTAAAATGGCCGAGCAAGAAATCAATAAAATGATTTCCAACCGTCTCGATGATACAAATAACCGTCAGCAGACCGATCGTATCGTTTCCGCCATTCAAGAGAAATAATGAAAAGTCGAAAAACTTTCCAATTGGAAGTTTTTCGACTTTTTCTTTTTGTCTCTGTACACTGCGCAAACTGTTCTCGTCCCCCGATGGTGCGCCCATCCGCAGCGTCCCGGGAAATTGCAATAAAAAAACAGCCCTACGCTTACCGTAAGGCTGTTTGTGGTGCACCATTCCCATCCAAAAACGAACTAAGTACTTCTTCGAGGGAGACCGGGCGTCCGCCCTCCTGGTAGTTGAAATTCACCACGATGCGGTCATCGAACAGATAGATGGAATTAACAAAACAGTCGATGACCTTTTCCTGAAAGGCGATATCCGCCGGGTCGCCGTAGCAGAACTGATCGAACCAGAACAGAATTTGTTCTCGTGTGATGGGCGGCGTTTCGATCTGCTCCTGCAGGACGCTGGTTTCCAGCTCTTCACGCTGCTGTTCCAGTTCCTCCATCCGCGACTTGGTGGAAGGCGTCAGGATGCCCTGCTCGATGGCCGCCACCAGATTGTCGATGCGCCGCTTCACCTCTTTCAGTTCTGCCTGCAAAACCGGCAGGCGGGTGTTTTCCTTGCTCTGGTATTCCAGCAGCTTGTCCGCCAGCAGGTCGATGACCCGGTCATTCAGCACCTTTTCCAGTGCGGTCTTAACCACAAACTGCTCCAGCGGCTCCTTGCGCACTGGCTTCAGGCTGCAAGCTTCCTTGCCGCTGCGTTTGCGGGTGCCGCATTTATAGTAACAGTGGACCGTGCCTGTGTGGCTTCTGCCGCTCTCCCCTGCCATCATGGTACCGCACTTGCCGCAGAACAGCTTGGTGGTAAGCAGATAGTGGACATCTGCCTTGTTGTGGGCCGGTGCCTGACGGTGAATCTCGCACCGGCGCTGGACCGCATCGAAACACTCCGGGTCGATGATGGCCGGTATAGCATCCGGGATGACGGTATCCTTATAGCGGTATTCGCCCAGATACCGGCGGTTCTTGAGCAGCGTCTGGAAGCTGTTCTTGGTGAACCGGTTGCCCCGGCTGTTGCGGATGCCCCGGGCGTTCAGCGATTCGATGATGCTGCGAATGCTCTCCCCTGCCGCGTACCGCTGGAACGCTTCCTGCACCACCGGTGCGGTGGTTGGGTCGATCTGATAGTGATGCTCGCTGTCGATGCGATAGCCCAGCGGCACCGGACCGCCGTTGAACTTGGCTTTGAGGGCGTTCTCCTTGTGGCCGCGGCTGACCTTCTCAGCCAACTCCGCCGAATAGTACTCGGCCATTCCTTCCAGCAGGCTTTCCAGCATGATGCCTTCCGGCGTGTTGGAGATGGGTTCCGTCACCGACACCACATGGACCCGGTTGTTTTTGAGGATGCGCTTATAATGGGCCGAATCATACCGGTTGCGGGAAAAGCGGTCCAGTTTCCACACCAATACCGCCTCAAAGGTGTGGGTGGCGCTGTCGTGGATCATTTGCTGGAACTGCGGGCGGCTGTCGGTCTTGGCGGACAGTGCCCTGTCAATGTAGGTCCGCACCACAGTGATGCCGTTCTGGTCGGCATACTCCTTGCATTCCCGCAGCTGGCCTTCGATGGATTCCTCCCGCTGGTGTCGCTGCTGTAACGGGCATAGATCACGGCATTCATGGCGTGCACCTCCTTACTTGTGCTTCTCCTCTTCTCCCATATTGAGAATCATCTGTTTCAGGCGGCGGTTCAGCTCGCTGCCCGGCGTGAAGCAAGCCTCCACAAACTCACTCCAATCCGGTTTGCACTGCACCACTTCCTGCGCTCCCTCTGGCGTAACACAGACATACCGCCCGCGGGGGTCCTCGCACAGACCGAAGATATAGTCCAGGGACACATTAAAATAGGTGGCATACCAGACCAGGATGCGGTAAGGCGCTGCCGCCCGGTCAGTTTCGTAGCGGTTGATGGCAGCCTGATTGGTGTCGGCCAGTGCCGCCAGCTGGGCCTGGGTCAGCCCCGCGTCCTTGCGCAGCACGCGCAGTCGGGTGCCTACGGATACATCCATGGAAAGACCTCCTGCAAAATTCGTTAATTCAAGTATAATCGAATCAAAGATTTTCCGCAAGTATTTTGTTCCGCTATACACAGAAGCTACTTTTTACTCCACATCTCTCACTGTCGTGATAGCCAGCGCTGCCGCCAAGCACAAGGCGGTAACACCTGCGCCATAACCAACAGCCTGCCAAGGAATCGGATGCCCCCCGCCCAGAGCCAGCCAATAGGGCATAGGTGTTGCATAAAACAATAGCGCAGACAAGGGAGAAACTGCCGCCGGATCCGGGGCAGAAACGCTCACAATGACTCCAGCCAGAGTCACCACAAAGCAGAAAGTAGCCCCCGCCAATTCACTGCCGCAAAGTCGGCATACCAGCCAAACCGCCGCATAGCTTGCCTGCAAAATCCAGGCGCTCTGCATCCAGAAAAACGCCGTGCGTCCCGGCTGGGAGAGGGATCCCGTGACAACCGACAGCAGGAAATACAACACCATGTACCACCCTTGGAGCATAATCGTTTCCGCCGCAAAACTGCCAACCATATATCGGACCCGGCTTACGCCATAGGTGACCGCCAACCGGGCAGCGCCCGCTGTTTTGTTCTGGTGGAATGCCATCACCGCCACGAGAATGACTGCAATCCACGCAAGGATGCCCACTGACAGCACCGTGCCGAGAGCAGCATCCGCCGCGCTTCCCACTGGCAACGAACCGCCGGGAAAAATGCCTACCCGCCTGCCGTCTGCCCAAGTAGCGTCCACAATGCGGGATTCACTAACTCCCAGAGCAAACGCCATGCACAGCAGGCCGAACAGAGCCAGCATTCCCGGCAGGTGAGTGCAGCGAAGGGCATACAAAGCTGCGGAGAAAGTGCTGGCCCGGTGCATTCCCTGTCGAGCGACAGATTTTTCCCTACGCCGCAGGACTGCGTGCGCCTTTCTGGCACTGCGCTGCTTTCCGGCATCCGGACGGTGAAGTGCCATCCATCCCAGCCCTGCAGCCACAGCAAGGGCCACAATCACCCAAGCTACCAATTCGACACAAAACTGCGGCGTGATGTTCAAAGCACACAGCCGGGACCAGTAATAGGTGGGCATAGCCTTAGCCGCCAGTTGTATCAGAAGAGGCTGAGTAGAAAAATCTTCATACTGTACCTGATAAAGCAGCACTCCTGCCAACGGCAGAATACTGGTCACCAGTGCCGCAGCAGCATGGTTTTTCATCCAGAGTGTAAGGACCGACGCCAATGCCAGGAAAGCCCCCAGCACCAGAAGATTTCCCACCGATACTGCGCAGAACAACAGAACTGTTCCGAGCGCGGGCGCAATTCCCATCTGGATGGCTGTGATGGTAATGCAGATTCCGTAAAAGGTCAGCTGCAAAAGCAGGTAGAAACCGCAGACCACCCCGAATTTGGCGCGGTATAGAGTGGACAACCGTCCTCCATGACTGACGAACAATTCATCGGTGCGTGCCCGGCGCTCCGACGCGAATTGCGCCACACTCAGATTGACGGGGATCAGCCAGCTGAACACTGTCAGGCTCTGAGAGCTGCGCACCAGCTGCAAGCCGGACCGCCCACTTCCCATCGCCACATCCTTGAAAAATCCGATGGAGTCAAGCGGGTTCAAAAGATCACCCGCCACCATAAAATACATGGTCCCACTGTTGGCAAACCACAGCAGCATCAGAACAAACCCCAGCAAAGCCCATAGCTGTGCTTTTGCATGGAACAGTTTGACTCCTTCCGCTTTAGCCTGCATCGGCATGGCTGTCACCTCCCACCAAGGCCGTGAAATATGCCTCCAGCCCTTCGCTGCGCACTGCCAGTTCCTGCACGTGCAAGCCATTCTCCATTAGCACACCGGAAGCTGTCGCTGCTGCCTCGTTTCCTACCGGGAACAAGCGCAGCCCCTCCACTGTTGCCTGACAGATAGCTTCCGGAAACATCTTGCGGAGGATGTCTACCGCCCGTCGGTCATTGTCGGTACGGACTAACAGATACTTGCTGCAGCGGGCGTCCAGTTCTTCTGCCGTCAGTTGTTCCAGCAGCTGCCCATTATGTAAAATACCGTAGCTTGTCGCAAGCTGGTGCAACTCGCTGAGGATATGACTGGACAGCAGAATCGTCATTCCCTGTTCCCGGTTCAGTTTTTCCAGAAGATGTCGCAGTTCCTGTATCCCCATCGGGTCCAGTCCATTGAGCGGTTCGTCCAGTACCAGAAATTCCGGTTTCCCCAGGAGAGCAACCGCCAGCCCCAGCCGTTGGCGCATCCCCAGCGAGAATTTTCCGGCAGGTTTGCTGCCAGTGTCTTTCAGACCCACCAGTTGCAGGGTGGGAGCAATATCCGCCTCATTTAACCCTCGCTGCAGGCACTGCACTTTCAGGTTTTGCCATGCGGTCAGATCCGCGTACAAGGCAGGGCCGTCCACAAGGCACCCCATCCGACGCCGCATTTCTGACTGTCGGGCAGCATCTGCCGCACCAAATAGTAGCAGTCTGCCCCGTGTGGGGCGAGTCAGACCGCATAGAATTCGCAGCAGGGTGGTTTTCCCCGCGCCGTTTTCTCCGATCAGACCGTAGATCTGCCCGCGCGGGATTGTGATGCTCACATCCCGCAACGCCACCGTATGTCGGTATTCCTTGCAAAGATATTCCGTCGCAAAAACCGCTTCTCCGTATCCTTCCATGCGCTTCGTCTCCCTTTCATTCATATAAGCCCATTTATTTAGGAAACGATTTTGGAATGGAAATCTTTGCAATGCAAGGTATTTGGGGCAAAAGAAGCATCTCCAAGAAAAATGTCACAAGAGCCAGATGGCTCTTGTGGCCCACAAACTTCACCCTTTCTTTAGCTTTTTCGTTTCCGGCACCACGCCAACTTTCAGGAAATTTTTATGATTCCTTGCACTTTCCCGTTTTTTCTTCTGCGTTTCTCCTGTTTATCCACTCCTCGAACAGTCGTTGTCCCTCTTCCGACTGGTAAAATGCCTGGATCTTGGGCAGCAGGAACCGGGCGAAGCGCTCCAGCTCCTGCTGGGGCACGCCGTCCTCCCGGTACTTGGCGGACGCCGCTGCCTGTGCTGTTGTCTTTTCCTGCCGATCTTCCGTAGCGGCTCCTTTCTGCAGGGCTGCCCCCTGCTGCCTTGCTGCTTGTTCTTTCATCGATCCTGACCCTTGGCCCGCTGGCGGCGTTGCTGACGGTTCAGCCGTTTTTCCTCCTGTTGGCGGCGGCAGATGCCCAACACAAATGCCTGCACCTGCTCCGGCGCCACCCGCACGGCTTCCCGGTAAGGACGGGTCTCGGTGAGCACTGCATCCAGCTGTTCCTCACAGCGGCGGAGGCGCTGGCCCAGTTCCTGTTCTCTCACCGTGCTTTGCTGCAGCTGCATCCACAGACTGCGGTTCTCTGCCTGCAGCTTGCCGCTGGCTTTTGCCATCTTACACAGCGTCTGAAAATCCTGCACCGGTAGCTCCACCCGCTTTTCCAGCACGCCTTTGGTTTTGGCCCGCTGCTCGATGTCTGCCACATCGCGGATCGAGCCGGAAATGTTCTTCACCTGGGAGATAAGCTCCTTCCGCTTGCCCTGCAGCTGTTTGGTCTGATCAGACAGTTCTGCCACTGTCTGGCGGTCCTTCTGGACCTTATATTCCAGTACATTCAGGTGTTCGGCATCGCTGCCCTTGATACCGCGCTCGAAGTCGGTGAATCCCGCCTGCCGCATGTGCTCAAAGAATTCGGTCTGCAGCAGGCTGTAGGAACTCACCAACCGAGGCTTGCCGTTCTTTTTCAGCACCGGCTGCCCCTGCTCGTTGGTCATGGGGACCATCGGCCACTTTTTGCTGTGACTCACCTGCATGATCGTCTCTCGCACGGTACCCCGCAGCGCCGGGTCCTTGCATCGCTTGGACCAGCGGATCTGCTTTTCCACCACCGGCAAGTAGACAACGTGGAGGTGATAGTCGAACACATCCCTTCCCAGCCGGGCACTGGCTTCCCGGTTGCGTTCGTCGGCGTGCATGACTGCCGAGATGATGTACTGTTCTCCTCCCGCGATCTTCTTCGCCAGCTCGTACACCTCGGCGTAGAACTGCTTGGCGTACTCATAGCCGCCATGGGTTTCGAAATAGTCGGTGTTCACGTCAAACACCAACTCGTCAAAGACGTAGGCATCCGGTTTCAGTCCACGGGTGGAAACGACGCCTTCTTCCACCATCCGGTCAAATTGCTGGGCATAAGTAGCTGCCTCGCAGGCTTTGAAGGTTACATTGTTGCGGCTGTATTCCAGCAACACATCCGGGTTGGAGTACACTTTGTTCTTGCGTTCGTTATGCCGCTCCCGCACTGAGATGGCATTTTTACGGTAGCGCTCATTGCGCACCACAGTCCGATGGATTTTGCTGATAGGCGACTCCTTTCTTGGGTACGGTTCTGCTGCGGATGGGGTACGCAGATGCTTTGGAAAGCATCTGACCCACTATGACACTTTCCGGCGCTGCCGGCAAAGTGCCAGTGGGCCCGCTGCGGCGGGAGGGATTGGAATACGGCTGCCAACCAAAGTCGCTGTGCCATCTTCCCGGTTGAGCCGCCGTCGTAACGGTTGTCAAGTCTGTGGTTGCCTCTGGAAACCAGGCACCACAGCTCTTGTCCACTTTTTTCAAAACGCAGGGTGTGGAATTATTTCTCTATTTCTCTTTTAGTTAGATATATCATTCTATCTTTATCGTGTCGGTTTTTCCGGCGGGTCGGTGTCGGCAAATCCGTCAACTGCCTGTCCGTTTTTCCGACAGGTCGGGACGGATTTCCCGACGGGTGGTTACAGCTCGTTGGGTTCCTTGGGCCGGGGCAGATTGAGGTAATACCGCCGGGCCTTTCCGATTGACTGTCCCGGCACCTGCTCCAGCAAACCACAGCGTTCCAGAGCGGCAAACAATCTGGCGGCTTTCTCCCGCTGGCAGTGCAGCAGCCGTCCGGCACTGGCCCGTGAAAGGCTCACGCAGGGCCTGCCGTTGGCTTTCCAGTGCCCGGTGGTATCCTGGGCCGACAACCGCAACAGCCCCAACAAATGACCGTACAGCAGCTTGCTTTCGCCGGGAAGTTGCCGGTAGGGTTGCTCTGTAAGAAGGCTGGACGGTATCATCAGGAACCCATCGATACGGTTCAGATTTTCCTCTGCGGGAACGAGTTCATGGTTCAGATGGCACCTCCTTAGATCATGGGTTGGTGGCGGGTTTTGGCTTCTGGCATCCCTCTTTTCCGGTTGTTTTTGTCCCCAGAAAATGTTTGATTATTTTATCATAGATTTTTCCGACACATACAGCATACAACGCCTTGCAGTCCGTTTCAAGATGTGTTAGACTGTTTTCATGTTGGATGATTCACACACTTTTCTCGGCTGTTTCTGAAACACCGAAAAACACAGAGCCTTTTTCCGCCAACTATGCTCCAACACAGGACGGTGACAAATTTTGAACTACCAGACGTACCTTTTCTTTGAAGGCCGCACCGAATATATCCAGGGTTACGACACGCCCCAGCATACATATCCGCTGGGCTCCCTGATGTTCGGTGTCCTGGACCTGGATGCCGCCCCCTATCTGGAACGGGGCCGCACATTGCTGGAAAAATTCCGGGGCGTAAACTTCCCGGAAAATCAGACGATGCAGCAGAGCCTGGCAACGCCTGACACCTGTGTGTATTACCAGGTGGCTTCCTTTTACCATGACTTTGCCACCGCTGTGCGGCAGGCTTCCCCTGCTCTGTTTGATCTTGTGGAGGGCTATACGCTGGCTACCTTCCGTCGCAATGAGCGGGAACTGAAAGCGACCCAACAGAGCCTGTGGCAATTTATACAGACTGGAAAAAATGACAGTTCGTATGCATTTGATGAATTGCGCACCAGAATGTCCCACCTCGGTGAATTGACCTTAACCAGTGACATCATGGAAGGGTTCTGCCGGAACTTTCCGGAGTACACCGACCAGATGAAGGTATTTATCCAGCGTGATACCGGGGACACCTCCCTGTGCCGGACGGCGCTGTCGGTATTAGAATCCTTTGTGACCTTGCTGCAACAGTTGGTGGACGGCAAAACGGATCTGCGCCAGCTGATCGAGGCTACACTGGTGGACGAGGATGGCCGCCCCAGAACAGAGCATGGTCAGCACCCTTCGGAGCTGCTGGTGGAACTGGCCGAAAATGGCGATTCGACCTACCAGAAATACCACAAGCTGGAGGACGACATCCATATCCAGACCCGGTACAAACGGCCCACAGACAACAAAAAAGGCGGCATTTCTGCCGCCACGTTCTACGCGAGCGATACGCTGCCCGCGTTACTCTTTTTGGAATTCGTACAGATGTGCGCCCAGGACCTTCCGGTCGCTGTCTGTGAGAGCTGCCACCGGCTGTTTGTTCCTTTCTCCAGCCGCGCCAAGTATTGTGAGCGAATGCTGGACCCGGAAAGCGGCGCCACCTGCAAGGACATTGCCGCCAAGCTGGCCTATGCTGAGGAGCTGAAGGCCAACAAAGCCAAGGAGCTCTACAACAAGATGCGTAACCGCTACCAGATGCGCTGCTCCCGCGCCCCAGGCAACCAGAAAATGCGGGATGACTATGACGCCTGGCGCAAACAGGCACAGATGGCTTTGAGTAAGTACCAGTTGGGGGAAATAAGCTTGGAGGAGTTTGAAAGGAACATAAAAGAAAAGTTATAGTCTAAATCCCATTTAAATCCCATTAAGTTGAATGGCGGACTCGTTTCACACTTGACATATTTTTTTATTAAAAGTATACTTTATATATTATCCTACTTAGTTATGTCCCCACGCCGTTTTGGCTTGTGAGGGGGTTGTCTATTATTTTGGCGTGGTGATTGTAGATGATAGATTCCTTGTTTGACAGGAAAACAGCAAAAGAATTTGATAGTATATCAAAAAAGAAAGCCGAACTAACAAAGAAGGAAAAGGAAGCAGTAAACCATTTCTTGCGTAGTACTAATTCTGAAACTATCTATCAGGTTTTAGACTTGATAGGACAAAATGGGCATCCTAATGAAATTCAACGCTCTCAACAAATCAAAAATAAATATGAAAGTGAGCGTGGTTTGGAGTTTGATGATATTGTAACATTAGATATGCTATATAAATCGGACTACAAATACCTTGTTCAAAATAACGATGATCCAAATGAATAATCTTATATAAATATCCAGACATAAAGAAAACCTTTTAAAAATTCCCGGTTTTATCGAAGAATTTTATTTAAAGCCTTGCTATAAAAGCAAAAAGGAAACCGTATTAAAAAGCGAAGATGTCATAATGTCACTAAGAAAAAAATATCTAATATTAAATATTATTTCAAACGAAAGTAGTGTCATTACAAATGTACGCAACTATTTTCTGTAAATAAGAAAAGACGTGTACTATGAAAAACAAATTGCCAATTTTGGGAATACTTATGGCACTACTTATTATTTTCAGATGTTTGACAGAAAAAAGTACTCATTTGGTTGAATTCATCGCCATAACTAATTTAATCGCTCTATTAATTGTAATCTACTCGATTTTGGTACAAATAAAAGAGGGACTTGTCAAAAGGATAGAAGCCTTTCAAATTCCTAATGCAATTGCCTTACGCGAAAAAAATTCTGTTTCTAAAAGACTGGATTTTATTGTATATATACCATTTGGCCTTTTCTCCATCTTATACGTGATATTTTTCCCATCGGCGTTATTAAATGACATAATAACAATAGTTGCGTTATGCTTATCTGTGTCTGATGAATATATTGTAGAGGCCGTAACTAACAATTATAAATTGTGAGGTACTTTAATTATGGAGCAAGTTATAAATTTAATCAAATCCTTTTTTGATACCGGGAAATGGCAGTATCGCTATCGTGAAAAGGACAAAGTTTTTCTTTCAGGCGTAAATATGAATAGTGTTTTGGGAACATTAAAGATTCAAATTTTAATAGATAAAGATTATTATACCGTATATGTATATTTACCTGCTAAAGCAGAAAAAAGCTGTTTTGATAAGGTTTCAGAGTATTTACATAGGGCAAACTTTGGTTTACAGAACGGGAATTTCGAAATCGACTACGAAGACGGTGAGATCCGTTATAAGTCGTTTGTGGATTTTGAAAATACAAAGTTGTCTGAAGATATTGTAGCTAAAAGTATTATTATGCCAATCTTTATGTTCGATAGATATGGACGTGGCCTTATAAAACTGATGCTTAATGAAGGCGATCCCAAAGAATTAATTCAAGAAGCTGAAAAGGATTACATCCAAAAGGAAGATTCAGAGAAAAAAGAAGACAATTAATTGACAATAATTTCAAAGAGGGCGATAGACCAATCTATTTGTCTATTCGCCCTCTTTGTATAGATTATCCAAACTTCATTTGATGTAAATAAAAAGCAAATCCGAACGCACCTTCAAAAAGAAGTACGTTCGGATTTGCTTGGTATGGTGCACCATCGGGGACTCGAACCCAGGACCCACTGATTAAGAGTCAGTTGC